>Ga0136643_10017184_pt1 | contig 10886 bp, 11 predicted proteins | sample TergutLab28metaG_FD_96883 | JGI IMG/M metagenome (GOLD analysis project Ga0136643, IMG submission 96883) | Labiotermes labralis P1 segment gut microbial communities from Petit-Saut dam, French Guiana - Lab288 P1 (version 3) (version 3) | ecosystem: Host-associated > Arthropoda: Insects >... | reverse complement strand
TTTATTTTTTATGGATAAAAATTGAGACCTAAATTGTCTCTTCAATCCATAAAAGCCTTTATTAGCCATTAAAATTCTTTTCTTAATTTCTGCAGAATTATCATTATTAACATTTATAAGAGATCCCAAGTACGTAAAACTCTGTACGGCTTCAAAATTAAAATTCTTAATTTGAAAATACCTCTGCTGATTTGTACTTTCTCTTGTAGCCAAATACTTAGTCTTTTTCTCGTTTATCCTTAAGCCCATTTCTCCAGCTGCTCTTTCAAGTGATAGAAAGGCTTCCTTTAATACCGTTCGGGATCTCGCTATTATATCTATATCATCAGCATATGCCAGGTGTTGGACAGATTTATATAATATAGTTCCACTCGTCTGTATTCCTGCCTTCCTTACAACCTTTTCCAATGCTAAGTTAAAAAGCAAACAGGCCAGTGAGTCACCTTGTCTAAGGCCTTTCTTTGTAACTACTGAGTCTCGAGCTAAGAATACACCAATAAAATTACCTTGTTGCATCAAGTTGGCATTTCACTTTACTAGTTTCCTCCTTAAACTTATTTACAATTTGCTGGTAAAGCGATCTTCTGTTGTTGAATGCTGCTTGGTCATAGCAGTCCGGGAATTAATTTCACATGTACGTATTGCCCCTAAATATATGCAATCTATAAGTGTGGTCTAATGGACACAGGCCGTATTCTGTCGAAAGTAACCTCAAAATGTGAACTCAGAAATTTTAACGTCCGAACAAGGACCTCTATACTACAACTGAATGAATGTCACTCAGCATACAATAATACTAGTGTGATCAAATTATGAAAAATGGTACGTGGAGAAACGATACGGTACACGCAACATTTGGGTCTGAAATGTCAAAACAAGAGACCGTTGTGAGGTATGAACATGCGTGTATGGGAGAATTACTGTACAGATACAGGAGACGCAGGGTACAAGATTGCGGAATGGATAGAAGTGACTCAAAGTATTGCTCAGTTGTGGGCTGTTTTATATGTGGTAATGACAGTTCATGATTCACAGCATGGGTGCCTAAGCGACTATCAGCTTCTCTAGAACAAATATGTTGTAACTTATCTTCGTACTGTGATTTATGCTATGAATACAAGTTAGAACTGTACCTACACGGCCCAACACGCTCCGTGACAACTATGCTATACCAATGACACGTGCGTTATCCAAGACACACGGGAAACTTTTACGAATGTATCTTATTGTGCGTTTAGAAACTCGCATCCCTCATAAATTGAGCATACTTATGCCACTCTGTTTACGATCCCATATTTTCTAAATTACTATACTCTGTACACTCAACCGCGAATTTCTTGTTGTCATGGGTCAAGCCTTCCGGCTTGTTCCAACTCAGAACTAATTCTGGAACTGTGAGACTTTCAGAAAATCCATAGGATTCCTGTGACGGAAAGTCGGATAATCGCAATATACGTCTACCTAGAAAGGACGTCGCAAGATGTGGGCACTGAACCGTATTCTGAGCGGTATTGAAACCCTGAACTCAACCGTTCGAAAGGTCTACCCAAGAACTTAGGCGCTTCAGACCTTGCGGTCAATGCGACCGATCGTGCCTCCTTTTCCTGTTGACTAATCTGTAATAATTCATACTGCCATCGGTTTTTGATAAATGGAATACGTGAACGAGATTGCGGAAAGGAAATGGAACTATGTCACATCGGTCTGAATGATTGTAGTACGATAAAGAGTCAGCACCTCACTACAGCCTGTCTCAAAACCTATACAATAGTTTGAACTTTTCATGACGGTAAGTGTCAATAATACAGCATTCTGGGGCGTTAATGTTCTGCGCTTTGGTACATACGTAACAACGTTTCGTGGAAACACAGGACTTGGAGACGAAAGGAAGACGTCCCACCGAAACGTCTGAAGCTGTCTACCATTATATTACGGAAGAATGTAATCTTAAGTGTCAACAAAACAAGCAATGAAATAATGTGAAATGCCAACTTGATGCAGCAAGGTAATTTTATTGATGTATTCTTAGCTCGACATGTTTCGGGTACAAACGCCCATCATCAGGAGCATTAGATGTTGAGTTGCAGCATAAGGTTTTCTGCACCGAGTTTTTGGATGGGTGGTGGTCTTGACAGCCGCTGCGTAGGTCGTGCGTACGGTGGGGATGGTGCCGTGCGTTCGTGTAACCATTGTTGCAGTGGAAAAGCATTCAGTATAACATATTCTGATTTATGTTTGTAGACTCAGGTATCCAGCATGAAATGCGCATGCGCCATAATGTCATCTGTGGCCTGTCTGGTTCGACAATATTTTCCACATAATCTCACACAAGGTACGATTGTCGAAAGAAAGATATTGAACATAAAATGTGTGTTTTGATATCCTCTGCAAATTTAGTCTGAAAATTTCTCATTCTAAGGAGAAGTGAGCGAGGTATGATCATAAATGTAACTGGTCTTCATGTAAAGTACTCGTTATTCTTGTCAGACTTCAATTAAACTTGCATTTTCTCGACAGGTTTTCCAGATGTACTCAAATATCAAATTTCATGAAAATATGCCCGCTGGGAGCTGTGTTATTCCATTCGGACGGACAGACGGACAGATATAACGAAGCTAATAGTTACTTATTTACTTACTCCATGGTGTAGAGTCCTTCTTCAGAAGCTAACTGGTTTGCAGCTAGTCAAGAAATTCCCCACATTTCACGGAACCCGAAGGTTTATTACCGCACTCACAAGCGTCCGCAACCTATCTCTATCCTGGGCCAGTCCAATCCAGTGCATATGCCAACATCTCACCTTCTGGAGATCCATCCTAATTTTATCCACCCATCTACGCCTAGGTCTCCCAAGTGGTTCTTTCCCTCCGGTTTCCCCAGCAAGACCCTATACACTCCCCTCTCCTCACCCATACGCGCCACATGCCCTGCCCATCTCATTATTCTCGATTTTATCACCCGCACAATATTGGGTGAGGAGTACAGAATAATAAGTCAAAACTATTATCAGCGACGCGTTGTAACAACATAATAAAACACGGATGAAACTACTCTCATCACACACATAATGATCAAAAACAAAGCCAAAGCAAAAAAAAAAAAAACAGAATACAGAGCAATAAAACTACAATTATCTGCTATGAGTCGAAATCGCGTTAGGAATGCAGCTGTCTTGTATCCTGGGCGGACCATAAATTTTGCCAACTTTCTGCACAACTTCATGACTCCGGTCGAATGCTGAAACAACAGCGTCCCGAGTTTCTTCTGCAATCCTGTTCCTTTTTTCTTTTCCTTTTGTACCCAGTGCTATTCCTCAACCATTCTCAACACAAGATATTACCGTCAAGAGTGACTGCTTGGCGCCATAATTTTTGGTAAACATATCTGCCTGCGTAATCTCATGGAGCTTCCGATACATCGCTCGAGCACCTCAGCCAATAACACGCTGCATACACGAAGTTTCGGCCAACTTGTTAACAAATGACCAAGAAGTGCGGCTTTCCTTTCCACTAATTTTCGCATTATTTCTGATTCCCTGAATTCGTTCCATTTATCAATGAACAATCGACAATGCAGTAAAAAGCCAGACTTGTAGTCATCTTGATATATGATGGTAATATTAGTCTTTTCTTCCAATTAAGAGAAATGCGCCGGCGCGAGTCTGCAAGCAGCTGTTAATCGGCAGCCAACGCTGCTTGACCGGTATCTCAATTAAAGATTAATGTGAAATTTCGTTCCTGTCCAATGCGTCCCCCATACCCGAGAGAGCACTACTTTCGAGTGCTAACGTTTCGCTCGCCCGTCCTATTGAAAACAAGAGCATCACAACGCAGATCAGTTAAGGGGAACTGGTACAGTGATACTGACAGGGCAACACCAAGTACTTGGATAGAAAAACCTATCCCATTTCCAATCTGTTCAACAAAAACCCACATGGAATGGACAGGGACCGATCTTGGGTCTCCGCGGTGACAGAGGCCGGTGACTAAACGCCTGGGCCATGGCGCAGCATCTTTGAAGGTTAAGTGGAAGTACTGTTATAATATCCAGTTCTCTCCGATTTCCGTAAGAGCACCGCTTTTTGGAAGGTACCCAGGCTTCTTCCGTTCGTCCTTCTGGTAGGAGCAACATGTATATGAAGATGAGTAAGGGGCATTGGTAGAATGATACTGACAGGGAAAGATCAAAGTACTCGGAGAAAACCCCGTCAAAGTGCCCTTGGTCCACTACAAACTTCACACGGACTGACCTGGAATCAAAGGTGGCGTCTCCGCGGTAAGACGCCGGTGACTAGCCACTTGAACCACGGCACGGCTATGGGCTAAACTAAACGTAAATTGTGTTTAAAGATTCAGTTAATACCTACCGTGCAGTAAACACTTCTCCTCTGGGTTATAAAAATCCGTCGGTTAATGCGGTAGGGAGAAACAGTCACTTCTTGTTCTGAGGCAGGCCTACACATAAAAACATCGTGTAGGCAGACGTAGAATTATTGAGTGTAAAACCTGGTTTTACACAAAGTAACCATTAGTCTTTAATGCGATGCTATTTCAGGTTTCGAGGTTTAGTTGCTGCGGGTGATTTTCTTAAGTAGCAGTTACACCATCTTCGGAGCGAATTAGTGCGTAGGATGCGGTATTACACATAGTAGTGGGGGTCGCATCGACACACATGCTTGGGATGCGAAGGCGCTGCTATCCAATGCGAAAGAAGAAACTGTGCCGGAAAGGAGAATGGACCAGACACCATTCCATTTTCATCCACCCTCATAGTTCCAGTTAAGACCGAGTGCTATTTCAGTGGCTTTTCTGATGTTGAGGATGACGACACTCAGAGCACAGAAACAGGCTGCAGACACATTCAACATTAATACTTTTCGTAATATTGTCACAAATGAAGTAAGTTTTAGTTTTCTCTGCGAAGTGAAAAGAAGAACACTTTTGCGGACACCATAAGTCCAATAGTCCTGTGACGTAGTATAAACGACTACGGCAACTGTTACTGTATTCATGAAATTCGGTGTCAGAGGCCGTAACAGTGCGGGTGGCCGGGAGTTTCACGAAAATTCGAAAGTGACAGATTACTTTCTTACTGAATGTTTTTGGTACAATTCGCTGTTCGAAGTCTCCATGTGAGAGTTGGGACAATAGGCTAAGTGTATGTTAGCCTTAATTTAAGGGCGTAGATGAAATTTGCCCCTATTTTCTACATATTTTGTGCTACTTGGATAAGAAGAATTGGATACTGAAGAAAGTCCGTACAATTTAATGTTTTGCTGACCGTGCATCCTGGTATGACTCTGGGTAAATGACCAAACTGATGCACAATTACGTTACATAATAGTTTATTATTATAATCTCTATATGTTTCGAGCAAATTTGTGTTCATCATCAGGAGGTCAAATTGTATTAACACAGCATCTGCTATAGTATTCTCTGTAAGTGACCGTCCGGTGTGCAGGTTGACCTGCACACCGGACACATCTACACTTTCCACGTTTACTGTTCGACTTGCCTGCCATTCGGTGCTGTGAATTTCCAGGCAATTACTATGACCATCTGTGACTTTCATATAAATTTGTTTAGTGAAAGGCGTACCTTACTTAAAGGCGTCAAAGAGTGTCCACCCATACTTCCCACACTTTTGTCTGAACAGCGTTAAAAGCGATGTACTGTATCTGCACCACATTACTGTGGGGTCTAGTAAGTTTCGCGAAAATCGGCGTAGTTAAAGCTAGGCTTTACTTATTTGAGTAAATGAAAATTTACCGAAATTTTCTACACTGTTCGTCCGAATGGGGAAAGAACAATTGGCAGGCGACAATTCCAAGAAACTCCACTCCATTCTACGTAATAGCGTTACTGTATTTCGACTCATACTTACCGCATTTACTGTCCGATTTTGAGGTAGTTCGGTATATGAGAACTGCATATAATGCTGCTCAATCTTCGTGAGATTCGTGAAAATTGGCATAGGAAAGGTCGCCCCCTTTTTGTGGGTTAATATCATTACAGCTGTTATTGTTATTAACACGAATTATTAATAATATTATGAACATAATCATAGTCGTCTTCCTCACCATCATCTCTTCGTACTGTTAATTACTGGTCTTTAGTCATGGAGATAGTGTTTGTTATCTGTGAGGTAAGGAATGAAAGAACTTATACCTAGTGCGGTAGTAAAGTGGGCTATCATAAAACTACCAATAATTAAATAAAACACCATGTTTACCAGATTATAAAAACATACTAAAAGTGGGGCGTCAAAAGGCCGGGAAGACTTAATATTCACGCGCTATTCCACTGTGTCTTTCGTACGCGTTCTCTCTCCGTGATAATTTAAGTCACTGCAGTAATGGTACGCAAATACGCAAACAGTTGGCAGTTATACGTTCCAAACTGTGCAATTTGGTAGGTAGTGTAGTAAAATTATTCAATGGTTTAACAGGGAAAATAGTATAAATTTCAACGAGCTTTTTCACCACTGAAATTAAACGGTTTTCACCCTTAACATCTCAGAAATTAGTTGATCCTCTGATTATAAGGATCCATGTATGAAATAAATAACTCCTCGTTCAGTTTTCTAATAGATCCGCAATTTGTGGTATTAAATTATCATAACACAAGAACATTGCGTAAAAGAAAAGTACGCCTAGAGCGTTGCCACTTTTAATACACATCACTGAACAGACGGACAAATTAATATACGTGATGCATGTGACACATACAGAAGGAATAATAGGTGTGTGGGTTGGCCGGAGGTAACATCACAGAGATACGTACATACTCGTACAGGTGAGTGGGGTTGCTATACGGGAAGGGTAGACAGGTGAGATAAAAGTACAGTCATACAGACATGAAAGTTCCTGACACTCATCAAATATTTACATTGTTGTGCACTTCACCTTTGCGGTGTATTGGGCGTCTCCTGGTTCACAAACATGAAACATACAAAAGGAGTACGATTATGTACAGTTACACATTATTTACATGGCCCCAACGTTTGCTCTCTGAAATACGTACAAACAAATGGTCGTTAATAATGTACGCAACCCAAAGAGAGGTCTGCAGAGGAATATTCCAACGTTACTTTCAAAGGGTAAGCTGAAATGAATTTCACATTTTTTTAAGAACAAATGGTGTGACTCTAGACCTCTGCATTATTCTTCTAAGGACTTCATTCAAAGCAGACGGCATAGTGTGCACAGCTACCTAAATATTACACCTGCTCTTCGTAAGTTAGACATTTGAATACGTACTTCCGACAGTTGAAGTGCACGTTTATACCTACTCTCCGAAGTCTTTACCACAATCCGTACATCCATGGTCTTCGTGAAAGAAACCGACTTTTATAATGGGATTATTCATTCTGCTGCAGAATTCAGCGAGACTCGACACTCATGTTCAAACATCAACACAGCTCTTGATTTCAAATTTTCGCCGTGTTGTGAATGTTGTATTCTCTCTTTTGGGTGATTCCCCGGAGTCTGAATTTCAGCTGCCGGCGTTCCGGAACACACTGTTCCATATTCATACGTCGTTTCAACAACCTATGACCTACAAATATGGAACGGTGTGAGTCCGAAACGTCGGTACAGAAAATTCTGACGCCGAGTAATCACCCAAAAGAAATAATACAACATAATCATAGATACAAGATGAATGAAAAGTTTAAGTTGTTCCTAGAATCGAATACTTCCTACAGTCAAATCGAATTTGCCCTTGTGGTCACTTAAGTACCATGCCTTAAAGGTACATGGGGAGTGGAGTATAACTACCTCGAATTTTTTCCCACGACATCAGATGGGGAATGATCACCACACCACTCACCACTCCACTCATTCTGAATGTGAAGATAGAGGTACAATAGTATTCCGAAACGTTTATAAACATCTGCCTAACTATAGGTACAATATCGCAGATAATCGCCATTCTAAAACTTGGTTTTCTTTTATATTTCAAACCCCTGACTCCTGGTGTCTTCTCGAGGTTGGTGCAGACAACCCTAGACCACAAAATACATTTAATTGCTGCAAACATCAAAATATATTCACCGGAACATAACTTTCAACTGCAGCCGCGTGTAACTTTCAACTGCAATTCGCGTTTCTAACAAATGTAACATACGTACTTGCTTCAGTCAATATTGAAAGCAAAATTCTTTCCTGTCGCACAAAGTGATAAAACAGAGGGTTTAGTCTAAGTTGCCCAAAAAATACATTGCGGTTACAAATACATACTTTGACAAACTCATGCGACAACACATAAAAGCTTGTGGCTTTTTTCAACCCACTTCTAATTCTTTTGTACACACAAGGCGTGTTATACTGTAAGTGCAGTCGGAGATTATTAATTCGAGGCGTTCATTTTTAGTGGAATTCGGAACAGAAATGTTATTCCAGGCCAAGACCAAAGAAGTCTTTTGTTCATCAAAAATTATATTAAAGTCCATATTCAGAAGCAGCTAACCGTGTTAAACTCGCAGTAGATACACTCACAGACAAATTTTAATTTGTGTAAACATTACCGTCTTCTGGAAAGAAGTGCTTACATGAAGCGATGATTTGTAACATGTTTTACATATTGTATATGCATCTGCTGGTATACTATCATTTACAGTTAAATATTTGTTGTCTTATTCGTGCCCATTAAACCTTGCAACTGTAATTGTGGGCTCATATGCGTTCAGGATCGAATTTCCAAAGCGGCTACTTTCACTGTCATTTCTAACTCTCCAAACAGCACGCATGCACAACACTGCACAACACGACCGCAATCCATTATGCCAGAACCACCAAGCTAACCCCAAAACTAAGCCTCCATGCAACAAAACCAACAGACAAAGCCCCGCACGCACGCACACACACACACACTACCCCATACTCGAAATGTAGTCACAGAAGCAAAAACCAGTGACCCCGGTGTCATGACCAGAACCCCAAACGTAACGACCGCTGATTTCCACGTCATAACAGTGGACGAATCCAGACCCACCACAAGCAGTCAGCTCGTCCTAACAGCTGTATGGAATAATGGTTTCGGCGTGCACAGTTTTCACATACAAATTCCATTCAATTTACACAGCTTGACTTCAAAAAATGTTCTTACACATAACTTACATAGTACGTAGATCGGTTTAAACGTACAAAATTTAGTGTCGTCTACACCTAGCAAGCGATAATTCATTTCTGTGAAATGTCTGAATGCATACTTATGGACTAACGGAAAAAGTGAAATTAAAATTATGGTCCTCTGATATGCGAATTAGTTTGGTATATAGACATCAACATTTCGGAGAAACATGCTATGTTCATTTTCAGGGTAGACAAGCGTTCGGCTCCTCAGGTGAGCTATCGAATGCATGGTACAGTGCATGGTATAGTGCATGGTACAGTGCATGGTATATTGCATGGTATAGTGCATGCACAACAGCATGCGTGTTTGTAACGTTGTTAAGTTAAGAGAATGTTTAGACATGCACTTGAAGAAGCAAGCAAAGCCACACTGCACTACCAGGCATTTAAAGGGACTGTGTAGCCGATAAAATTTAAAGGGGTTGCGTAGTTGATAAAATTTCACACCACCTGCACGATTTATACCGGCAACAGGCGGTCAGCCTATAATGAGCAGGGCTTACTAAAGTTGGCTCTTTACGACTTACGCACAGGTAGCTGGTATATTTTCCCATGTGCTGAATTAAGCACCGAGCTACGTAAGGCATGTGGTGGTGTGGAAGTTAGCTACATGCATTAGCCTAGGTAGTAGACGAAAATGATTGATCAGATTCAAGTTGCTTCACTCCCGGGGTCCAAACCCTCAGTGACATATGAATAGAAAGGAAAGTTTTCCTGGCGGTAGCTTAGCTGCTGGTAAGGTCAAAAATAACGGACAGGTACCGAGCGAGGTGCCATACAAACGGAGACACTTAAGCCCTCCAGGTCGGGGGGCATCCTTACCTGGTAAAAACTCGCCCTTCTCGTAACCCCGGCACGCCGAGGGTATGGTGCCGAAAAAAGGCGAAATACCACAAAAGAAAAAGAAGAAGAAAACCCTATTAAGAGGAGGCTGGGTGGAGTTATTATTTCTTACTAATGAGATTAAATCAACCAAAATAAGATGGGCGGAGCACGTAGTCTGAATGGTAGAAAAGAGACAAGAATATAAAATTATAGCTGGAAAAATTTATCAGAGACCATTTGCGGCAAGAGGATCATATTAAACTGTGGATTTTCAGTACATAGGATATGGTGTGTGAAACGGATTACACTGATTTAGAAAAGGATGGAGCGGTGCGCTGTTGTGAACAGGGAAATGAACAGTCGAGTACCGTAGAAACCGAATATCTCTTGTGACTGAGCGACCACAACATTTCTAAAGAACTATTCTACTCCACGGAGTTAGTTACGTATTTGTCTTCTAGATTAAGACGCCGAGTTGTGGCTGGGTAACTTGCTGAACGCTCGGAGACATTGCAGTCTCAGTCTTCTTAGTGGATTTGCCGATGACCGCAGCTCCTAGCGCGCTGTGCTGTCAACTGTGTAAATATAACGCTAATCGCGATAACTTCTCCTCTCTCGGTGTTCTGCGAATAGGCCGCACCCTCAAACAATTAAACCAATTCAGACTGACTTAGTAGAGGAATTATCTGAGTTGCCGGTGAGACGGTAACCCGAGATAAACCACCAATAAATTTTCCTATTTACTACACTTTACCAAAGTTATTACCATCTACAAGAAATTCCAGCGTTCCCAGGGGTAATGCGGCTTCATAAGTAGATGGGAAGACGTGCTTTTGCAGGCACAAGGGGGGGGGGGGGAGGACGTGTGTCCGGGTGGGACGGCCCCGTGAACGGCACCATCGGTACCGCACAAAAACCCCCCACACCG
>Ga0136643_10017183_pt1 | contig 10886 bp, 8 predicted proteins | sample TergutLab28metaG_FD_96883 | JGI IMG/M metagenome (GOLD analysis project Ga0136643, IMG submission 96883) | Labiotermes labralis P1 segment gut microbial communities from Petit-Saut dam, French Guiana - Lab288 P1 (version 3) (version 3) | ecosystem: Host-associated > Arthropoda: Insects >... | reverse complement strand
GAGTGGGTTTAGTGTATGTGGTGTTAATTTTTTCTTTGGGCGGCTGAGGAAAAAAAAGACACACCAACCCCCCCCCCCCCCCCCCCCGCTGCTCAAGAACCATGAAAGCCAAGCAACATTTAGTCGAAAGTTTTGCTTTGTGACATGTGATTTATCGTAAGACAATATATATACAAGCTCTGCTAGATTAAAGAAACATTTTCACAACTTTCAGATACGAGAACCTGTTTTCGGAACGTGTGACCCTACCTGTTCTGCTGTTCGCAAGCCATCCAACCTTCACTTAGAATTTCCTTTTATGCGTGTCATCCGGCCATAATTTAGACTATATAGGGAAGTGAAACGTGTGCCATTTTCCATTGTTAGTGCGTAAACATCTGGAATTTTAACAGAAACGATTAGCTGTCCTCATAAACCAGCATGTTTTGTTCTTTTGGAAGGATCCAACAGCTGCCCGTTGCTTCTGCGAAAGTGGCTCCTTTTGTAATGACTGTGCTACAATACGGATGAAGTAACCCAGTTAGGTTTATATTATGTTATTTCTGCCTCATTTTGCAATGGAGTAATAATATTGCTCAATCACATTCCGAAGATTCCCAAATTTGGGAGGGCAATCGTGTTGACTGAAAATCTCCACTCAACAGACACCTTCCAGAGAATCTGACTGCCGCGTACTAGGTAAATAAATTCTGCGCGGTTTAAAAGCGCGAGGGTTCTTGAATGTGATAAAAAGAATCCACCATTGGAAATCTATGCCGAGCCGCTTGAATACCGCCTTAACTCATGCTCCTTCTATTTGTAAGATAGTATGCTTGCGCCTTATCACATCTCTCCTAGTACTGATGATGAAGGTCGTGTTGATAATGATGATGATGATAAATATAATAATAATAATAATAATAATAATAATGAACTAGAATAACGATGGTAATAATCTTAATAATATGAAGATCAAGAATTTTAAAGTCCTATTCTAGCATATAATTTTCTGTAACCTTATGTTATTTCTTCGTTTGTAGGTTCAAACGGTGGCCCAGTACGTGTCTCCAGACGTGCTCAACTGATGTATCTGAACCTGAGAAGCAGAAGGGTGTAAGTTCAATGTTATCGTATGTGAGATTATACGTCATTTTTCTTAAAATTTCAAGCTCTTTCAAATGAAGATGTTTTTAAGTACATGTACTGTCAAAGTGTAGCTAGATCAAGGATTTAATTGCAGTAAGTCACATATAGGTCAAAGAAAAATTATGTATTTTACTCAAATATAAATTTGGACTTACGCACTTCTGCTTCTCACGTTCAGATATGTATTAGTCTTTATTCAGTGGCGGTTAGATAGCGTCGAACGCTAGGGCAATTGGTAAACAATGAATTGGGAAGGATGTGGAAGGAATTACTAAAGCCTTATGTTTAGCACCTTCCTGGATTGCCGAAGGTGGCTGAAGAAAATGACAGAAATTCCAGTCAAAATAATTGTGCTTCGCCACTGGGATTAGAACAGGTCGTTTTACTCTGCGAGCTTTTAGGATTTGGCAGCGGTGCGGTTGGGTTCTCTAGCTCTTCTGGAATGTGGCGCTGCAACGCTGTGCAATTTTTCTCCGTCATTTCGAGACCACTACAAAAAGTCGGTAACCACTTGCTAGCGAGGCAATTTCGTATACCAGAAGGACGAGGACTTCATTTCCTATGACTTCTGGAGCCATCTTGCTGTGTCCTTTCAATCATGAAACTAAGAAACGTTCCTTAACAGCTAGTTAAGAACACCAATTATTGCTCGAACTGAACCTCTTATTAATTTCACGATGAACATCTACCTAATTTTGATGCAACACTGTCTTTACCTTACGTGTGGGTTTTACTGTAGTTAGAATTATTTATTATCCATGTTTTTACCCTATTATGATTTTGTCCTGCATCATTGTACTGTTGAGGCGCGAACACTAGTGTACCTAACGCGTTGCCTCTGCTTTGACTTTCAGATTTGCCTCCCTACATGATTAATATTGACCTCTCTCTTGTTCTCTCAGATATCTCGCTCCCGCCTATTAAACAAAATTAATGGTATGTCTTCATCTACCAGGATATTTTCATTGACATACATCGAAGCCCGTGGGTTGTTATGTACTTCACACATCTGGCTACATGACGTCAGCGTTTATTAATCTTGACGTACAGCAGCAAATTTATCACTTTTACCTGTTAATTTTTGACGTAAGTGACATTAGAGCCACTCAATTATTATACCGACTAATGCACTTATATAAAATTTATACATTAAAACACTAAAACTGTTTTTAGTGTTTTTTAGTGTTTTAATGTATAAATTTTATATAAGTGCATTAGTCGGTATAATAATTGAGTGACTCGACAACATGCAAGGTGTAACAATGAAAATATGACATTAGAGCATTAGACACCCGTCACCATGTTTTCCAATGTGAAATTAAAGTGAAATGAACTTGACACTTAATAAAATGTTTTACAACTGCTTCTTGACCTCTTGTTGACAGACTGGTGTCAAACTTGAAGCGTCACTGGGCTGTGTCGACTGGTGTCCAGATGTTCCAACCTTGATGGTTGGCAGAAGAATTGCATGAAAGTGTGTAGTAGAGCTGCAAGTGCTGGGGTCATCGCGGCGGTGTGGCTGAGGATTCAAGTCATCTGGGACGTGATGCCCTGTCGTCGAGCGAGTGGTTCCCGACATTTCGAAGCATCCGCTCAGCAAACAACACAGCGTCATGTCCCAGATACCTTCAATCCTTATAGCACAGCATTCATTCAAAAGCGAAAGTCGGTTTGTGTGTGACAAGATTAAGAATCATGCATACGTCCAATATTGTTGTTCATTCTACTTGCCTAATATCGACACGTAGAAATCAGTTTTGTTGGGGTGTGTAGATGTAGGCACTGTCAAACCCCTACATAGTGTCATTCTTTGTTCACTGATGTCTGTGGTGGTATGTCAAAGGTGGTGGTAAACCGAAATAGTGTATATTAGGGAGTTTTCACATACCTCCGTAGACACTAAATGAGGGTGGCGCTATATCGCGATGCGCTGTGTCGAGGGTTGACCAGTCAGTCACGAAGTTGCGAATATAATTTTCTTTCTGTCTGTAAGTGCTGATAATGTTTAGATATGGATGTGAATGTATAAAATTTATTTCTCAGCTCTTCTGGGATATTGTGCCGGGTCACTGATTTGTGTCCGACGTTTAGGGACATCGTGGTAGTCCCATCTTCAGTGTTGAATATCCAGTGAAAATTTTGGATAATCAATTATAATGTAAAGAAGCCAGTGTACTGATGAAGCTAATGGCGCCCCAGATGTTTGTTGAATAGATTTAACTTGTCGGGCTTGCGTATGTACACAACTGTAATTGTATCTCTTTATAAATCTTGTTCTTGGCTGGGATATTGCACGCAGTACCTTTAATAGCAAGGTAAACATGCAGTGAAAATATTTATAATGCTGTGTTAATTACAACAATCCAGTTGTTTCTAGAGAAGCGAACATTCGCTCTACCAATTATGTAGCTATTTTCAGACTAGAAAGATACGAAAACCTGCTATACGGCTTTTTAAATTATACGCCTTCAAGATCTAATCGCATGTCCGTGCACGCATCCAGTGTCAGATTAGAAACCTGTTTCTTAACTTGTGCAATACGGCCCTGGGGTGAGTGTGCGAATTCTGTAAGGAGTGAGAATCAGCTTCATTCGGAATTATTTTATATTAAACAGACAATTTTAGTGTTCATATTCCGGCTACCAATTTTACATTCGTAAAAAGTGTGATGTCCCAGAGAGTGCATCTTCTTTCGCACGATTCTCGAAACAAGCAGCGATTATAGGCATTAACCATTTGGTCGTTATAGTGGAGAATATGATTTTTTTTGCGAGGTGTGAATTGAATTTATATGTATAATTTAGGTTAATACACCCGTTCACACCGAACCTGGGGCCCACTCCCCCTCCTGTATAATGGATACCGGGTCTCTTTCTCGGGGTTAAACCCGGCGGGCCGTGGCGTTGACGAACCACCCCATCTAGCGTCGAGGATAAGAAAAGAATAGAGCTATACCTGTACTGCCCCTGTGGGTCTTCATGGCCTGTTCTAGGATGAACTTCACATTGGTCATTAAATTGTCAATCCTACTCTATGTAGCTGTTGTACTTTCTTTTCAATTGAAAGGCCGTGTCAAGAGTGTAATTTTGTTGGTCAGGCTGCGTTTGTCTTACAGTCTGCACGGAGATGTGTAGTGAAGAAGCTGTCGACATAGCTGTGTCAATACCTACTGTGTGTATATATCATATACATGTATATCAAGTGTCCCATTTGAGTTTGTTTGTTTCTCAGACGAGCTTACGGAAACGAATTTTCTCTGCTGGTCAACGTGAGTATCTTCTAGGTGCAGTACATGTCTTTAAAGAAAGCCCCATTTACACGTTTAAAAGCCAATTCACATTACATGATAAGTACTAACTGCATATTATATACTCATGCGGATTGGTTATTAACGCTTATAGAACACCAACAACACATACGTTGAAAAAAAACACGATTTATGTCTATATGAAGGCTCCATAATTTTATACAAAGGGCCACAACGGATTGCTAAGTGTGAACGCTCGAAAATATCAACATCAAATATCGTGAAGTAGTGACTTCTATAAGTCGGTTAGCAAGCCCTCCACTCTCCCTACAGCAGGTATGCGTTAGACTTTGAATGAGTGCTAAGACATTTACATGGAAGCTTCCTTAAAGGTACTCCCCAAAAAACGAAATATATGGCAACTGTGTAACTAAAGAAAAACTTGCACATTATCCTTTTCCGATTTTCTGCGCCATGTAGTCCTGTAGGTTGGCGACCGTCTAAAGCGTAGCTGTGAATGTGGAGGCCGCATGTTTCTCGAAATGTTGGAGTCCCCTACCAGAACACACGGTCTCACAACTGAGAAGTTTACAGCTTGAGTATCGCCGTGATAACCTAAGTTCTTATTAATCATGAACAGCCTTGACGGAAAGGTTAAAAATTGATAAGTTATCAACTCTTGTAGAAGACGAAAATGACGAACAAGGATGTCGTATCTTAAAGTAGTCTTATTTCGTATCGATTGTGTCTCAGCTCATTTTCTCGTAGAGTGTATTATTGTATTACTGAAAGAAGATAACTGAAAATCCTTTACCGCTTGGTAAGGTCGAAGTGTAAACATACAGCACGGAAATCTTCATGGTTACACCGTGCATCAGTGATATCAAATTCTCTATTGTCCATCTAATGCACATGAGTATATAAAAAATTTAAATTGTTATAAACCAATTAAACTTATAAAACTCGCTCCAACATGTTTCGGTTCACGCAGGAACCATCACCAGGGAGCTACAACCAGCGCTTAGCTAAAATTACAAGTCTTGTTCAACAGTGCGTGTCGGTGCAGACGTTGTGAGTGTTGTGGCGGCATGGACAATGGAGCATTTGATACAGCACGGAACCTCAATTTTTTGCTATGGATCGTAAATACAATTAACCATTATTATCCGACTCTAATTCTTTTAGAGAATACGGTTCTGATAGCGAAAAGTCGGATGCCGGGAACGTATTTACCATTATTTTAAATGGGAAAAAATTGTAATACCTACCCAAACCATCCCAAAACCCCAAACCAAGTTCCTTAAATACTACGTTTTTCGGAACCTGCTCCCCCACTCTTATACCTAAGAGGACATAAGGTCCCCTCTGGGATCAATTAATCCTTTTGGATCAATTAACTGAAGCGGTCTGTAAATACCGAAGTCAGTGTGCGAGTGACTAAACATTATCCGCTGGTCGTGGATATAAAATTTTGTCGAATGCGAAGTCGCAATTTTGGGCGGATAACGAATTTTGGGTATTAATATCTGCGAGTCTCTATTGCGAAAAATCGCAAAGCGAGACGACGGATGGCGAGCGTTGACTGTACTTACTAAACAATTTATCTGAACTGTTAGTTTGGCAGTAAATATCTGTGTTAGATATAAAGCTATCTGATATGGAGAATGTATGTAGGTTCTTTAGGATTCCGCTTTGAGCTGATTCGACTGTACCCTGTACTTGCAACGCAAAAGTCGCCTGCAGACTATGTTTATACTTCACGGCCAAACTTCAGTGTTAGAGCAGTTGCGTGCCTCGTTCGGCAAACTTTTTATCTTATCAGTGACTGACCGTTTGATTCCCAGGGATTATAAATAAGTCACAGTGTATCTAGTGTGATAAGAAACAACAATAAGTATTTTTTATCGCCATTGTGTTTTAACATTCGCGTCTTCTGGAAATTTTATGTCGTGTCGTTTGGTAAAGAGTCTCGTGGCGTAACGGCGCGTGAGACTTTGTAACGATTCTGTAAGGACCAAAAAATCTCCCATCATTACTGCCGTTTTGTAGGAGTTAACGTTGTACATTATTATATCAGACCTGTTCAACTGTCCAATTAACATCGGTATCAGCTGTTTATATATCGATATTATCGAATCACAGAACTTTAACAAAACTTTTGTTTCAATTTATACGAAGAAAGTGCAATGCCCACATCTCCATGCTGTATGATTTTGGTGAGCTCCTTACCTATTTTGATACCACGTTGTAACTACTGCTGGCTCCCGGCCTACATACAAATTGAGCACAGAGCATGTAATTGTTGTAGATGTCCAATTGTGTCGTTATTGTCACAAGACCAGTCATCATATTCAGCTGCACAGCGGTACACGTGTAGAACAGTCTAGAAGGCGCGTTTGATACTGCGTCATTCCTGGGACCAACTCCTGGCAGAGGGAAAATATTTGCTGTTGTCCACCGCGTCCAGACGGGCTATGGGGTCTACCTAACATCGTTGCCGATAGGGACCCGTGTGAGTTCTTTGTGTGGAGGGCCGAAGTAGGAATGCGTGGAAATATTATTTCGCCTTACCATGTGTGTTGATGGCGTTACGCTTAATTATATACGTGGTCGGCTTCGTTGTTTTTGTTGTTGTTCTTTTCGTCGTCATCATCATCATTATCATCATCATGTATTAACCATTTGACATGTCCCTCTCACACGGATCGTGATTGTACACACGAAACTTTATTTTCCAACAAATACTGCACATATTCGAGTCTCAGAGCCATTACTTCCATTCCACACACGCTACCTTCGTAACCAGTAACTAGTTCCACAAACGATTATGCAGACAGGCATAAAATTCGAAGCATGACATCGAGTATGAAATGTGTACAGCCCTGATGTGAAGTGTATTTCTGCTGCTGCTGCTGCTCCTCTTGCTGCCACTATTACTACTACTACTACTACTGCTGCTGCTGTTGCTGTTGTATACTACTACTACTACTACTACTACCATTAATTCTACTGCTGTGGTATCCTACCTATTATTATTATTATTATTATTACTAGTAGTAGTAGTAAGTAAGTAAATCGTGGTGATCTCTTTTAAGGAGAATAGTTGTAAAGAACGTCACCAACAGTTACGTCATCACCGCTAGTTACTGAACCTATTTATAGCTTGGTATGGATTTTTCTTTTTAATGGTCTATGGTTTATGCATTTACTGTAGATCAGACTTCCGATGTGGGCGGCTTACATAGGCTTGCGTGAGTGTCCCTGTTACAAATAACTGTGTGCTGGATATATTTATTCTTTCTCTGTTTAATACTTGAAGGACAAATCTATATTCAAAATGTATGTAGTAGGCCTACTTATTTTCCGACTATTGTGCGTTTACCTCGTACAGAGAAATTGTACCCAAGAATATAAAGAACGTATGGGATTCGGCCAGTTGTAAATTGACTCGTTTATTTACTTGTCTCTAAACGAGTGTGAAATAGGCTTGTGTGTCTCGTTTCTTCTGTGACCGCGGGACCCTCACAGTGTCACTAATTTTGAAGACTCCTTTCCCAAGAATTTTCTCAATTCGTGGACTCCGCAGGTAAATTCGAGTTAATAGTTAAGTAACATATTTAAGCTATGATTTTCTTGATTAAAACAATGTAAATACTTATTACATAAGCAGCATTTTTTTGTCAATAATGGAAATAAGAGCAAGATTATGAAATCCCGAAGGAAGAAACTCTTTCTTTTCTACCAACGACAATTTTCTCAACTCGCGGACCCGCAAGGATCTCCGACTGAATAACACGATTCTGTGCTGCCAGGATGCCATACGATTTGGGGGCGCTGCCGAAAATTCACACATACAAGTCGTAGTTAGTAGAATATTATCTGGTTGTGGAACCGCACGTTTCGTTTTTTGCACCCCACGGGCTGATCAAGTCTCTTTTAAACGAGCCGACAGACGAAGCAACTGGATCACACTCGAGGTGTGAGACACCGTTTCTTGATCTAGCATGGGCGTGTGCGTAAGACTGTGTAGGTGGTAGCCAGGAAGTATGAGAGATTTGAACCAGGAGAGCCGCCGGCCACCCTGTGTCTTACAACGTGCAGTTTACGGTCCAAAGTTAAGTACACCGCGTCGAAGACTAAGCGTGTTTAATATGGGAGACTGCAAGGAAAAAGTAAACACCAAGTACGAAGGCGTGTGGAAAATAAGAGGCAATTTTATTTTTATCTCAAAAATGGTTTTGACTTCCCTGAAAGTGTGTTTGTAATAGAGAATACAAAAGTGAATAACTTCTTGCATTAATGACAATTCCTGGGAAGTAAGGCCTTATCAATTTAGAATTTTATTCGGGTGGTGCCCGGTTCTCATTCCGGCCAGGACATCGACTAGATTATTCTGAATGAGACTTTCCTTAGTTTTCCTCAGCCCATCCAGTCGAAGGCCGGGATATTGCCTTGATGAAATACGCCACAAACTCTTCCCCCCACTCACTTTAATTGCATACAGTCGTACATGGTCGGACAACAAAGTTCGCGAACTCATTGCGGTAAAATTGCTACATACTTCATTGCTGAATATCACCATGGTCGCCTTCAAAGTATTCCCCGTGGGAAGCTATGCACTGATGCCAGCGCATAGTCCACCCTTCAAAACAATTTTGGAACTGGTTTTGTGGAATGACCTTCACAGCTGCCGTTGTATTACTCATGATGTCATCAGTGTTATCAAAATGCCTTCTTTTCAATATTCCCTTTGTCTTCGGGAACAGAAAAAAAGTCATTGGGTGCTAGATCCTGTGAATAGGCAGGGTGTTACAACACAGTTATTGTTTAGTAGCTAAAAACTCCACCACAGACAGTGCCGTGTGAGCAGGTGCATTGTCATGATGCAAGATCCGTGAGTTGTTGGCAAAAGGTTCGGGTCGTTTCCGTCTAACTTTTTCACGCAGCCTTTCCAGTACTTCCAAATAGTAAACTAGGTTGACTGTTTGTCCAATTGGTACAAATTCATAATGAACAATCCCTCTAATATCAAAAAAAGTCAGCAACATTATTTTGACTCTTGATTTGGACCGACGGAAATTTTTGGTCGTAGGGAATTGGCAGTCTTCCATTGTGCAATTTGCCGCTTCTTTTCAGGGTCGTATTGGTAGACCCATGTTTCATCATCTATGATGACACGGCCCAAAATGTCATCTTGCCTCTCCAAAAGGTCTTGGCAAATTGTTACTCTTCTTTGCTTTTGTTCTTCGGTGAGCTCCTTTGGAACCATTTTTGCACACACCTTCCTCGTGTCAAGATCTTCAGTTAAGATTTTCCTAACTGTTTCTCTGTCGATGTTCACTTGCTCTTCTATGCTCCTGACAATCAGCCGACGATTTTCACGCATAATTTGACGAATGTTTGCAGTGTTTTCTTCAGTCCTGCTTGTTGCTGGCTGTCCTGATCTCTCTTCGTCAGTGACACTTTCTCTTCCCTCAGAAAAAACGTTTCACCCACTTGTAAACTGCTGTTTTCTTCATGGCATTATCCCCGTAAACTTGCACTAACAACTCTCTGATTTCGTTTCCACTCTTTCCAAGTTTAACAAGAAATTTAATGTTCGTTTGCTGCTCTAATTGTGGCTCCGACATTCTCGCGGCGGCACACCAAAACAGACGCAGACAGTAATAGATGCCACTCAGAAAGAGACTGCCATAGGTCAACAACAACACAGCTGTGAAACGCTGATATGTTAACGTCATCAAACCATACTAAGGTGTTTGTCCAGTGCTGCCACGGCAAGCACACGCTGGCGAGTTCGCGAACTTAATTGTCAGACCACGTTCATTCATAGCATTCGATACCAAATGACGGCTGCGGTTAATGAATTGTCATTAAATAATCTACCACCCATACGTCCATCCGAGGCTCCTCTAGAAATACTTACATTGTAACTGTACAGTTTGTAAGCGCCGATAAATGACTGAAGACTCTCTTTAGAATTTTGTGTCTTTCCGGAGAGGTGAGCTAATAGCAATACAAGGGCAGTCCAAAAACAAACCGAACTTATTTAATTTAAATTTATTGCTGTACTTAAACTTAATCAGACTTGTCTCCTTCAAAGTACTCCCCACTACTGTTGATACACCGCTCCCAGCTTTTTTTTTCCAGTTCTGGAACGCGTCCTGGAACGTGTTTTGCGGGATGGCGCGAAGATCCTGTAGCGAATTTTCTTTTATCTCCTCTATCGTCTGAAATCGGCGACCTTTTAGGGTGGACTTAAACTTTGGGAAAAGGAAAAAGTCTGCAGGGGCCAAATCTGGAGAGTAGGGGGGCTGGGGAACGACAATCGTCTCTTGCTTCGCCAAAAATTCACGAATAAGAAGCGACGCGTGAGCAGGTGCATTGTCAGGGTGCAGCATCCAGGTCTTGTTTGTCCACGCCTCAGGCCTCTTCCTTCGCACAGCTTCCCTCAAACGCTTCATGACCTTCAAGTAAAACTCTTTATTGACTGTCTCACCACGTGGAACAAACT
>Ga0136643_10017181_pt1 | contig 10886 bp, 5 predicted proteins | sample TergutLab28metaG_FD_96883 | JGI IMG/M metagenome (GOLD analysis project Ga0136643, IMG submission 96883) | Labiotermes labralis P1 segment gut microbial communities from Petit-Saut dam, French Guiana - Lab288 P1 (version 3) (version 3) | ecosystem: Host-associated > Arthropoda: Insects >... | reverse complement strand
TGATTTACAAAAAAAAAGTACAGGAGACATCCAAGAAACCCAATGAGATTTCAACGAACATCATCACAGTAAAAAAATAAAATAAATTGGGTGCGTAAATAAATTTATTTCCAAACTTCCTACATTTGTTGTCTAATTTTGAATTTTCAAAGTTCCATAAAAATCGGCGCAGAACAGGCGTAGGTGGCGCCTACCATACAACAGCATCTTGTTTAGAAAGTAAAGAAAGCTTTGGCCAGTAACCTATATTGTGTCACAGAGTTGACCCTTTGCAATACGGATTTATTTAAATTAACAGGTAAAGATCTATGCCCATTATACTTACTTGCTTCTAAACCAAATCATTTCAAATCCAATTGCCACTCTTTTCTCTGTCTTCAACTGTAGCAAATGAATTAAGGAGAGGTGAAATGGTTTCCTTGATACCACGGTTAACCACATGAATATTGGTTCGCATGATAACTTATTGACCAACATACTGACCCAAACATCAGAGGTAACTTTATTTCCTTTACAGTCTGAAAAAAAATACCACGATTTTTTCTCGTCGTATTGGCGAGTTGTCTATTTAAAGTAATTTTTTTAATAACACGAGGTTTAGATTATCGGTTGATGATTAGGATTCAGCTCACATCTTGCAGAAAAAAAAATCCGCCACAAAGACCACTCATATAAATTTAGGCGTTTTTACGGAAAATGCCTTAATCTGACCTATTTAAACCAAACTCACTGAGTGCTGACATAATTAATTAAGAGTTGCAGAAAAGGTGTTTCACGAAAACGTGTCAGATGCGAGTCGTGGTGATACATTCAGGAAGAAGAACAAACAGACATGATGAGGTTTGCATTTGCTTCGCAGCTGACTTTAAAAGGCGCTTAAAATATCTCAATATTTCCGTTGAAACTGCTGAACAAGACTTTCCTATTCACCGTTGTGAAAAGCTGAAATATTAAACAGTTCAGCAAAGTTTCGGGTAGACCTGCTGAACCAAAATGTCGGTTATAACACTGCCCTATGAATTACCACCGCGAGACGCTCAAATATAACAATCGTCCTTACAATAAAATGTTGTGTGAGGACTAGATGAATACTTCGATCAGAGGGTAAATATAGGTTATCTTAATCACAGTGTTGAATCTTAAGATTTCATAAAATGTCCATTTTTTAAGTTGAGCCACTGTTAGCCTCAAAAAGGCGGTTTCTAATCCACGACATACTGCATTCTCTAAAAATCAACACGCTTGAATCTTTTCTAAAAAGTTATTTTATTTTTACTGTGATTGACACTCGCAAACATTTTCTAAACATTTAATACAATTAAATTTTCCCTTAAATTTCCCAGTTTGAATTTGTCTTTCGATATGGGGTCCAGTAACCTGCATATCGAACCCACAATTCCTGGTCTGTTTCTGAGCGAATACCTACCGTAACACAGTGCAGACAGACAAAAATATCGCAGTTCTGTAGGTGAAAGAGACAGCTGTATTTATCTTTATCAATTATTAAACCAACTAATGAACCTATGTAAAATTTACACATTAAAACACTCAAACTGCTCCGACTCGTTTCGGTCCTAAGACCATCAACAGGGAGCTGTATTTCTTTGCCTTGTTAAAGTCACATTAAAAGCCACATTAAAACCAGTCATAAACTAACTTCGTTTACTAGTAGGGTATTGTGGCAGCATGCCATGTTGTGTGATGTTATGTTGCGAAGAGTGTCCTGCTATAGCAGGTTTTAATGTGGCTTTTAATGTGACTTTAGCAAGGCAAAGAAATACAGATCCCTGTTGATGGTTTTAGGACAGAAACATGTCGGAGCAGTTTGAATGTTTTAATGTGTAAATTTTATATAAGTGCATTAGTTGGTATAATAATTGAGTGACTCGACAACATGCACGGTGTGACATTGAAAAAATTGTATTTATCTTATTATTAACGAAGCAAAACTGAAATTCTGACAGTAATTAGTTCTGGGGAAATCTGACGAAGAGTTATTATGGATTAAAATAAATATGGAAATGTAAATAAAAAAATCTGGATAACGAAGCATTAAAAATTTTTTTTGTCGGACTGGCTTAAATCCTCATTTTATATACAACACAACGCCTTTTTTGGTGCGTTCTCAAAAGATTTAAGAAAACGGACTATTAACGTTTTCATGTCCCCCAATCCGTTTGTATGCCTATGTATCGGCACGGAAAATAGCATTCCTCACCAGCAGGATTTCCGTCTGATTTCATATCTAACTTCTATTAAAATTTGTTGAAATATTTCTATTTCCGTTACAATCGCACACAGATGAAAGACACTTCATATGACTATTTACGTACGTGTATTACAGTGTCAGCTGAATGGCACTAATAACTGACACAGTACTGTCTGTGGTGCACGGTCTGAGGCAGAGAAAAGTATTGAAAGCTTCAATATAATGCTAGAGTTGAGTGCAGTAAATGACATGTGTCTCCCTTTATGAGATATCTTACCTGATTTATTGTAAATTTGATGTTACGACATGGACCAATCTTGTTGTGTGTATTGTGTGAAACACAGAAGGGTACATTTCAAATAATAGTGTCTTTAGTGTGACAGGTGTGAGGTGACGGAGAGAAGGCGCCATGAGTGTTACGACAGGCCGGTATTTTCAGAACCATTTTCTTTTCAAAGTTAGTTACTTTCTACCACACTAACAAAGTAGTAACTAAGTAACCAAATACTCGGAACAGAATTTTCCATGGCAGGATAATAATTACATACTAAATTAAATATTTCATATTTCAGGAACTAGAAAGTTCTCACATTCAGATATTAATACAAAAATATATGTATTTTCACAACCATGATCATTCACTGACATTCACACCAGCGACAAGTCTGTGACATGTTTCCTTTGGCGCAAAAGCCCCTAGTGGGTCAGGGCCAACGATCGCATTCAGTACAGACACACCACACTCGGTAGGACTCCTCTGGACGGAGTAATTAGCCCAAAACAGAGAGCTCTCCAAGACAACATAAACAATCACCAGAGACAGACGACCATGGGATTCCTACTGACAGTCCCAGTAAGAGAGCGACCGCAGACTCTCGCCCTGGACCGCGCGGACACTGGGATCGGTTCACGTCTTTAATAAGAAAGAACATTTTGCACCCCTTCCTGGCTTTTTGTCTGCCGTCTAACAAACTCGTGACAAGAACGATGTAAAATTCACAGAAGACGGCTGTGGTTTAGGAGTCGGTTAAAACCTGGGTCTTGAATTTAAACGAAGACAGTAATACCAGACTGCATGTTAACAGAGGTTTCTGCTAGGATTGTGATTTGCATAAACATAAAGATGTTAATTCAAAATTTTCACTAATTATCACAAAATACGCAAGATATTTAAACATTAAATACAAACATTCCCCTATTGCGAATCACCAAAACAGATACAGATGATCCAAAAAGCATCTACTGTGTTGGGTGCAATGTTAAGATATCGCATATTGACAGAGAATACAGAGAGTGGGTGGGAGTGAGGATGTAAAAGGAATGTTTTATTCAAATATGATCGTTGGTAATAAATTACTGCAAAGAATAATACACCGAATTGCACCCGAACTTATATTATCACGAAATACAGCCACATTTTATTTATTCTATATCTATGTAACGACAACATTCACAATAGAGCACCGTAACTTATCGTCTACAGTACAGTCCCGCACTGAGAACGGGAATGTTGAGACATGACTCCAGTGATTGTTTGCTTTTCGCAGCTTGGCTGTTTAAACTGTGGGGCTTGGACATGATGGATAAATACATGGCAGATAGAGTTTTGTAACGTACTCTGTATTATTGTCTTATTACCTCCAGCGATTAGACCACAACGTGATTGCTTCTTTGATATGACGTGAATGTGTGGGTAAATCGAGTCCTTCAGAAATTTTTATACTTAATGCGTGGTGTGATCAAATGGTTTCCGGACAGAACGCGAGATCACACCACTGCTACTAGTACAGATTTCTTCCGCTAGACGTAGAGAGATAGAGTTATTTGTGCCATTTCCTGCTTGGCACAACATGTAGCAAGTTTAATTACTGATTTATATCCTATTATATACAAGTGCGTGTTGATGCAGGTGCTATTTTACAGTAAGTAGAAAATGACGCACTTTAAAAAGGAGCATTTTTGTTATGCTTTGAATTAAACTCGGCAAAAAAGCTAAGGAAACATTCAAAATATCATAAGTAGTTTGAAGATCAGAAAATCTGAATACCAATGTCGCTGAGTGATTTTGCAAATTCGAGAAGTGCCGACAGCCTGGGGCTTCCAACAGCTAGCAACACGGATGGAAATGTGGAATGAAGGAATTTGTCTTCAGAAACCAAACAATCCCCATCCGTGAAGTTTCTTTTGAATTTGTTTAGAACATTGAGAAAACCACAAAACCGTGTACCTCATTGCTGCAAAATATGTCACAATATTCCTGGTCAAACTTCATTTTCTACCTTATGTTGCTATAAGCAAGATGAATCTCCTTTCACATCCCTTTACTAACCACATTTAGCGCAGTGTGATGTGTGCCGTTTTTCGTAAAGTCTTGATGGCTTCAGATGGAGGGCGAATTAGTGATATAATCATGATTCAAACCTGCGGGACGAACCAACCGATTGTAAAACAATGCACTTCCTGAAATGATTCGAAAAGTGATTGGCTGTCTGGACTCTCTGAATGTGAGGGTCGTATTTGAGTTACTATGAAGCAGCAATTTGAATTAGAAGGAACCTTTTCTTGGTATAAAAAATAAATGTAGACCCGAAACTATTTTCTCCTACTGAGTATTTCAGCAAATATATTTGTATATCGATTAATATTTTTTCTCATATTTATATTAAGAGTTCATAACGTCGCAAAACTTGAGCTGTTATGGGTAGAATATTGAAAATATTTGCTAATTGAATATTTGAGACACATTACAGAAATTAATCAGTAGGAAAATTATATCAAGTATGAGGTTCTAATTGTGACAGCCATAAATATCAACATATATTTTAGAGTTCACCTAATATTTATCGTGAAATTTTAATGCATTCTTCTACATGGCATTCATGTTGCTGTAATTGCTATATTCACTTACGGATTAAAATAATGTTCTGTTCTGATGCGTACAGCACATGAAGAAATGTGTGCTGTGGAACAGCCACACAATTTTTCAAGTAACATAAACCCGGATTAATATTAACTTATCAAATACAAAGAAAAAAACATGATTCCATCTTCTTAACTGAACTGATGTAACACCAATATATATGTGAACATAACACTCACACTTGCGCAAAAGAACTGCAAATTCAAAGTGAAAAATCCACATACATTGAATTCAAATGTACTGTTTTTAAGTTGAGAAGAAAAACTCTTCACCTCTGATGTGCTCCAGCCAAGCGTATTTGGATATAATAATAGTTTCTGAATGCAAACAAATATATTGCGCATTTCTTCAGTCGTTCTTTGGCAACACATTGTTAACCATAGGAGAGTGAGTAGGATGAAAGCACAGCCAGAGAGAAGGAAAACACCTTTAAAGTAAAGTTGAAAAGGGCCATTGTCAACAATTGCACATTTTATAGTCATAACGCCATAGACCGTTGTGGGCACAGTAATTGTGAGTAGGGTAATTACATCAAACAGGAGAAGTACTTCGTAGCTTTTGTTGTTGGCATGCAGTACGTCGCAGAGTTCACTACAGATTAACCGCAGATCGCGAATTGTATGCAAATTATTAGAATTTTTATCACTTTTCAAGTTATTTGTTGCCAATGGGAATGTTTTATTGTTGCTTTTGCTTATACGATATTCTGCATCCATATGTCTTGAACAGTTGGCATCATCTGTAGTGACTGCTTCTGATAGCAAGTGATTTACAAGTTGATACCTCTGCTTCACCATCAGCACAATATTTATATACTGAAGTGTAACAACAGTATCTATAACAACTCTGATTATTTCCGAAGACACGTTCATAAAGCTCATCCATGTACCATCACAAAAGATGAAAAAAAATGGTACATAAACAATTCCATATACTATCAACAAAATCCACAACTGCGTAATTACGTGTGATCGGTGTTGTGAGTAAGCACTTTGCTTTGAGTTATTACGAAACAGCTTGTTATCAACACGCGATAACAAGCACAACACGTTTGTCATATGATTTCTGTTTCTTGTAACAGTGAAAAGCAACGCCAGTATACCTGTGAAACTTGAAACCAATATATTAATAATGCACACTACACGAACAGACATCTTAAACGTGGATTCGTTGTATTTAACAACGGTTAAGACACTGCTGTACAAACCGAACAGTAAGAGAAGGATCATCACTGCTGCCTGTATGATGTGACAGAAAGTACCGCCACCTTTATTATGGAACGTGTAGCTTGGATCGACGTGGAATGGAGATAATCCAAGTATTCTTGATACAAAATGCAGAGGTTGAATCGCGAAATAAATATTATGTTCCAGTGGTTCCTTCTTCATGGCGATAGTCACCAAACTCTGTAAGACATGAGTGTGTAAAATGGGTGTCAGACATCTAAATGAAGTGTCCGCTCTGACTGGAACTGTAGTGTGCAGTTCATCCTTTATAACATGCCTTCAGATGTAGACATACTACTACACAATGTGTTTTTCATTACTAATTTTCAAGCAAACAACAATAATATATTACCTTTACTTCATAGAATATTTTGTAATTAGTTTTGCAGTCCAAATGGATAGGGCGTTGTCAATTAGTAAAATGGCTTTAAACACTTAAGGTTATTGTAATGTGCTAAGAGGCATACACAAAATTTATTTACACAAACACACACAAACTACACAGACAAAACACATACACATATATACTCGTCAATATTATATAAGTATATGTACAGGATATATCTAAAATATTTGGTGAACCATCAGAGTAAGTTTTTCCCATCAAAAGAATGAAAAATATTCATGTTAACATGCCTCCAGAAATTATGTTTTTTAATTTATTTAAAAATCAATTTGTCCTTGTCCACACCGTGGGCGATAAAGCGGCAGTGGAAGATTAGCTCCCCTCTTTCTTTACCTTGACCTTCTTCGACGGTGATTATCTGTCGAAATCATTTCGTGGCCGCCCTACACCCGAGAAGGAACCCTGTGTACATGAAACAGGCGACTGGGTAGGCTCCAGATCGAGCCTGGTGGGCGCAGGAAAGTCTTACGTTAGCAATGATAAAGTGTGGGTTGGTGAAGAACAGCGTACCGTGAAACATCGTGATTGTTTCTCTGATGTGAAGTCAATGTGTAAGCAGATAGAGTTCTTCAGAACTTCTGGATGCGTAATGCGTAGTGTGATAAATTTTTTCCGGAATGAACGCGAGATGGCACCACTGCCAATAGCACAGATTTCTTCCTCTATACGTAGAGGGATTAGAGCGTTTCTTGACGTTTCTTGCTGGACACAACCTGTAGCACGTGTGATTAGTGAGTAATGTCGTGTTATGTGCAACTGTGTCTTAATGAATTTGCGACTTTACATGCGTAGACAATGAATGTACTGCGCCTTAAAAATTCGTGTTATTTCGTTTAATTTCAAATATTCTGTTGCACTTAGTAGATTCTATGTTGGAAATTAATTTGTTCTTCTAGAGATTCTTTTTCACCATAGAGATTTGTGAACTGCTGAGGTAATTTTCTCGGACAATCGGGAGGGCCGGATCGCCTGTCCTTCACGTTGTAACAGCGAAACTGTTGAAAACTGCTGCTGGTTGGGAAAAGAAGTTACTGATTTGGGATATGAATGCTAGTGAGGGTTTTGGGGAAGTTGTAGTTAGAGGAGACTTTCTGGTCTGAACCTCTGACAGAAGGAGTTGTGTGGTAAAGAGTGAGAGCATTTGTAATTTGCGAAAGGATGTGGGCAAAACCTGCTGTTCCTGATATATCAAGGTTTGCGTTTGTAGCTTCATATAGGATCAAATTCATGGAGAAAAATGTTGTTGTGTGTTTTTATATTCTACTTTGTATGTATTTCTTTTTCAAATTTTATTTCAAAGTTTACAGCAGTAATCAGAGGAGGAAAATGTCTCGAAGATGAGTGGTGATCAAGCTTTCCTTCCTCAAGTAATCTGTTGATCCTTATATTATAGTTAGAGCTCACTAATTCAAAATAAATTGTTTTGTTTTATTTTCATTTTATTTTACAAATCTGATAACAACCATTCCTCGCTGCATGTATAGTGACTCTAGAAATTTAGATCATAATATATCTAGCAAATCTACATGGTGTTTGTAATTGGTGGCAATAAAACCCTTTACAATTACTGGTAAGAGTGAAATTGTAGCCTCCTGCTCCATTATATTTCAAACTTTAAACAACGGCTTATCTGCTGCATATTTTGATGTAAACTAGGAAACAAATGCCAAAGAAACATTCGAAATATTATAAGTGGTTGTGATGGGCAGACAATCGGAATACCAATTATCGTTTTGTGGTTTTGTAATCTCGAAAACTGTGTTTCCCCTTTTAAAATTTCGGACCCCTCAGGACTTTCAGCAGCTAGTAAGGCAGATGGTAATTTGAAGGAGTGAACGAATTTCCTCTGAAAAACCGAAGGATCCCAGTCGGTTTAGAGCACTGAGAAAACAGTAAGAACGTGGGCTGTTTTGTTGCAAAATACGTCGAAATGTACCTAGTCATAATTCATTTTTTATTGGAGTATTTTGTTAGCAACAATAAGAATCTCCATCCACGTCTGCTTTACTTACCAGATTAGAGCAGCGCGAGTTCTTCCTGTTTCTAAAGTGAAGAACGCTTTCGATGGAAAGAGACTTAATGATATGATCATGATGCAATGTGGAGGGATGGACTTGGTTAGTTTAATGTCTTGCACTTCCCGAAATTATTAAAAGAATGACAGCTTTACGGGATTCGATGTTCATACGGTCAAAAGTAGACTGTATTCAAAGAGCACTTTGGATTAGAATAAAAGTTGTATTGCTATGAGAAATATATTCAGAACTTAAAATATTTAACCACCAACATATTTCAGCAATCATGTGTTTCGTAATGAAGAATATATGTCCCCAAGTTTATATCCAAAATTTAAATCGTTTGGAATTTTGAGCTGACGTAAGTACGGAATTAAAATAATTTATGATATAATATTTGAAACAGAAGACAAAATTTATCTCTTAGGCAACAGATATCCAGTTTAAGGCTGTAATTACCATAGTGATAACTAACGTAATGTATAGAATTCACGTGATTTGCTGAAAACGTAAATAATTCTTCTACTTGCCTATATTGTTATGTATTTGCTGTATTTGCTTAAGTGTGACAGTAAGATATTTTTTATATCTTTGTTAAGTAGTAACAAACTTGTAATTTGCGAAGAAAAGATGTAAAAGTAAGCGAAAATCACAACAATAAATTTAAATGCAGGCGAAAACTTTGTCTCATTACTCATGCGTCATTTCTGTCTATACAGTCACAAAATCTGTGGAAGATATAAAAATCGTGAGTTACAGTTTGCCTGTACAATATAGGGAATAGGAGACCGTTTCAAAGATCCTAACTATATTGACTTAAAACTAGAATATATGTGAATATAACACTCAAACTTGCACAAAAGAATTGCAAATTCAAAGTGAAAAATCCACATACATTGAATTCAAATTTACTGTTTTTCAGTTGAGAAGAAAAACCCTTCAGCTCTGATGTGCTCCAGCCAAGTGCACTGGGATATAACAGTAGTTTCTGAATGCAAACAAATATGTCATTTACTTCTTCAGTAGTTTTTTGACAGCACAATGCTGACCATATAAAAATGAGTAGCAACTCAAAACACTTCAAGAAGTTGGATACACCTGTCAAATAAAGCTGAAAAAGACCATTGTCAACAATGGCATGTTTTATAGCCATAACCCCAGAGTACGTTGTAGGCACAACGAATGTGAGTGTGGTAATTACATCAAGCAGGATAAGTACTTCGTAGCTTTTGTTGTTGGCACGCAGCACGTCGCGGAGTTCACTACAGATTAACCGCAGATCGCGAATTGTATACAAATTATTACAATTTGTAACAATTTTCAAGTTCAATGTTGCTATCGGGAATGTCTTATTGCTACTCTTGTTTCTGCTGCTCCTAAAATGTTCTGTATCCAAACGTACTGAAGTGTTCACGTCATCTGCAATGGCTGCTTCTGATAATATGTGTTTCACAAGTTGGTACCTCTGCTTCACCATTAGCACAAAATTTACGTACTGCAACATCATGCTCGTATTTATAGCATCACTTAATATTTGCGAAGCCAAGAACATACACCATATCCATGTACCATCAGAATAGGAATAAGTACATGACGCAATAACAATTCCATATAGAATCAACATAACCCACAACTGCATAATTACGTGTGATCGGTGTTGTGAGTAAGCACTTTGCTTTGACTTATTACGAAACAGCTTGCTATCAACACACGATAACAAGCACAACACGTTTGTCATATGATTTCTGTTTCTTGTAACAGAGAAAAGTAATGTTACTATACTTGTCAGATGTGAGACCAGTACATTAATAGTCCATACTATACGAACGATTACACTGAACATAAGGTCACTGTCTTCAACAAGGTTTAAGACATTGCTGCACAAACCGTACAGTAAGAGAAGGATCATCACTGCTGCCTGTATGATGTGACAGAAAGTACAGCCACCTTTATTTCGGAACGTGTAGTTTGGATCGATGTGGAAAGGAGATAATCCAAGTATTCTTGATACAAAATGCAGAGGTTGAATGATGAAATAAATATTTTGTTCCAATGGCTCTTTCCTCATGGCGATAAAAGGTCACCAAACTGTACAAGACACGAGTGTGTA
>Ga0136643_10017179_pt1 | contig 10887 bp, 7 predicted proteins | sample TergutLab28metaG_FD_96883 | JGI IMG/M metagenome (GOLD analysis project Ga0136643, IMG submission 96883) | Labiotermes labralis P1 segment gut microbial communities from Petit-Saut dam, French Guiana - Lab288 P1 (version 3) (version 3) | ecosystem: Host-associated > Arthropoda: Insects >... | reverse complement strand
TCTGCAACTGCTGTGGGTGCATAACACTGGATCATCGCAATATTTCTAATAGTTGTCTTAAAGCGAGCCACAATTATCCTTGCTGATACGGGATGCCATTCAATCAAACTCTTCTTTGCTTCTTTGTCCATTAATATACCCACACCTTCTCTACTTTTATTATCATCAGCCTGGGGCCTTCCAGAATATATAAATGTTGTCCCATCATGAGTAATCACTTAACCAAACTCTCTCCATCTTACTTCACTCATTCCCAGTATATTCAATCCATAACTCTTCATGCAAGCCACTGCTTGTCTTAATTTTCCAGTCACTCGTAGGGTTCGTACATTCCATATCCCAATTTTTATTTCCCTTTTCATATCAAAGGTCGTCACTCTAGAATCAGCCTGGTTCTTCCTTCTTGACGTTTCTTTAATAGCTTATTTTAAGGTGTGCAGGTTATTAGTAGTTACGATTGTAGGTAATTCTTTTTGAAGGATATCAATGATTGCTCTGGCTGTTTCCAATTCTTCAAGCACTTTGTTCAGCTGGGATTTATATGCACTGCAGCTATATTCACTTATTTTATCGTTTATTTGTGGAAAAACTTCGAGCAAATCGTCTCCGATCCCTATACACTCCACCATTAAAGAAACAGTGGCGCCTTGTCTCTGCTGTCTGGGGCTTCATGGCCTGTTCTAAGGTGACATGGATTGTGAAACTCACTTATGTCATAATGAAATGATACATTTAGTTACATCTGTTCGGATTTGTGAATTGGAATGTTTGGCCCACATTTCAAATCTGACTTATCCTTCCATGGTATTTCCTCTGTTGCAAAATCATTTATAATTGAAAATTATTGCATGCTCTATTTTCTTCAACAGCAATGTCAGACTGTCAGTTCTCCTGATGATGTTAAAGTACAAAAAAATACTTCACTCCATGTGTGTGTGTGTGTGTGTGTGTGTGTGCATGTGATTTCTGATCATGCTCGAAATTTTTTGTTCTTTTAGATGCATTTAAAATATCAGGCATGCCTTTAACAGTCATTCCATGACACTGAAGCTTGGTGTCAAGAAAGCAGCAAAGAATGTGAAGGCTATTAACCATTCTTGGTCATATACTTAAGGGTTCCTACCTTTTAACTTCCATAAAATATCTTAATCTCAGGCAGTTTTCCTACAGAGTGGTAAAGTACATGACTTGGTTTGGCATCTGTAGTTCATAATACTGTAAGTTTGTCATGCAGAAGCTTCTTGAACGCTTGATTATCAGAAGAAAATTAACTTTTCTTTTTTACCCATTTCCCATGGTGCTATGCTGGCTAGCATCTGCCTAAAGTGCCTCCTAATTTAGGAGGTCCTAAAAAGACACAGGTGGGTGTCCAGTAGCCTTCAAAAATAATGTGACAAACCCTGCATTTGATCTCCGGCATTTTGTGCAGGCTTTTCATTAGTCAGTATCAAGTTCTGACATTATTTGAAGAACTGTTTTACAATTATGTTGACCGTTAGTTGTCTCAGAGAGACCAGGCACCTGTAGTAGTTCTTTCATTGTGCCACGTGAATGGTATCTTGCTATATCTGAAATTCTTGCTACTGAGAAAACATCAGACTTCTCAACCAAATAAGTGGAGAAACTCTGACACACATCAAAATCTTCTTTTAATTTGGCTTCAGGTGATCATTGCCCAGAGGTGTTTGTTGCAAACAGCATTCCTGCTACATGGCAGTTGCTTCTATCATTCATCAATCTTGCTTGATTACCCAAGTCTTCAAATAATTAATCCTTAGATAACAGCAAAGTTTCTTTAATGCACTTGCCTTCTGAGAATGATGACTTTGGATGTTAAATGATATGTAGTTCTCTACAAAATACTTTTAGTTCCATGGTCTTTTTTGGGTGTTAAATGATATGTAGTTCTCTACAAAATACTTTTAGTTCCATGGTCTTTTTTGACAGCATATGGAGGTGGCATCTGAATTGCCATTTGGCAATGAAGGTTATACAAACACCAAACTTGGAGTAAAGGATACATCACTTCACCATCACATACAGTAACACCGTACTACATTGCCCACCTTAACTAACTCCATGGAACAGAATCCTTCTTTAGAAGCTAACTGGTTTTCAGCTAGTCAAGAAATCCCTGGCATTTTATGGAACCCAGAGGTTCATTACCTTATTCACAAGTGCCCACCACCTGTCCCTATCCTGAGCCAGCTTGATCCAGTTCACATCCCACTTCCTGAAGATCCATCTTAATATTATCCTCCCATCTATGCCTTTGTCTCCCAAGTGGTCTCTTTCCCTCAGGTTTCCCCACCAAAACCCTCTCCTCTCCCCAAAATGTGCTACATGCCCCTGCCCATCTCATTCTTCCTGTTTTTAATATTGGGTGTGTAGTACAGGTAATTTGGCTACTCACTATGTAGTTCCTTCCACTTCCCATTAGCTTCATGTCTCTTTTTCGTTGCTTTGGTCATACCAAACTATCAGTCCAGGTCTGAGGCTTTCTGCATGAACTTTTCATAACAAGATATGTTTTTATGGTGAGGAGTTGTTAGCACCTCGCCTGACCCCTAAACTGGGTGACCACCCTTTGTCAGCTGTCTGCAAGTGCTTTTTCAATATATTCTCGGCTACGCCCCTTATTGGAGGCTGTTCCTCTATCCGCAACCTCAGTATGTGCCATGCTGTGGTGACGGACCTACGACTGCAGGGCCTGCAATTCCTGAAAATGTCTTTTACTCCTCCAGTTCGTTTGAATGCTGGTTTTCAATACTGCCAAAATGCTGCTTCAAAAAGTACAAGGGATAATATTTTAAACAACGTATTAACAGATGATAATGACAACATGACACAGTATGTTTTGTAAATATTCAAAACACATGTTTCTTCTTGTAATGTCTTGTAATTTTCTGCTAATTAATGTAAGTTCTGGGTGCAAAGCAATTTCATTTTTAACTGTCATTTCTTTCTAGCAATCTTGACAAAATACGGTATTCTGTACATACTGTATGTTCCCTCACTCGTTCTACCTTGCGTAATTTTGTATTTTTAACGTGCCTTCCAACACACCAGGTGTGTTTGGGCCATACATTTTTGTCTCATTGAACTGCATTCGTGGGAATTACCATTCTTTTTAAGAGTTGTTTTTGTTTCATGAAATTCAATGTGAAGAATTAAATCCACTACCAAATTTTGTGCAGTTTACCAATGCCACTGAAATGTGTCATTTCCAAACCTGCCAATGATGCCATTGGTTTGCCATCCATGTTCTAGAATGACCTGTGGTTTTGTTGATGGATGCTGTTAATATTTTTCTTTGCCAAGCAATTAACAATTAAAAAATGCTATGCAACACTGATCTAAATAATATTTATTTATATTTACTTTATAATGACAACTACAGAACATCATTCCTGCATCCACTGTATGCAGGTAGATAGTTTTTATTGTGTTATGTGTCTTTTGGTATACACACCATATAAACATTTCAGTGACACCCTTGATTTAAGGTTTTCCATCATTTAACATTTGGTCTTCTTCTTTGTCAGTAGGGCCTGTGGCTAATGCCATGGATGTACTGCATCCTAGAAGGCTTATTGTACTCAACATTTGGCCTTGGGCTTCCAATTTAGTAATCTCATTGTTACGTAACCTTCATTTAAGTCCTTTCTCACCATGTTCAAATCTACCACTTCAAAAGTAGACTTAAATGGTGATTCCACTGTATATATTTTTTAGCAAGTAGCTCAGCAAATGTTGTTATGTATTTTATGAGTTCATACATAATAGTGTAATTGTTAAACATTATTTTGTCAAGTTATAAGAATTTTATCTAACCTTAGTTTTATATTATGTGCAAAGAAAATATCATGTTCCTTGAAGAATTAATGCTACTGTTTCATATCAGAACATGTAAAATTGAATGTGGACTGCATTGTGATGGGATTTCAACATTAACGCATGGCACTGTGGGTAATTTACAATTCTGAAGTATATTTCTAATTTCAGTAGTCCATTCTTTACACTCATTCTTGGTATGTAACTGTGCATTAGTTGTTGTGTTTCTTATACATTTGCCTGTTAGATGCTGTAATATAACCAGAGTCTGACATGCTACCCTCTGTTTCTGTATATCAAACAGGACTGCAACTGTGAGGAAGAAGTGTCCAACACATTTATTTTATGTCCCATTGTCTGCACAGTGAATTGCTGTTTGGAATAATGTGTTCCCATATGCAACGTATAACTGTGTATTCAAGGCTAAACTTGATATATGTGATAATGACAGGCATAAAAACTGAGGTTTCATTCAGTTTGTTTTCCACACATAAAATTTCCTGACTGAGTCCAGCAAGAGGAGAAAACTTGACTGTGGACTAAGCAACTAGGCTTATTCTGTACCTCAGTTGCAGTGGTAAATAAATATAGCACATTGAAAGAATGATTATTGACAGGGTAAAATTGAGATATTTAGTAATCACAATATAGTGTGTCATATTTCAGTTTGTGTTCTTAATTGCAGAGTTTCATGTGAGTAGTGTGTGTTAATGTAAATAGCAAGACACCATCCATTCTTTATGTATTACTTCCTTTGTAAATGAGGGAATAACTGGTAGTTTTGAGTTGACAAGAAGACTGTTGTGCAGAGATACCTAACAGTTGGTTGCATTCATCAAGTGACAGATGACACGACTTGTCATTGCATTGTGTGACTGTCACATATACCAAACCCATGAGGACAGAGTACTGCCTCACTCACAATTACACATTGAGAGTGAAATTTTTCATAGGTAGAATGAAAACAAAGACAAAGTGATTAACTCTTAAGACATGACAATTGTTTCATAGGCCATCATTCTCTTGTGTTGATTCTGAAAAATAAAAACCACTAGACCATGTCTTCACAAACAGTGACTTGCCAACTTGCAAGAGAGGTGGCAGTTACTCAAAATGCTTCCAAGTCTGACCAGTTCATGTGCCAAAGGCAAATTTAGTGTACAAAGATTAAGGAAATCTCAGCAGGCAATAACATCTGTGTGGGTGACACTTGTGTTTTAGATGAAGTGTGTGGTTGTTACAAATGCATAGTTATTTCCAGATTAGCTGCTAATGCTTCCATAAAGGAAGTTACTTGGAAAAGACCAAGGAAAGGTTAGCTGTATATTTTCTTGTAAAACGTAATTTCAGGTAGAGGTTTTTATGCCTACCTTTTTCAATGGCAATAATAATTAACCTTCTTTCAGAACAATTGCACATACAGGGCTGTCACCTTAACACCCATCAATTTCAGATCATTCTCAGTACATTCTATAACCACCTTAATTTTGTGTGTGTGCTGCTACAGATTAACAGCAATAATAATTCATATTGCCTGGTCATGTATTTTAACAGAGATAGTGAAAATGTCTGGTTATATGCCTGCTGCATTATACAGGATACTGTACCTTTCAAAATTAGATGCCTAAAACCCAACTTGCAGTCCATATTTGTGTTATCTTCCTATGAGTGCCTTATGTAAGTATGCATAAGAGCTGTTGATAATATGTAATTTTGTAAACTTTCATAAATAATAGCAACGTGTATTAAGTATTTACTAATATACATTTTCTATTGTGGCTACGAAAATTACTTCAGTGTATTCCAGATTAACGTGGAAACACATTTCAAAGTGTAGGATGGACATTTGTCAAGAAAGATAATATTCCTTCTTCCGTCTCCAGCGGACCTATACATTGTTACCGCGGCTTTTACATTGTTCAATTTCTGTAGTCCAACCTGAAGTACATCCATGTTAAAGTTCTTCAACGCACTTATATTCCATGTTTACACACTTTTGTTTTTTACAACTGGCAACATGTGATGATGGGTTTAGTCCTTAGATCCCTATACTGATGTTTGATGGTTTATATATTTTGTTAATTATTCCACACAGTGATTTCTGGGTTTTAATACTGAGATACTAAGACAGGAAAGAATTTTTTGTTTTGGAAAGATTCTGTTGTTGGTGTGTACCCTTACGATGCAGTATAAGTATGCCATATATACCTCTTTTCGCCGCCTCTGCTGAAAACTCAAAGATGTGAGCCTGTGGGGAAGGATTATTGTTTACAAAACACTCATCCCGCTAATCGTACTGTATGGGAATGAAACATGATCACTTTCCCAAGAGTGCCAGATAATTGATTCGTTCCCTTGTGAGAAAAGTCCTTGACGAGAGAATATTTGGACGAAACATGTGAATGGCATCGGGAGAATACAGTACAATGAAGAACTGTACAGATTTATGAGGACACTGCCGTCGTTTTGTACCACGTTCGTGCCGACCTGCGGCATAGACATGTTAATACTTCTGTCATCCCCAACTAATACCACTGATACACTTGAGTAATCCATGCCATTGTCATGCACATCCATATGGTCTGTGCACACAACTATGATGAGTAGGGACAATTTTGCACCATTTGAATTCAAAATACACAATCATTTGGCAGCCATCTTATGTCGAATTAACCTCGAACTCAATCACAGATCACTGGAGTTACACATGGGTAGTAGCATTTCGTTGGTGTTCGTTGTATTGGTCAGTGTCCTGCCGAGCTGTAGTCCCGTGATTGCATTAAAAGCGTAGTCACGTTGTATGACTGATCCTTGCGTAATATAAGTTGGCCACTAAAGTAGGCGAAGTGCATACGAGTATAAATATGTTGGGATAAGTGTTGAACATCAAACGTATTTTTGTGTCGTGTCACTGAATTTTGATGAAAACGTACATTCCTGTGGTAAGTGCATACTCTGAAAAATTATCGTGTATTAGTAAGAGTACTAATATGTGTACTGAATTTATGCTAGTTGTGTGATAGTGAATGGGTTACGGTCGGAGTGAGAGGAGTCGGGGTTTGATTCCAGACTGATGCATGGTTTTGTTTGCGCTTGTGAAGGTGATTACCGCCGAATTACGCCGAGTTTTAGAATGCGTGGAGGAGGTATAGCCACACTTCCACACATGGCTTGAGGAGCGTAGTGACAGTTTTTTTTTTGGTATGGTACTAATAAGGAAGGAATATGAAGCAAAAGATGTACATGACGTACCACTTCATGAATACTAAATTGATCACTTAAAGTAGCATGACAGATGCATAAAGTTGCGCCAGTTTAGGCGTTCTTTATTTTAAAAAAAAATGCATTATGTGGGTACCACGTCTCCTAGTAACAGCAATTGAACCCCTTAATGCGATTTCAATTAAATTTCTTGTAGGAATTAAAAAAAAAAAGTCAAGCAAGCGTGGTTTTCATGAAAATCGGCTGAGTGGTCGTTAATGGATATTCATCCATACTTTTCACGTTCAGTACCCGATTTTGTTGAAAATCGGTGTGAGAACTTCATAGGCATATCTTATTGGTTTCGGGTTGCATAAGTTTTAAAGATCTCTGACCTAGTGGTCCGCAAATTCTTTTCTGGACGCCAAATGTCCCGGGTTTTTCCAAGTCAGAATGAATTTCTGACAATGCAAAAATAGAATCATTTCGCCACTGTGGGAGGAAAGTTCTGTTGGAGCAGGACTGCCGTTAGCCAGTAAGAGGGGAATAGGAGAGGTAGAAGAAGATGCTTATCTGGTGATTACGGAGTCAGAAAGGATGAGGCATGGATGTGACAGGGAAATTATCTCATTTTTAGTAATAGAAAAGAACTCGTTTTTTTTCAGTGCGCGGAAGGTTGAAAATTTAATAGCGACTTGCTACGGGCTGAACGGTCGGGGGTTTGAAACCCGGTAGGGGTAAGAGATTGTCTATTCTCCAAAACCGCCTAGGTCGGCCCTGGGGCCCACCCAGCCGCCTAGTCAATGGGTACCGGGGTTCCTGCAAGGGCTTGAGCGGCTGGGGCGTCCAGCACCTATCACATCTCATCTAGTGCCGAGGTTACGAATGAACTGAACTGTGCCTCTGTTTCCCTTATATGACTTCATGGCGTGGGTGTTAACCACTCGCCTCCCTGTAGTGCCGAGGTTAATAAGGACTGGAGCTAAACATTGTTCCTCCTGTATATCGTGACTCCTTCCCCCCACACGCAAAACCTAAATGTTAAGTCTACCTGCTTTTGACTTTTAAAAATGGGCTGCCTAGATCAGCACATAACGCTGCTGAGTCATTGTGAGTTGTGTAAGTAGACGCAGTGAAGTTAATACTTTTATTGTTTGCATAAATTAAATTAAATTTATGTATGTACCATGAAACTGCACATTATTTTGGAAAGTAAAAAATGCCTTGGTGAAGTTTGTGTACTATGACATGGAATACACAATTTGCAATCCTTTATAAATTTTGTTTCATTTTGCTCTTTCCCGGTTTTGTGGTGTGGCAAGTAAAGCAGTATGCTTAATTAACCATGTAGGAAAGACATATTAGAATTTTTTCCTTTCTTGTTAAGTGGTTTTACTAATGCAATTTTAAGATGGTCAGAAAAATACCTGTATATAGCAAGTGATTATAAATGTAGCTGAATGGGTGACTAATAAGAGATGCACAAGTGTTTAATATTATACTTGTTATTTTGTCATAACCTGATGGTTGTTGTTGTTCTTATGTTGAGGAAGTTTCCAGGAAATGAATCTTTTAGTACTGAAATAGCTTCTGCTTTCTCTATTTGTAGAGGTGTTTAATTTTTAAGTAATTCTTTTTAAGAAATTATTGGCCACGTTTGTTGGATTGTTTAATGTTTCATCATTCACAAGTGAGGTGGGATCCTATTCCAATGACTGTACTTTTCTTATCTTTTTTTTTTAATAATGTTGCATGTTTTTTATTTTGTTATTATTTTTCTCTTATAAGTCTACTGTAGTGTGGCTTCTTAGCTTCTGTTATAATATTTCTTAGCATTTTACAGTATGTAATATAATGCACTTTTGCTTTTGATCAATAGTGTGTGTATTGAAGGCATACAGACCTCTTTTGTGTTTGCAAGATATTTTCTTTCTGTGTGTTATCCAGTCATTCTTGTCTTTCAAACTGTAATGTTTAACTGGAAAACTAGCTTGGAATGTGTTTAAGAAAGCACATAGAAGTGAGTTAAACATATGGTTAGGATCTTTATCTATATAAACAGATTCCCAGGTTTCCTTTTTTTTTTATTAGAGTCTGAAAGTTCCTGATCTGTTAATCTGGCTACCTGCTTCAAAGGAAATGAGTTTATTATTGCATAGGTATTTGTAATTGTGAAAATTTGAGCATCTTGGTCTGATAGGCCATTTGTTGTGTGCTGTTGGTACTGTAGTTGTTACTCCATACTGCCTTGTGGGTGTTCCCACATAGGCGATATGGAAGATAGATTTATTCTACCATTATCCACAAATATTTTATCAATGGCAGTACTCGAGTTATTTTGAATTTTTGTTGCAAAATTTACTGTGTGTGACACATTGTATGTTGTTAACAATGAGATTGGTTGTTTTTTTGGTTGCTTCCAATGAGGTAAAATGTGTTTATGTCACCACAAATTAAAATTTATGCTTGAAGTTTATACAGCTGTGTCAAGGCATCATGTAAGTTTTTTTATATATTGATTAATATCTCATGTAGGTACTCTGTATAAATTCAGTATAATTAATTTAGACGACTTAGTTACTAGTTTAACAGCACAAATTTCCAAATCCTTTTCTTTACAGTTATGTGAAATATTAATTTTGTTGAAATATGGGTTTTTTAACATATTCCTAAGTACCATATGAAAATTCTGTTAGAAGAAGTTAATGAAAAAGTGGAGAGAGAGAATATTTTCAAACCGACAATTGGTAACAAGAGTCTACAGCAGGATAGTAATGATAATGATGTTAGCATAGTAAACTTTGCCACATCAAAAATTTAATTGTTTCTGCATCAAAACCTTCATAATTACGTCTGGACCTCTCCTGATGGGAATTCTCACAACCAAATGGATCACATATTGATAGACAAGAGATGGCATTTGAGTGTATTAGATGTATGAAGTTGTAGGAGAACTGACTGTGATACTGATCACTATCTGGTGGTTGCAGAAGTTGGGGAAAGACTGGCAGGAAATATACAAACAGCACCGAAGTTTAATGTGGAAAGATTTAATCTCTGGATGCTAAATGAACTGGAGGTTAGAAAACACTGCCAGATTTAGATTTCAAACAGGTTTGCAGCTTTGGAGAACTTAAGTGATAGCAAGGACATAAATAGGGCTTGGGAGAACATTATAGAGAATATCAAAACCTTGGCTAAAAAGTGTCTAGGTCTGCACAAATTGAAGCAGCATAAACCATGGTTTGATGAAGAATGTTTAGGTTTTTAAAATCAAAGGTTGCAGGCTAAAATGCAGTGGGTACAGGATCCAAGCCAAAGCAATATAGTTAATCTAAATATTGTAAGATGTGAAGCTAGCAGACATTTCAGGAGCAAAAGGAAGGCATGTCTGAAAGTTAAAATTGAGGACCCTGAAATTAACAGTAAGATAAAAATATTAGGGACTTGTATAAGGGCATCAGTAACTTTAAGAAGGGTTACCAGCCTAGAATTAATACAGTAAAGGATGAGAAGTGTGATTTGGTTACAGACTCCCGCAGTGTTTTGACTAGGTGGAGGAAACATCTCTTGTCTATTAAATGTACATGGGGTTAATGTTAGGCAGACAGCAATACACACAACAGAACCACTAGTTTCAGAGTTGAGCACCTTTGATGTTGAGTTGGCCATTGAAAATGTAACAAGTCACAAATCACCAGGTATTGATCAAATCCCAGCAGAAGTGATTAATAATAATAATAATAAAGTCCATCGTTCCTTCTAGGAACATAGGTTGTCTATGAGTCCTTTCCACTTCTGTCTATCGGCTGCTAAGAACCTTAGTTCATTCCAGCTTCTACCCGCTTCCTT
>Ga0136643_10017169_pt1 | contig 10890 bp, 6 predicted proteins | sample TergutLab28metaG_FD_96883 | JGI IMG/M metagenome (GOLD analysis project Ga0136643, IMG submission 96883) | Labiotermes labralis P1 segment gut microbial communities from Petit-Saut dam, French Guiana - Lab288 P1 (version 3) (version 3) | ecosystem: Host-associated > Arthropoda: Insects >... | reverse complement strand
CATTCGATAGATTCACTACAAAAGACAGCTATACTTGGAACATCACACATAATACGGAAAGTACTGCAGTGTGAAGCTTGAAGCCTGAGCGGTGGGGATCACCGCTGGTTCAAGAGAAGTACTAGGCAGAAGAGGCCTATGATAAGAGATATACATATCGTATAATGATAATAATAATAAATTTTATTTATTTGGTTTAAAGGGTAAAGGAGGTAGTTTTGTGGACTTACAAAGAATATTCAGAGTCTACAGAAAGCAAAATTTCTTGTCCAGGTGAATTATCTTTAGTTTATCAAGAAAGATTCACTTTCCACGACAGCGGTACACAGGAATTTCTATACGCAAAGATTTATACTGTGCTATTATGAAGCAAATATGTAGGAAATATTAATGACATTTTGGAGGTATAAAATCATTGTCAAGGAAAATTGGAGTCTCATTCTTTTTACACACAGGCTTGTACAGGCCCACATTTCAAAACCACGCGGAACTTAGAATGGCACACCTATATTACATACGCCTACGTACGAGTTCAACTGAAGAACAAAGGAAACAAATAACCGTTAGAAATGACGTAAATTACAATAAATTTCTATAATACAAATTTATAGGATTTCAGCACGAATGAATACTAAAAGAGCAGTAACTTCACGGTGCAGCACTTCAGTTCCATTCCATCACATATCCCTGCCGTATTACCATTTCAGTGGACATCCGATATCAATGGTACAACACCGCGTAGTTTGCGACGTACTTATAACTGATCCAAACAAACATCTTGTTACCAAACATCTTGTTACCAAACATCTTGTTACCAAACATCTTGTTACCAAACATCTTGTTACCAAACATCTTCAACTTAATAACTCAATACGCAACAGCAGCAGACGGAGGGACATGTGATTGATCTGTGTACGCCATTTAGACTAAAGTTCCAAAAGTTCCTTCTAAATCCAGAGCTACTTATTACTAAAGTTTCCACGTCGTCTTAGGTCCTGTTGTCGGTTGCAGGCTATCCAACAGGACTACAGCGCACAGGAATATCGATACTGCCCCTCGCCTGTGTGTAATTTAGTAGTTGTGCACCTAAACAGCAGTACAGAGTAAATTTGTGTCTCCTACATCTAAACATCCCGATCAAACAGGGATACAATATCGCTAAGCAAATATGTCCGGTGTTTGTAATTTGATATTTTTTGGCTTCAACCAAGCACTTATACACGCAACCACTGTTATGCGCCCATTTGACAAGGGCTTTAGTTTAACTCGCAATATGCATAAACTAGCATAAAATTTTAATATGGATTTACTAATGTACTGATAGGAGTTTTTACATACATTTCAAAAGTTACGTCGGCCAATAGATTTTTATCTTGAATTTTTTAAGTTGATTTTTCAAACCAAATTGTTTGGAAGCAATGTAGGACCCCATAATGTGCGCACGCACTGAAAGCACCATGTCCGTATAGTAATAATTGGCCTGAAGATGGTTCACTAGAAACGAAACATGTTGCCAACTATGAATTAATGATTTTATATATGTATATGTTGTGTTTGACTGAATAATTACTTCATCATATTGTAATTTGATATTCTCCTCGATGCATTTTAAGGTATTCTCAGAAATTACTGAAAATTTTAAAATTCCTATTTCATTTCAGGCATCTAACGCTGAAATGAACGTCAGACAGATATAAGAGTTATATACTGGGAACGTGATACCATAATAACTGTCTACACTGATGAGAAAGGACGAGTTTGTACGATGCTAAATTTACGTGCACAGGACAGAAACTTGAAATGAATGACCAGGGGTTTTGTGCCCCTGGTAGTGTAGCAAAAATCAATTACTGTTCCTGCGGTACGGAGCGGCGGCAGAGGAAAACAAGAGTTTTGGTGTGTAGCTGGAGTTAAAGTGATTTGTAATCGTATGGGTGTGTAGTGTAATGCTTGGTCCAGCCTTGTACTGCGGCAATAAAATGTGCAGATTGAAAAGTGGCTTATTGCAATGTCACATCAAAAACTGGGGGCCCCTATATGTACCAGCCATGTTACCCCCATATCTCACAATACTGCCTTCTCTCCGAACACAGTACGGCCTGAAAACCTCACAAAACACATTTGAATTTAGAAAGTTTGTGGGAACCCTGACCCATCGGGCCCCGAGCCGCAGGACCATATCTATGCCACTGAATTTCATCAATCCAGTAGGATTAATTCTGACAAGGGGACTGCACAAACGAAACATTACCGATTATATTTGAGCTCTGTGAGCATAAACAGTCTCCTGTCCTAAGCAACGACCAAGGGCTCCACTTATAGAATAAACCCTGGAAAACTACCGACTTTTCCTCTATAAATTGGCGCGAACCATGGGTTAAGATGTTGCTTGGCGAAATGGGGTTGTAACGAGTCACTGCGGAAGTTTCACTAATGTATGCCGAATAAGATACATACTGATTTTCCAGTAAATAGATGGAGACGACTTGCAAGACCTTTGAAGAGAATCTTGGACAAGACCGAAACAGCCGTATTAAGGCCTAACTCGCCACCGATGATGATAATGATAATGATGATGAAGAAGACGACAACTTATTCTCCAAATCCTATGATTCAGCTCTGAATAGAATACAGAACTTATTTTGTGGAGTGTAGAGTTTTCAGGTGTGTTTCTAAAACTACATTCGGACTGTACACGTGGCAGTACTACAGTCACAGCCATTGAACTGCAATAATTCGAACGTCTCTTACATCTTTAATTTTGTCGCACGTTAAAACAAGTAGATAACAGTCATGGCCAGTTAGCTCCTTCATACTGTCACCATGACTTTATAATCTGGCATGAAACTGAATATTGACAATAATGTAATTTGCTGTTGAACTGTTTGTGCTAGTGATACGTGAAATATAGGACTGAAGGCCATCATTCAGTGAGGTGTGTTAGGTGCAAGTAGCTGAGTGGGCGGGGAAAGGTACTACGAAACAGTAAGTGATATCTGTCTAGTGACTGTCTATCATACGTTAAAATTACAACCAAAAAGCTTAGTATTAATTCAAAATTTGTCGCGCTTCGCACAATTTCATCTTTGACCAACAGACGTGATTTCGGGTACAAACAAATTCTGAGGTCAAATCGTCTCTCGAAAATGGCAGCTGAGAATTTCCTGGCATCTCAGCAATGTTAAGCAGAAATATAGAATTAAAAAAGATACTATTTTAAGTCCATACTAATTTAATGACGTAAAGTGTAAGTGATAAAGTTTTCCTTGCGCGCATTTTTATGTGTATGGGAAAGCAGTAGTATAGATACGCTCATTCTAATCTAGGTAAGAGAAGAAGGCCAGTCCTTGGCTTCACGCACCGGCAGCCTAACCCCTGAAGAAAAATCCAAGTATCTGCACGTACCCTTTGCATTGGATACTCGGCGGGACCAGAGCCTGGACGCTCTCAGTAAGAGACAATTTTCATGCTGCTGCTGGCAATCGAACCACGATTCCTCGGCTCTCCATCCTGTAGACTACTCACTATACTAACTGAGCTATCCCGAATCCCAAGAAGCCACGTTAAAATTTTAATCTAAAATTCGACAACATTTTTGCTTGTCTTCTTTTTCGATGCCCGTATTTAAATGTGTGAGTAACCGACTATGACAGAACGATAATTCGGTCAAAAAGAGATAAGAAAATGAAGTAAATTGAAGCCTAGTCATATATTGCGGATTTTGTCTCTAAACATTTCGCGCTATTGCTTCTGCATAACATACAAGAGAAGACACTAATAAATAAAAACACAGCTTGGGAAGGGTGAATTAATTCCTACTGTATACAGTCTCCTTCCCATAAACAGCGTGACACGCGTCGGCATGTGGCCATAAATTACATTATACGAGCAAGCTGAGAAACACTGCAGCTAACGCTGTACTGTAATGAAACTGCGGGACACGTTAGGGTCAGTAGGACAGGCTGCCCCTTCCTCAACACTGATCTTACATTTGCTGCACACAGCCAGTAAGACTGATTACAGGCGCTGGATGTCTAAATTCATAACAATGGGAATATGGCAACTGAGGGCTCTTCTGCAGACTGCTGTCTTCTTCTATGTATCTCATACGACATGTTTGTTTACTCAACTCTCTCACTCAGCTCGTTAAGGTCTAAAGGATTATAGACCAAAACACTACATTTCAGTCAGAACTCGAAGTTCAGACAATAAACTAAATAATTTGCTATGGACTGGAAGACCTCGACTCTACTCTCGGCGGAAGCAACAATTTTTGCATTCAGTGTCGCTTCTAGATTGGGTACGCATCATCCCCAGTAAGATATGGAATAGTAGGGGGTCCTTTCTTAGAACACTCGCGTTTGTCTAATGATTAGTTCAATAAAGCTTAAGAAGTTTCCCTAAGAACAGCGAAAACTTTACATTTTTCTTGTACACATGTATAAATAATAGTACAAAGTTTTATTAAAATCAGTTGTAAAATTCGGCAATGATGGGTAACATAAGAGAAAAAATGTAGGCGTCTAGAAGTTTGTTTAGCTTAATGTGAGCGACTAGACTAAAGGACTAAAATGTTTGGAAAAAGAAAAAATCCGCCGTCTACTGACAGGAACAGTTTTTCCTTTTTATTTTGTGATACATATTGTTCTGAATATGCAGTACCAAAACATCCCTTTGGCAATTGGTACCACCAACCTCTGAACGTCCCACTGTCCCCAGTGTCTGTAGCTACAGAAAGAACAAACCTGGCAGTAGCGGATATGCTTGTCTGTACTTGGAGCGCTGTTCCATTCCACAGTTCCATAGCGTTTCAGCGACCAATGACTGTACAAATTTTAAAACGTGTGGCCAAAATTTTACTGTTTCAGTACTCTAATTGCTCTAAAGTAGATTAGAAACGAAAATTTCGATAAAACTTTCAGATAAACGAAATAATGAAATTTTAAATTTATGTACCGCGTGTGAGATCGACTTCAAATTGATATATTATATTAATCTCTGATTCAGTAGACAGAAATGCTTAAATACGTAAGGGAATAATCTAAAATTTCCATTACTTGAGAATAAAAAATGGACCTAAGTGGACCAGAAAGCTTAATATATATATATATATATATATATAAGCTGAAAAATAAGAAGATACAAAGAAGTCTAACAGAATGTCATGTTTGATAAAATTATGTTACCGCTCTTGCTTCCCATTCAGAAGGCCCCGAGTTTCAGTCTCAGTCCAGATATATACTGGGATTCCTAGTGGTTTTAAGCAGTCATATCAGACAAGATAAATTATATTAATCCACTACGATGTCCTTTCACATGCTTTCTAATTCATTTTCTCCCGTAAAGGATGACTGTAACAAAGTTGTACCATTTCCTTCCGTAGGGAAAATCATCACCTCGCAAAAGACATTTTAAATAATATTGCTCCGGCCGTAGCAGAAAACTGTTATTTAAAATGTCACACGTTAGAAGCTCACTCATTATTCTGAATTCGATGCAATTTAGAGCGTCGTTAAGTAAAATCAGAATAAATTAATGCATTGTCAAGTCTACATGGCAAAACGTTCTGCACTGAAAGGTTCATCAGTGCCTAAATATGTGTTTTTGGAGCCTGGATTAAAGGAGACTGGACAGGGGAAATGGAGGAAGGAGGGGATAGCAGCAATAGCGGTCAATGGACTGCCTGTGACCACGTCACGCAGTGTAAATAGACTGAACGTGAAGTCGCAGCGCTTAAACATACACAAAGTTCATCAAGCCCTCTCAACGCAGCAGTCAGGCACTTGCCCTAAATAAAAGGATTACAGCCCGTTGATATTACGAGTGAAAGTAATCACACAGAGTAAAAAGTTTCCCTGCGAATTGAATTCTCTCCTCTTTCAGCTATTTTTATTGTTGGACAGCAACAAACTGCATGTCCGAGGATTTTTCGTACATAACAATGGCTACGTTCACAAAAGACACTTAACATACGCACTACACATATGGCCTACAAAAATATTTGCTTCCTTTCCCTCCTCTTTTCTCGTTACTTTAATTACTGTTCTCTTACTTTACCCATTCCGTTGTTCATTTTCACCCTTGCAACATTTTCTTCCTTTCTCCATTTAGTTCTTATCTCTTTCCATTTCTCCCTCCATTTGTTTCATTTTGTCAAACCCCCCCCCCCCGTTCTCGCCCTTCCTTGCTGTCCTTTTCTTTTCTCTTTTCTTTTCGTACTTTCTCATTTCTTTTTTCTTTCCTCTCATTTTGTTCCTGTCCGTGTTTCTCCTTCCAATTCCCTCTTTGATTACATCCACTTCCATTGGTTATTTGCTCCTCCGTTCCTTCTTCTCTATCTTACAACACTTCCTTCCTGTTCTATTACCTTCTACTTCCCTTTGTTTAATAATATCAATAACAATTAAAGTAAATAACAGAACACCTTACGGTGACTTCTCATTGGTAGGGGAGGCAGCACTTAGCAGGCTGTGTATACTGTGCGTTGTTCCAATTCTCTGGGATATTCGCGCCAGTAAATCTAAAGTAAAGTTCAGTGCAACATTATCTGTACAGTTACTGCTCATACACAGTGCCGGCACACTGAAACTCTGGGCTCCCCAAACAGCACCATGCATAAAACAGTCCTAATATTAAAGCGAAGTACAGTGAAATGCAGTGTGAAAATGGTTCACTGCAGAACTCTGTACCACAGAAAGACGAAGATTCAACACCACATTATATATATATATATATATATATATATATGTGTGTGTGTGTGTGTGTGTGTGTGTCAATATCAAGATGGTAATGACTGGTGACGAAATATGTCCATGGATTGAAGTCCTTCTTCAAAACCTTATGGTCACTTAGCTCTTCAATAAATTTCCCGTCTAATGGGGTACCCGAACTTCAACACCCTAGTCACAACAGTCTTCCACTATCTCTTTTGGACCAGTTCAATAAAAATACTTATTTTCTATTTCTTTCAGATCCACCTTAATAGTATCCTCCCACTTACACTTATCTCTACGAAAGGTGTTTTCCAGTTTTTGTCGTCTGCTTCCTGTTTGCTACGTATCCAACCCCTCCAACACTCATGCTAATATTAAGAATACATAAAACTCAAACAAAATATAAAGAGCCCAACATTACGTCTTGCACAATCGTCAACAGTACCGCTGCGAGAACCTCAAATCTCGGACTGACACAAGTTTTCGGTGCACACAAATATGAGTACCTGCACCTTGGTTACAAAAGGCAACTGCGACCGAACACTTGGTCAAATGGGACAGGATACTGTCTCTTTACCTGGCGTAAGGCTCATGTAATTACGTTTGTAGGAAATGAGAAGCAGGAGCATCCTCTTACGTCTGTTTGCCCCTACCGTAGTAACAGTCACAAAGCAAGCATCTTCTGTGCTCAAGACGGCTATTAGTTGACACTCGAGCAGCCGTGGTGCAATCAGCGTGATGATGAAACAACGTCCTGTCCGCCTTAAAGTGCCCGACACAGATAGCATAACACTAACGATACCAGCTACATTCTTCGTCGAATGACTAGCAGACTTTTTAAGTGGGGCAGAGTCCTTAAGGAGAAACTGGCAGGCGCTCAGCTGGTCAGCAAATTTCAGGCTGTCTCAACAAACCGAAAATTTATTTCTGTATTCACAACGACCAGTCACTGGTCGACCCCCAGCCACGTGAACAAACTACACAACATCGCATATCAAGTTCATAAGAATCGTGTTTATTGTGATTCTTAAATTATCGCCCAAACTTTCAAAGCAGTTTGCTTTGTACAGTGGTTTTACAACTGCACTTTTTCGATATGTTCTATGCGTACTAAATAACCTGCCTACTCATCCTACTCTTTTTTTGACTTCCCTTTAATAAGCTCCTTATTGTGTATTTTTCTCAAACAACTTCTTGTTGCCTCCCTCTTAGGCTAAAATCATTCCCGCTTCAGGCTGTTTTCATACATCAATAATGAAAGGAAATGAAATTCACAATCCTAAGTGAGAATCGAACCGAAAACGAGGGAAAAACTGTTGGTCCTCTTGTCTTTTGGATTTTCTAGAGTCTGAGGGACTTAAGCTCTAAGGGCAATACAGTTTCAGTTTCGTTTTCCTGTTGTTGCTTTCATTACAGTTATTAATACTTCAGGCGCGTTCGCAACATTGCGAAAATTGGTTATTGCTGTCTTTCCGTTCGCATGGAACAATGGACATGTTTTCATTAAATTTTATATTAGTGGGCTTCTCAAAAAATCTCCCGAGAATATCAAAGTTTCATTAAAATCTGACAAGAACAACAGGTACTGTACAAGAAGACCTATGCAAATTTATAACAATATCTCGCTAAAGCTTCTTAGAATTACAAAATTTTCATGAAAACTGTAGAGAGAGCAAGACATATTTTATGATGAAATTTTTTTTCCCGAAATTCGTGCATTTTATGAGGTAATGCAGAAAACACAGAAACTGTTGTTACGTTGCCACTGCAACACTGGTTACTCGAACGCTGCACAGTGTTACATTACACTTAAATCGCCTACCTTGTCTCTTATCTCCCGTTTATGACATCTGACTTTAAGAGACAGTACGTAAATATTAATTGGAAATAAGCCAATGAGAATAACTCTTTCTAAAGGTCACAAGCTAATAACTCTTTCTAAAGGTCACAAGCTAATAACTCTTTCTAAAGGTCACAAGCTAATACTAACACCCTCCCCCCCACTTCCCTTTGCACATGACGGTTAGACGCTTGCCTGTCAGCGAGGAGTCATGCTTTCGATCCCAAGCCGGTACATGGGGGATTTGTATCGGACAAGGTGGCACTGGAACATGCTTTACTCCGAATACTTAGATTTTGCCCTGTAGTACCGTTCACGAGACGTCCATACTCATAATTCATTTATTTGCCTGACACAAATGCTATTTGATATTAGCAAATTGAATTCAGGTTTAGAGAATGCTCGAATGAGTCTCCAGTTACTTCTCCTTGCTCAACACAGCCGCGTGTGCTGTAGATGACAGTTACAAATATTCGTCTTGATATTCTATTTGGCAAATAATAACACCCTTTGCTTTGGGCCAAATGAAACCGCTAATAAGCAGTGAGCTATACAATATTGTTCTATAAGAAGTTAAATACAATATGGTGCCGGTGGTAGCCATGTTTCTAATGAAAGATGATGGGGTTGAACTGGAGAGACGATAAATCACAATGAACGCCGCTGATGGATGGAACAGGCAAGACACGGTACACCTCGCCATCATTCCTTGTCCATCCCCCTCCGCCCTCTCGCATCCCTTATACAGAGGAAATTATTACTGCTTCAAAGATGGAAGCTAGGACTAGTCAGAAGTGTATAAGGTCAAAGCACTTAGTTATTCCAGTGCGAAATACATTACTCTAGCCCGTACAGAGAGAAGGTGGATTTGCTAGGTTCAACAACACAGCCCTGCTTGATGTGCAGCGTGTGCGTCAGACTAGACAGCCGTCAGAGATACTCACATTGTCACTGTTCCAGCAATGTTCCAGATTTTATTCGGTAAATAGATCTAGTCATTTCGAAATCCAGGCGGGCCTGTGGCTTGTCTGATCAAGGTTTCTCAAGGCTTTTCGCAAAAGAACATTAAGGAATTACAGACAAGACGGAGTTTCCAACAGAACTCACCAAGCCTACCCCCTGTAGTGCAGGGATTCCCATACTTTTCGCTGCTTTACCACTCAACATTTCAAAGTTTCATTGCACCACAACAATTTTCTTCTGAATTTAATTAAGAAGGCTAAAATTGGAAAGCGAGGTTGAGTGCTATAATTCTGCCAGGAATACTGCATCTTGGAAATTACATGTGGCTTATATTTTGTATATTTTTCAAAATCATCGTCCTTTTTTGTATTCCGATCCTTTCAATAACAATTTAAAGACGAAGCGCAGACCGCTTTATTTAAATATCCAGTCCGTACCGCGCAGTAAACACGTTTCATCTCGGTTATAAAAACCAATCATTTTATGCTGTAAGTGGCACAAGCCGCTGTTTGTTCTCAGATAAATACAAAACATAAATACAGTGTGGGCAGAGCGTACAGTTGTTGAATGTTAAACTGTTGGTGCATCAGGTAACCAGTAGACTTTAAAAGGTTAGCGTGTCAGCACTGGTATTTCTAACACAGTTTCAGAATCCATGCTGTAGTGCATGGATTTCCAGTCATGTAAATTAAGCGCCATTGTATTTAGACAAAGTATCTTTATAGTCCATCAATGAAAATCAATTTAGCTCGCCGGCTGTTGGTCGAATGAAACTTTTGTTACATGTAATTGTGAAAATATTAGAATGATGATTGTGGTAATCATAATAAGAGAAAAGTTAAAGTTGTTCGTGACCATGCCGTGAGGGTGCCTGTGGGAGACGAGACACGGTTCGAGACATTCTTACACCTCACCTTGGATGGAAGTGAGATGTACTTTCAGACCCCGGTCTCTAGCTCGAAGGAAGAGCCACGGTACCCTACAAACAGAAGGCTTGAGTGGGCTCCAGGGCCAGTCTGGAACTTCTGGACAGCAGAACACATTCTTTCCGATTCTGTGAATCGAAAAAAAAATTGTTTTTATCCAATCCACAGAATAAGTCACTATAGTGACGGTGCTGCTGCGGTCATAGCGGCAAACATGGCAACGATGAAATAGCAATAGTGAATTTATTTATTTAGCTACCAGCTGACTGGACAGACTAATGACAAATTAAGTCAGCACAATCACACACACCCCACACCACAAACACACACACACACACACACACTGATACACACACACACACACACACACACCCACACACACACACACACACACACACTGCCACATACACACACAAACCCACACACACACACACACACACACACCCAT
>Ga0136643_10017165_pt1 | contig 10892 bp, 5 predicted proteins | sample TergutLab28metaG_FD_96883 | JGI IMG/M metagenome (GOLD analysis project Ga0136643, IMG submission 96883) | Labiotermes labralis P1 segment gut microbial communities from Petit-Saut dam, French Guiana - Lab288 P1 (version 3) (version 3) | ecosystem: Host-associated > Arthropoda: Insects >... | reverse complement strand
TGAGCCTAACATAAGCATAATTAATTAATAAGTGGCATCTAGTTGGATTTTATTCTTCATTTGAGCCTAACATAAGCATAATTAATTAATAAGTGGCATCTAGTTGGATTTTATTCTTCATTTATCTTGCACAGAAATTGCTTGCTGTCTCTTCGAATAGGATAAGGAGACGTTAGAGATATGTAGCATGCATTAAAGGGCTTAGAAATTCATGCAACATTTTAGTCAGATACTCCGAAAGGAAAGTCCCAATTAGGGTATCTAGGTTTATATAACAGATTATAATAAACATGATATCACAGGAATGGGGTAATGTAGTGTGAAAAGACTCATCTGTCACAAAACAGGAACTAATGATGAGCTATTTCGAAAACTGTAATGAAGATAAAATCTACAAACGACGTAGAATTTCTTGACTGCTTTAACTGCTATAAGCTTCTCAAGAAATAATCTGTCTCATAGGCTTAGCTGTCAATAAAAAAAATCATAAGAAATTTCAGTGTAGCATGACTATTCTGTACCCCTTTTTATGATTTATGATTTATTAGAAAAACTTTAACGGTGCAAAAAGGCAGGATTGATAGATTAACTGAAATCTGAAGATGTCGTGAAATGAAAGTGAATGTGGGGAAAAAGTAACGTAAATAAGATCCAAAGACAACCATACCCATTACAATCATGTTACATAAAAAACAACTGACGAATGTGCATTATTCCAGCTATTTTGATAGCATGGTAACAAATGATGCAAATGTACATGTGAAATTTCATCAAGAATTGTCATGGAAACAAGCAGCATTCAACAAGAAGAGGGCTCTTTCAGGAGCAAAATTGGACTTAAATTTAAGGAAGAAACTAGCAATGTGCTGAACTTGGAACATAGCTTTTGTATGGTGTTGAATTTAGACACTTCGAAATTAGAACAGAAATAGCTGGAAAGTTTTGAAATATGTTTCTGGAGAAGGATTGCGAAGGTCATTTGGGCCGACAATGTGAGAAAAGAAGAAGTGTTACATAGGGTCAAGGAGAATAGGAATATCCTTCATGCAATAAAAAGAGGGAAGACTCACTAGATTGGTCTCGTATTGCGTAGTAACTTCCTTCCAAAACACGATATTGAAGAACGGATAGAAGTGATGTGAACACGAGATAGAAGACGTAAGCAGCTATTAAGGAAAAGCAAGGATACTGTAAATTGAAGGAGGAAGCGTTAGATTGCACTGTGTGAAAACTCGCTTTCTAAGAGGCCTGTCATACATGAATAAGAAGTCTTTGAACAGTGTGCAATACTAAACAGTAGGATGAATATGTGCATTCACGTCAAACTCAGAGCAGCTGAATGACAGAAACGATGTATGTGTGTATTTGTACACTGAAGACGGAGACGCCTCAAGGTAATTTACGCAACTCGACTTACGACTAAGAGATTCCTGCCTTTCGTAGCCTGGAAACTGCCTGGTGACCTTAATGACAAACTTTGACATTGTCCTGTATAACCGAATAACTTGCTCATGTCCGTTGTTACTATATGCCGGTATTGCGGTACACAGAGGCAAAATATCGCTTGCATTAACATGTCAGACTGTAAATGAAACTCTCAGGAGAGAAATGTCAAGGCACAATAGAACTGTCCATCTGTCTGATTGGAACATCGCAAGTTATATTGCCACGCTAAGTTAATAACAATACGACTGGGAAGTACATGAGGAATATAGGTGTACTGTGCAAGACTCAGACTATGCGGATATATTTGGATGTTGCCCTTTCCTTTAGACCCAATTATTGATAAAACCCAAAAGTTGTAAAACATACTCGTACGTACAAAATATTTTGCCTTACATGTGTGTTTGACCGTTTGCTTTAACGTTTGTTTGAAAAAATTTTCAATTTACGCCGGACATACAAGCAGATGTGCAAGCAAGCTTTCTTATACAACAAAGATATTATTGTCTATATGTGCCCAGAAATGGAAAGGGTTCACTAATGTTTAGTGGAAATCCCAAATATCAAATTTTGTGTAAACACACTCAAAAGTTCTCCAGTCCTGACAGCCAGGCAGAAGTATCTATGTTAATAGACATAGTGTTACAACTGATCGAAGCGAGTATGCCGCTAACTGATTAGGACAGTAAGAAGACAACCCAAGAATCATTGAAATGAATGGTGGTAAATGTGTAGAGAAGAAAACCAACTAGATGCTACTGAATGATTTATTGCACTTATAATCTGCTCAACATGTTTCAGGCACTTATATGCCCATCATCAGGAGCTCGAGACTATACTTGTGTTATTACCGCATATGGTGTGTAAGCCTTGGTTGCTGGTGGTCGGCGGTCAGGTGCAGGGCAGCAGGCTATGCGTCCGGGATGAGGGAAGCTGCTCTAGCAGCCAAGGCATTACACACCATATGCGGCAATAACACAAGTATAGTCTCGAGTTCCTAATGATGGGCATGTAAGTGCCCGAAACATGTCGAGCAGGTTATAAGTGCAATAAATCATTCAGTAGCATCTAGTTGGTTTTCTTCTCTACGCGTATACAACGATTCACGGACAAACATACCTCAGATTCGCAAGGTAGTAAATTTATAGAAAAGAAACAAGTGGGCTAAGAGACAAAAATAAAAAACAGAAGCAAATGAAATACAGTTTCCGGCTTAGGTTAACATGTGACTTGGGTGGGCTCGGGCTTATGTAAAAAATTGTATTAATTATCATTACTAATTAATATTACACAAATATAATATTAATATTATTAATTGTTAATATTGTAATTATTAAATTCAATATACATTTTGTGCTTCGTATAAAAAACTGCTCCAAATATCGTTTTAAACATATACATTGACATTTGTAAAAACTTTTCTGTGACCGATGTGTGACAAGTAAGTGCGGGTGGGACCAATTCCTACTTACGTAAATTTCGGGTTACGTAAATCGCAGGAATGGAACCCTTACGTGAGTCGGTAGTTGTCTACATCTCTGATATTAATAGAGGATAACAAATAGAATATTTTACCGCAAGACGGAAAACGGACATACAATGCTGATAGTAACCCTTTCTCCTGTTTTCGGGAAATTTTAAAACAGAAGAACTCCATCATCATCGCACGATTCTGACGATATTACTTCATCGTAATTGTAAATGGCATTTTTGACATCGTCTAATGTCTCGGGCTAAAGAGACCTAGAGTTTCAGATGATGGATCTCTCGCCTTCTTCAGGGTAAAAGGAGAAAACAGTGAATCTACTCTGGTGGGCTAGTTAAAAAAAAAGTCTGAATTCCACGTGTAGATGGAGTGATATTCTTATTCAAAAAATGGAGATGTTTTTATCCTCAGATTGTGTGTAATATCCAAAATTCTAGTCATGACTAAGTGGGTAACACTCAATTTTTGAATACGGATTTCCAGGTCCTGCTTCGTGTAAGTTTTTTTACTAATTATTCTTCAAAACGTTTACTTGGATACACATAAGTAATTTGCAGAAAGCTGTTTTGAATATACACATTGTAAAAGCACACACTTGTGTCTTTCAGACATGTGGCGATCAGTCTTTAGATACGCATTACCTACCACTCTGCAGCAGAGACAAAATGTGGGAGCAAATAACAAGTTGCAAGAATATAAAATACAGAACACAGAAAACCAACCATGGCAAACCCACAAGTGCTGCAAGCACAAGAATTAAAGTCAAGTTTATAGGACTGCTTGTTGTGACCACCAACCTTATCCGTCCCTAAATCTCTCTTTATATACCTTCTCAATCAACATAGTCTGCAAACGCAAAAATCAAGCTCTTCTCAAACTTTACATTTTCTCCCTAGAAAAGCGTGACAACAGCAGGAAGAGCAAATGTTCTTCAAACCAAACACAACTTAAATCACACTTAAAGTTCACCAATTCTCTACCGCGTGTATAAGTATGCATGATGTTTAAGAAATATTGCGTGACTCAAAAGAAGAGTGCAAAACTGACACCATTGATACTTATCTACAATATCAAAGTAAGCGCTTATATATCACAGGAAATGAGAACTTGCAAGCAAATTGAAGGAATATTATTTACAGATTCTTTACTGTGTATGTAATGATAGCCCTTGCGATCACAAAACACTGCTTTGGACAATCACTCATCCCACAGCTGACAGTTGAAACATACACTTCGCAGATAATGTTCCGGTGATTTTGCTAATTTTTTAAACCTAGCCCCGGTTATTTGATTATACCTTCTGTTCGGTACGTTCACAGATACTGGCGAAGTGTTTGTCAGGCTTCAAGTGGTGTGTGTCCAGCACACAGAACAATTGGTAGCAAGCTCAACTGGTAATGAAGTTTGCTCCGACACCGCATCCAATCTTAGTCAAAGAAACACGGATAATGGATCGCACCAATGTTTGTATGAAGGTTACTTGTCAAGGCTGAAGTGTTTCATTTAAAGGAAGTGAGTTCGCAGAATCGAACATCATCAAGTGATCTACTTTTGATTGCATGCTGTCAGCATGCCTCAGAAATTATTTAATGTGTTTATGGGGGTATTTCTTGACAAGACGAACAACTATCGAATTATACAAGAAACACTACTCCATGGATTTAGTATTAAAAATACAGTTGTTCCAGATCTGCATACCAACAACGTGAAGTGCGGAAAATATTCCTCCAAGCCACAGTACAAGTAAGTGATCAGTATGAGCTCCGGAAGTTTTTCATTCAGGATGTATTGACCAATATCTAAGGAAAGCAGAACGCGATAGTGAATCGGAGACAATTCGCTCGTACTTGGCAAATTCTGCTTTAGATTCTTGATGCATCCCTGCCGGAAATGAAACCACAATTCCTACTAAGTTTAGCCCGTGACATAGGCAGGTTTATACAGAATAAATGTTTCTTAATTGGAGTCCTTTACTAAGAGCGCTTTGCACTCTAACGGTATGCAATGAAAACACAAGAAAAAATATTTAGTCAATGTTAACCTGGAGTTTTCTTTGTGTCATAGCCCTGTGGGATTTCTTTTGAATCCTTCAATTCAAAGGACACCCAGGTTCATAGAATGCGCCCATACCTATGGCACTGGGTAGGTACTGTTGGCCCTTAGTTCATTTGTAGTGAGCTCGACACCATACCCCAATTTAACAGTCATAAGGTAGGTGTCTGTAAAAAAGAGCTGCATAGGTACAGGTGGAGAGCCGTAATTGCTGTAGTATATGAGGGGGCCTACATTCGGTATCACAAAAAGAAACACGATTATTGCAACATATGGTCATTTGCTAATAATGGTCTTGTATCTTCTACCGCAACTTCTTGTTTGAAGATGTTAATAGCGCCAATGAGAAACTAACAGTCACTCAGCTGGTTAACGGGCCCGGTGTAAATAGTAGCTCTATCTAAGTGGTCCACCAGTGCATTTGCTTTATTTTCCTGAAGACGGAAGCAGGGAAGGCTTTCGGAACTTCGTGCTGCATCACAAATTAGACGTTGGACTAAGTCTAAAGAAAAAGAAGATTACGTCACTGAGTCATATACTATTGTCACAGCCCTGTCGAGTTCAGTCACCCCTGCTAGTTTACTGCCGTGCACAAAGATGTTCTAAGCCAGTTAAATCCACTCCCACACCGGAACTTATTTTGGCGCAATTTCATCTAGCCCCTCAAGGGACCCTAGTTTGATGTGACTGAATCCAGCACAACACTTAACCCTATTTGAATACAATTGAATGCAGTCCAGCACTCGAACATATCTTGATGAAACCGAATCCAGTCCGACACTTGTCCTTATGGACAGGCAATTAATTCAAGTCCATGTGTTCACGCAGTCTACAGTGTATTTATATGATTACTGTTAATATTACCTTCTCTTGGACAAGTGTGTGTCCTTCCTTCAAGTCTCCATGCTACAAATTCCTACGGCCGCCTGGCCTGTCCAGACCTACAGAACGTTGCTCTCCTCACTGCTTACGTCATTTGATCACCCTCACAACGTTTGTTAAAAACACAAGCTATAAATTTTTCTTACCTTGTCTGCTAACAGACAGTCAACATAACTAGTATGACAGACACCTATTGCTGTGTATACAGTGTTGAGACTACTGATGGTGGACAGTAGATCTGTACGAAACATTTAGTGTTCTTCATCAAAATAAATTTGAGAATTAGTGCATCTTGTTGGCTTTTATTATAAGAATATATCACGATGCACGGTCCTCTGAATGTCAAATAAGAAATTTTATATTACACGTGCGCTTTGATCTAAAATGGCCGGGTTAACTTGTGTTTATTCGCCACTGTGAATCCTACGCAAATCTGCTGTTGGTATATGCAAATGACATGTACGAGCGTATAACAGCATACGTTAAAATGATAGGGAGTGAAACTATAAATTGCATTGTAACTCAGTTCAGCTGCAGGGAATAAAACACCAAATAACCGTTACTTAACAGAGACATGTGGGATTTTGAAGGCTTACACCATCCTCTCGATTCACTCTTATAACTTATGTACACGCCGCAGTTTTAAAATGTTTATTCATCTGGATAGCAAGCAAAGTCACATTATTTGCTTTCAGTGAGGCTGTGGCTCTGATTTTACAGTAAGAACATGCGTTTCTATTGGAGGTGCTAATAGAAACGAAAGTTTCTCTTTCTGAGAGGCGTTAAGGACCTGCTTGAGTCTGTCCCGTAATTCAGTTATGGACACAAATGTCCTCATTCTGTTCTGCATGGATTGAAATGACACCTGCTCGATAGGCACAGTCATTCTACGTCTTGCAATATCTTTGTATCTCTTTGGTTTCGTTTTGGAAGATTGTTATTGTCCACTCTGTTGCAGTTGGTCAGATAAACCGTTTGGTCTGCAATAGTCTGCACGTCCACTTACAAATTAATTGGTTCTTTTAATATTTAGGTATATTTATTGCTTATGTATGCGCATTATTTTCATTCATATGTGCGCGCGTGTGTATTAAGAACTCTTTCTCCACAACGGGCTATCCTGAAGAAAATGTACTGAAATTATTTTAAAAATGTTTATACCAGTTTGATCTTATGTTTATTGGATCGTGCATCATCTTGATATTTGAATAAAAAGAGACCAACTTTATGTCACTTGCTTTTTTATTTCATTATTTAATGCTCAACATGTTTCGGATGGTAATACATCCATCCTCAGGAGCTTGCGACTTATTTGTTGAGTTATTTCATGGGTTGTATTGCTCTGGTTCGATGTGTGTTGGTGTTACGTTGTGGTTTGGCTGGGGTGGTGTGATATCCGGATGCAGGCTTCAGCCTGCATCCGGATACAACACCACCCCAGCCAAACCACAACGTAACACCAACATACATCGAACCAGAACAACATAAACGAATGAAATAACTCAACAAATAAGTCGCAAGCTCCTGAGGATGGATGTATTAACATCCGAAAAATGTTGAGCATTAAGTAATGAAATTAAAAAAGCAAGTGACATCAAGTTAGTCTCTCTTTATTCAACTACCAATCTGATCATCTGGCTAAGTACTCGGGGACATAACTTTCCTCGTTTGGAGGGGAGGGGTGAGTAGCCTAGCTGCTACGTGTTGGCAGTAAACATCTGGAATCCGGAAGGTTTCCGAGAGATTTCACATTCCTTCCCATTTTACCTCCTCAGAGGGGAGCGATGATCAGGAATCCATCTGGTACTTCGCCCATATGCAGGGCCCTAGTCCGGCTACAAAGGTCCAATCGTTGTCCTTTAATACGACACAATCCAGGGTTGTTACTGGTCTTCTTACCGGACACAACAACCTGAGAAGACATCTATATGTAATGGGGTTGAGTAATAAACCCTCTTGTAGGAAGTGTGGTTCTGAGAAGGAAACCTCAGTCCACATTTTGTGTGAGTGTGAGGTCTCGGCTTCACTCAGACGTGCACATCTGGGTACTTTCTTTTTGGACCCTGAGGATATTATGAATCTATTTATAGGGGCCATCTGGGACTTCGGTAAAGGAACAGGGCTGCTTTAAACTAGTGTCAGATTATGGAACACAAAGGGCCTGTTTTAAGTTGTAGGTGCATTAGGCCCGGAAGGGCTCGAACCCAAATACTGTTCTATTCTATTCTATTCACCCTTATCCAGTCGACCGGCAGCTACATTATTCTATGTCGCTCCGGTCACAGTGTAGCTGAGCTCGTGACTGTCTGTATTATATTAAACACACATCTGCGTAGGCCTGCTTCACTGGTACACACAGGCACGAACCGAAGTACAAAACGAAACCCTTAAAATACTCTCTTAAAATTTACCGTGCCGCATTTCAAGTAGAAACGGTGCCTTCTATTTCAAAGTATGAGGTTCTCACGCCGGCGTTTTTTAGAATTTAAATATTCATGAGATATTGCGCCAATTCAAGTTGTAAACAGACACTCTGAAATAGTTCAAGAAGGCTCGAACTGTTTGACCTTGAAGATAAAGGCTCAATGATCTTTCAAGTACCGGTGACTATTTACCAGTGAACAAGGCATATCACCCCAAAAGACAGACCTCCATACACTATACCCTTTTTAAATACCCGGTGAATGAATGGTACTTTCCGGCTGTAAATCGACACGAATATAATATTGCTTCAATCGTCAAAGGGAACCAGAAGAGATGCATATGTTGGTCGACATTATTAAATAACACATTTAAGTACCGTGGACTGAAAGTTTTACATGAAAAATAATTATATATAAAAGCGGTGTTTTCCAACTCAATAATAGTAGCAGACATATTCGACAAACTTTTGAGATGCGAGGTGTCCAGAAACACAATGAACCTGAATGTAAAGATGTTCCTACACACGACATGAAGTCACATAGGCAGTGGAGATTAGTGTGTTTAATTATCAACCCTTACCAACACTTCTGTAGCAGAATGGTTACTGGAAAATGAAAGGGAAAAGAAACCCGAAATTCCAGCTGTTGAAATTACATTTATGAGAAGTGAAAACCATTAAAAAAAATAAAAACAAGAGACATATTGGTCAAAAGTTTTAAAATAGGAACCCAACTACATTCAATAGAATGTTGATAGAAAGTAAATAATCAAGGTTACCGATTAAAAGTTTCAAGGAATCGGTGAAGAAACTTGCAGTGACGACTGGGCGAATGGGACCTAAAGGGATCAACAAGTGACCCGTCTCCCTGACTCATGATGGTGATGTTGGTGGTGACGGTGATCAAACAATCGGCCTTCAGGAATGTATGATTGTCAGTGAATTATCTTGTTCGGTTAACCCATGTCACGTACATGCAGGTTAATGTCCATTTGACAGCTTTCAATACGTCACTCCTTCTTCCGAAGCAAGAAAAATACATAGCATTGTTTGCGGCAGCGGTAATTCCTTAGCAACTGCCCTGTGTACTGTGCAATTTCGACCTATTACAGCTGCGCTAACCTGTCAGTCGGTACACATTCAAGAACATCGCCACGATAATGACCCATCGGTATCGAAGTACAGGCACAGTTGTCTCTAAGTATATCAGCCACCCTAAAGAAGGCTCAGAAGTAAAACAGCACATTATGCCAGGCCCAGGCCGCCGTGGTGACTATATACTTTATGGTAGGGTCCAGCACGTGAGTTTTCAATATGGAACTTCCTTCATGTCATCCTTTGCGAGCCTAGAATTTTAATGTGGCTCCTACATTTTTGGGAAAATTTGTGTACCCCTGCATTTTTATATTGCGCTTCCTGAAACGAAACACGGCAAATGAACAGAGACTGCAAAAGCGCTTCTGAGGTACAACAGGCGACCGAATACCATCTCTGAAGAGCTCGACGATTTCTCACATTTCTGTAAAGAGTAATGGAGAGGCCTTCGTAACCTGCGACTAGTTGAAGGTTACTGGTGAGTCTTCATGTTTGCATCATGCATCAATGGTGATTAAACACTTTATTATCCAACAAATGCACAAATATATAATTCGTAGATAAAATTAAAATTATAAAACATTTAAAAGTGCTCCAACATGTTTCGGGTCACGAAGGATCTATCACCAGGGAACCCTATACAGAACTTGGCTACAATTACAATAATTGTCCTATCGTGCCCGTTGACATGGACGTAGTCTGTGTTATAGCAGCTTATGCTGCCATAACACCAAGTACTGTATAGGGTTCCCTGATGATGGATCCTTTGTGATCCGAAACATGTTGGAGCACTTTTAAATATTTTATAATTTTAATTATATCTACGAATTATATATTTGTGCATTTGTTGGATAATAAAGTGTTTAATTATTAGTGAGATTTATGCTTTGGCCACTCTTCTACAGAGAAAGATTTCAGGAACAATTCCACAATAGCTTGGGGAGTTCGCAGAGTCGTCTGGATCGTGCTCGACCTCCCAGAAATCTAACCCCTATCGCCCAGTCAATAGCAACCATCAGAGTCATTTAATGGACAGTAGTCTGGATTTAACCACTTCAGTACAGTGTCCAGTTATTAGACACCTTGTGTGCATGGTAATGGATCATCGTTTTCCAGGAAAGTGAGAATTTCTTGATTTTCAGCTCGCAAAGTCGCACTTCAGGAAGTTTAATTCAAATATTTACGATATTTTGCAATAAAATTAACTTCTTTCCATAAAATTAAATAGAATTTTCTTCATTTTCCAGTGGTGTGTTCGTGTCAGCCTGGAAGCAAAATAAAACGAATGAAACCCCACAATTATTGAATCCTAAATATCCTACAACTGAATTCCAATGATTAAAACCAGTATGCTAATAAAGACAGTTGTTTAAGACATGATATAACTTGATACGTATTCACGAAACTCGTATCGTTCACCACGCCATCTAAGTGAGCAACAGCAGTTTTTGTATCAGACAGGCCGGGTTGTAAACGCAATAACTTATTACTTCTTTCTCGCTAAACTCACTC
>Ga0136643_10017164_pt1 | contig 10893 bp, 6 predicted proteins | sample TergutLab28metaG_FD_96883 | JGI IMG/M metagenome (GOLD analysis project Ga0136643, IMG submission 96883) | Labiotermes labralis P1 segment gut microbial communities from Petit-Saut dam, French Guiana - Lab288 P1 (version 3) (version 3) | ecosystem: Host-associated > Arthropoda: Insects >... | reverse complement strand
TTCCATATAAATATTAGGACTGAAAACTTATGGTCATTTCTTAACCCACCCACCAAGACTACAAGCCCAATCCATGCCCACTTCACCTCCTTAATTTGTTCTTAATTTCTTACAATTTATATCTAAATATTATTTCACTGCTTTGTCATGAAACTATCTTAATCCGGCCTGTGATCGTGCCTAAAGGAAAGAGAATAAGTTTCACATCCAGAAAACAGGAAAAATTTTATTCTCTAACAATAAGGTAGAATTAAGAGAAGACTACGGGCTGAATTTGAGACCCGATGTTTTTCGAATGCACAGCTCAGGAACCAAATACGAAATCCTCGCTAATATAATTAAGTACGAAGGCCCACAGGATGGCTAAACACGCCAGCACGAGATGGAAGAGGAAATGTTTTCTAAACCGTGGAAGGTTGATGGTGACAGTTACAGTACATGTAGAAAGAACGTCTCTTGTTATGACAGAAAATTTCTTCTTAAAATCAAAATACCTGCTGCCTTGACACGTCATTTGGACCTTCTAAACAGCTGCACTAACACATGACCTTTCTTCATGTATAAAGAGCCCTTACTTTATCTGACTCCGTATCATTTGATATTTCCCACCGCTCTTGAACGCGCTTGTGGACGGGCACTCAGCAACAATGACTTATACGATACCCGCCCCGAAAATGACAAAGATATTGTTCAGATTAAATAAATTTTATCAATAATACATCTCGTTGAATTCGAAGAGTGTTGCCGTAGTACGCAGAGTTTTCCACAACGGGTTTCATTCATCTGGGGCTCACCAGTGACTTCAATCATCTTGCTGCTTTCGATAGAGTGCAACATCATTTTAACGTCAGCAAAATAAACAGGGCGGACCGCTCTTGCAGGCCAGTAAATAAAAATGTCTGCACTTACCGAGCATTCACAGATGTGGGGTTCCCAACTTCGTCTACGGAAGGTTTCCTGGAAGAACAAGAAGAGGAACGCCATTTAACACCATTATCACCAGTACTGCCACCTTTACAACAAGCATGCCCTCTTGCTCCTAGCGGTCCCCTCATCTTTATAATAAAACCTGCTAACAACAACCAAAGTCCGGTCCTCGCCACATCAACATAACAAATGGCATCTTCTCGACCAGTCACTGTTTTTCTCGAGACAAGCCCGTCATCTTCCAGCAGCAGTAAAGAACTCTAATAACAATGCTACAAGCCAGATAAACAACAAGTGGAATAAAGGTTTTGAAACATGCTTGTTTGTGTTCCAAAAGCACAGTGTCACTTCAGTGTACTTTCTACACTTCTCTTTTAACAGAAGAAGAATGAAAGAAGGAAGAAATGAATGAGTGAAATGGTTAAATGAATAGAATATTTGCCCGTAAAGACAGGAATGGGGACAAGAGGAAGAGAGAGAAGATAAAAGATTTCGAAGCCGAGGTTGTGTGAGAGAGGAGAGGCAAGGTGAGTGACCCTTATATTAAAACCATTTAAAATAGTCCATGCCGGCGATTAACACTGCATGGCTCATTTAAGAAATTCTCTTCAGTGTAAGAAGAATGGCGGTGTGGTGGGAGGGGTACAGGAAGCGCATAGACGAGTGTCAACTCTGTTCTAGTACACTCAACTAAAACAGAACTACTCCAGAAATTTTAGAATAGCAAGTACCATCAATGAACGATAAATTTTGTGATGGACTGATTATGTTTCGCCCTGCCGGCCTAACAGTAAATCTCGACATTTGGAACGTTGGATTACAGGTTTCGGGCATCTAGGGGCGAAACTTTTCACGTTAATTGTGTGGTTCATTTTACTACACCATCAGTACATTATACTAGGTTAGCGTCGATTTGTGGGATGCCTGGTGAAGCAGGGACTGAAAAGGATTTGGTAACAGTCGTCGTGATATAAACGAAGTATTACACAGGCACCTATCTCAAGATACTGTGGAAGACAACGGAAACGAGTAACTGACGTTCTGTAGCTGTTGTGGCAGAAATTGTAATACACAATTAGCACCTTCCAAGCTTCAATATTACACTAACCTGAAAACATTGTTTTTCTTTTTAAGTTATACGCATCAGTGTTTCTTTAAGTGCTTTCTTTAACTATGCTGCCAATAGTCAATATTATTGATTAATGAATGAATGATTATGGAGCACCGGTGTAATGACACGGAGAGGGAAAAACGCAAATACGGGGAACAAAACCTTTACTGGTGCCAATTTTCCCACAACAAATCCTCAAGCGAAATGACCCGGGATCAAACTCGAGGCTCCGTTGCGAAAGGCCGGCCACTAACAGCCTCAGCCACGACACGGCCGTTGTATCATTACAGAATATGGTAAGAGAATAGGTAAATGGAGCCTTCGCAGCGTTGAAGAACCCCGACGGTAGTCTACAGATTTCAGAACTGCTTCAGGATGTTTCAATGGTTAGGAAGTTTCTGGAGGGAGGGGAAAAAGGTTTCTGCTTGCCTCACCTAAAGCCACAATCCGTGTGACGCGACTGATGTCTCGGACAAAAACATGTGCAGTAATTTCTCTCTAATAAAGGAGGTCGGACGAAGAAGTTTCCAAAAGACACTAATTTGCTGCGAAAAGTCATAAATTCTTGCTATTTAACTACATCACCAATTACTAAGATTACAAAGATGATAGATGAATGAAAGCGTACGGAGTAATGGTGGAATAATAATGACAGTGTAAAACCGAAGCACTTGGAGAAAAATCTGTCACAATGCCACGTAGTCCACCACAAATCCCACATAGAGTGGCGTGGGATCGAACTCGAACGTCCACAGTCAGAGACTGACGAATTACCGCTTGAGTCGTGGCACAGCAGGACTTTGTCAGATCACACGCAAGCCGGAAAGAAAGTGGTCATCCAAATATTCTGAGATGTTAAGTTATGTCATTGGTTAATAATTAGCGACGTTTTAAAATATCATTGCGCCTACATCTTCATTGTCAGTCATTCCAAGAGAAGTGAATCTTCAGTAAAGTCGCTGTGAGTCTATTCAGGGAATATTCTTGAAGGTTTGAAGACCATATCTCAAATACTTATGCGACATAAATGCTTGGAACGTTGGTGGTGGTCATGTAAAGCTACAGGTTTGCACACAATGGAAATGGACATACGTGAGCAGAGGTTTGGACTCCTCCTGTGGAGCTGGGTTGACCTAACATCTTAACAGTACTGCAAGATATCTGTTCTATTTGGAAGTAGATCATGAAGACAACCAGAGTTGTCAAAACTTTTGTAACACTGCAACCAAGGACAACAAATTAAAATTTCATTTATTACTGCTCCTCTTTTGTACTTGGGGATTCACACTTTGGTTCTCTGAAAGAAAATTTATCGTACTTTACAACAGGTACTTCATAAGGCAACACACTGTCTTTCACCCTGTCTCCAGGTGTCGTTTCAAGTCATAATGCCCTTCCAGTCTATATGACCTTTGCAGTCGGAAGACAACTTTAATAAACAAACCCGGTAGAATATCATAAAAACGAGTCTAAGAGGCATCACCTTCCTACCTACAATATGGGTTTGTTACCACGGACAGAATATAAAGCACAGATTTAATACCACCATGCCAAAACTTCACTCAATGTTTAGTAGTCACATTTGCCTTTTGATGTGTCCAATTCACCATTTAAAAAAAACGAGTGTTTAATGGACAGAAAAAAAACTGTTGGCCCGTAAATGTCATTTTCCAAAACTAATTATTACGACCCACAAATATTTTGGTTTGTTTTTCTATAACAAAAAATATCGGACGCATTTCATTCTGTCTCGTATGATTACTATGCAATACACATCACCTAGGAAATTAGAACTAACATTTGATTCACTGGTTTTTGTCCTCTGAAGTTTCAACGGTATGGGGCGTTTTCCCTCATGTCCGCTTTTTTTGTGAAAGCAAAAAAAAAAAAAAGAGGAAACAGATATAACAAATTCGTTCTTATTTTCGTTGTTACACCGTCCATGTTGTTGAGTTACTCAATTATTATACCAACCACTGCACATATATAAAATTTATAAAATTTACACATTAAAACATTAAAACGCTCCGACATGTTTCGGTCTTAGGACTATGGCTCCCTGATGATGGTCCTGGGACCGAAACATGTCGGAGCGTTTTAATGTTTTAATGTGTAAATTTTATAAATTTTATATATGTGCAGTAGTTGGTATAATAATTGAGTAATTGAGGAATTCATTCCTGTTTGAATATCGGGCCTATTACGAGAAATTAAATCACATAGTATCATACGACACGCTGCAACCGTGTAACGATTAATACCATCTGTCAGATACTCGCAGCAATCAGTGGACAAGAAACACCCTCTGTATCAAACTGACAGAAGGCCATTTAAGATTTTAAATATGCTTAATATTACCCGAAATATTAAAATACAATATCGCTGAGCTATGCAAGACTGGAACTTCAGATGTGTATTGCATTTACAGCAACGGGATTAAATTTTCTCTTCTTTGTTGACGGTAAAACCAAGAACGCAAGTAATACTGACAGCTGATAAATACTCTAATTGCTACCCCCGCATTAATACTAAATCTGTTGCCATCAAAGTAGCCGAACGAAGAGCGACGAAGATTCGTGCACTCAGTGACAAGTAAAGGTAAAGCAGTCCCGTTACAAGCCTGGACAAGCCCAGAGGGTTCCAGGAAGTTAGGTTTCCCAGATTTCATAACAACGGCACAGGATGGTGGTAAGGTTGTCAGCCTTACGCACCGGCCACCTTTACCCCCAAGAAATACTCCTGGTACTAATTTCTGTTAGAGGATGAGTCGACCCCAGGGCCATAGTGCGATCGGAAGGATTTTATGTCAATGAAAAACTCCAATGACACCAGCTGGGATCGAACCAGCGACCTTTCGATTTGTAGCACAGCACCTTAACCACTGTGCCACCGCGGTCCCCTCAGTGACAAGTAACCCACCAAAAACAAAGACTCCAAGTTTCTTACTACACTTACGTATTCCCCTGAACACTGACGTCATACGTCCCTACCATCTACGCTATTTATTCTCCCTACTAGGTCTTCTATCTTTATTAACCTCCTCTTCAACCCTTAGTTTATTCTCTTCCACCCTCAAAGCGGCAGTAAAACTGCTGTAGTTCCTACATTCTCGTGCTCTTGAATTGTAACAAACGACGTAAAAGACATATTCTGCAGGGAAAAGCGGCACAATTCCCTTCAAATAGACACTGACAACACCAAACACTGCTCACATGTTTCCGCGTTATGACACTTTGGTCTGTTTCGCCTAAGAAATAATTGTGAGATTCCTTTGATTCATTACACCATAAGTACACGTGTAAGAGAAGACAAGAAAAACTGAAGTGAAGTGAAATGAAGTAAATAAAGTAAAGTAACGTAGAAGTAAAGTAAGGTCCAGTAAAGCTGTCTATATATATATATATATATATATATATATATATATATATACATACCCTGAAGACCAGAGGCGCATTCTGCGGGAAGTCAAGTATAGCAAATGGGTACACAATACTGCACAGTTAGCCGTCGGCTAGATCTTACCTCCGGATACTTAAAACTGGTGTGATGCCTTTTAAAAATTCATCGTGATAATTTGAAAATCTCACGTAAAAACCGTCTACTGATCTACTATTATATATGCATTACAGTCCTGGGAATGTGTTTCAGTACCACGACTTTCCAGAAAATACAAGATAGGTTTACGTAAGGTTTTTTTTTAATGGCAACGCTGTAATACTGACTGAACCACAAATTGCCTAGCGCTGTCGTTTTTATGTCACCTCCTGGTCCTGTTCGTAATTACTACCAGTGATACCTATTTCTGCCTAAAGCACACGTGCACTTTATCATAATCTAATGACTGCTCTGTGCGTTTATTTATATAGTTTTATTTATTTGTATATTTATATGTATACATATATATGCATATTTTGATGGATATGCTAAAATTAATGTCCGTAACACGAACATCAACAAACTTAGCAATCATACTGTGAGTTCAGTAATAGTTATTTGGAGTAAATTCACCTTAAGCAGGTATATATGCAATATTCCTTGAAGGAATAAACAGTGGATGGTGATAAAGGCCCACGCATTCTAAACTTCAGTTCTAGGTGGTAGTGGGTCCCTTCACATTCCTGTCGCTTCAGCTTTGCGAACAAATATACTGCCTTCTGCTACCATTGGCAAAGAGAAAATTTTCTTTCTGTGCGGAAAATTCAAACACGTTCATCCATACTTATTTACTTTAAATCTGGGTAATTCCATTTTGTAATAATACTCATTCATTCATTCATTCCTGCACCTACCTACATATCTACGTACGTACGTACCTACCTGCCTACACCCACACATACACATATATACATACACTCATATATATACACACATACACATATACATACATACATACACAAACTCGTACACATACATGCATATATATATATATATATATACATACGTACATACATACATACACACACACACACACATACATACATACACAAACATATATACAGACATACATACATATATACACTCGTACATACATACATAGATATATACGTACATACGTACATACATACATACATACATACATACATACATACACACATATACACACACATACATACATACATACATACATACATACATACATACATTCACACATACATACGTACATAATACATACATACATACATAATCTCCCTCTCTCCCTCCCTTTCACCATCTCTTTCTTCGTGTATTTTATTTATCCATATTTCAATTTACCTACATTTCAATCTGTCTGTCCATCCATCCATCCGTCCATCTACGTCTGTTTATCCTATCCAATCTACCCATCAGTTACAATCCATCCCAACCAATCCATCCAGTCCGATACACAGAACACACTGCATGCAGTTCATATAACCTTCTTATCCATTCATCTAACCATTTCTTACAGCATTATAGGACAAAGCGGCCCAGGGCAACGTGTTTTTCAGTTTTACGAACCTCATTTTTATATACCTGATAAGACTGTTCGGGGAACAGATCGGCCCGAAAGGAGGATCTACCTACAGAGTGAAACAAAAACAGAAATAATTCATGCGTGTTTATATCCATTCCACGAAAGAAATTCGAACCCACTGTCCAAGTGATAGAAAAAAGTTGCAGCCGTGGGCATCTCAGCCACGATGTTCAGCCTAATACTCGTATTTACACCAGTAAAACGTTTACGTGCCTTATAAACTGTGGTAATTCCTTCTTCGTAACTATTAGCCTTTAGACGCCTAATGTCAACTATAGTGGTCGTACCGCACCGCTAACCTCTAAAGTTGCATTTTATATATTTATTCAACAAATATAGGTACCAAATATTTTAAACATGGTGTATACTCTCCGATTTTTTCTCAAAAAATGCAGTTTGTTTCATAATTCTAACATATTTGGTTCCTGTATTATTCACATTTTATATACAGAATGTGCTAAAATTAAAAAAATAATTCCGGCGCCAAAAGGTTAAGTGAAAGTAACTTATTCTGAAATCCAGTCACTTTGCACTATTTATGCTCCACAGTTTCTCACCACATCCAGTCCTGTCTGAGCGTAATGTCTGAACATGCTGTACAATACCACAAAGACTGTATCTATTGTTCTTTCCTTTCCTTTCCTTTTTCCTTCCATAACCAAAAAAATTGATTGATTTTAAGCGAACTTATAAGCTTGCGAATTAATGTAGTGGAAACAATCTTCATACTGCTACGAAAGAAACTGTCTGACAATAAGAAACTAATTTAAGCCCTTGGTCATTGTACGTATGTATGTACGTACAATGACGCATGTCATGTACTTATAACTTAACAATGAGGAGCGTTTGCGTCACCACTGTTGCCATGCCAAAGCAAGAAGTATTACATATTCTGAGTGTATGTTTGTAGCCTTAGTTATCCAGAATGTAAAGTGCATGCTACGTATTAAATTTTCGTCTGTGGCTTGTCTGGCTGCACCGTATTTTTTCCGCGTTATCTCGTAAAGGGCACTATTATTCGAAAAATAAATTGGAACATAAATGTGTGTTTTGAACGTTCCACAAATTTTGTCTGAAACTTTCTCATTCTAAGAAGAATTCAACGAGATTCTGCCATAAATGTTCATACATCTTCATGTTAAATGCACGTTATTCTTGTCAGATTGTAACAAAACTTGAATTTTCTCGACGGTGTTTTGAAAAGCACCCACATACCAAATTTCATGAAAATTTGTCCAGTGGGAGCTGAGTTGTTCCATGCGGACAGACAGACATGGCGATGCAAACAGTCGCTTTTTTGCAATTTTGCCAAAAAGCCCAAAACAAAGATGTACTGGAATTAAATGGACAGTAGAATACATACACGACCCAAAATCCTTTGATCTGATTTTATCTAATAAATATATATAATGTAGTATGTATTATGTAACTGTTTGTTGTGATAAGTGACAGTACATTGCTAGAAGCAAGACACTTGTTTCATCATTAAGACATCGTCTTGAAATCCTGAAGAAAATCCCGAAAGCCTCGAAACATTTAAACTTTTCTGATAGGTCGAACTTCGGTCACGATAAAAATGTGATGTCTTTACCTGAGCATGTCAGTCCGGCCTTTGTTACACATCGACATAAAGCTTAAGGCATTGTGTCCAATATTCCATGCAAAAACATAACCCAACATACCTAGATGAAACTCGACACATGTGGAAATACATATCAATTGTTGAAATATTACCTCAAATTACATATCTTTAATAGTTTTCTGCTTAAAATGCTTGGAAAAACCAGATGGTCAGCGCATGAATTCGTTTCTGAAACATCCTATGCTCCATTATGTTACCCGGCTGGCTGACAGGCAGTGCGACCTTCAATACAACGGAAAGCCGAAATACCAGAGTTTGAATTTTAAATGCAGTTCGTTCTTGCCTTGGAATTGCACTTGAGTCCCAACGAGTAGAATGACTGCCTACAGAAAATTCATGTGGAAAAGGAAACAAGCCATATTTCCCTAAAGTTTTACATTCGCTTGAAATATAAAATACAGAAATGTGTTTTATAAACAAGCAAACTGAAAGACGATAAAGAGTCTTACACATCAGGATGTTCCGTTTTATTTTCTCCTACGTGAGAAACTTATAATTGAAATTGTTAAACCTTGTTTTATATGGCTGTAAAATTAGGCAACTTGCTTAATGGAAAGATATAAAGGTCTGATAAAAAGAACATTGGGGCTCAATAGAAAAGAAATAAAATAAGTACAAAGAAGATAGAGAGGGGCGTTTCATTAACTAATAAGCTACATCAAATACGTATTACAGTGTTATCAAATTGGTAAGTATTATTTATCTCAGTAATTAACCAACTTGATGCACAAAATTTTTGTTTTACAATAAGTTTGTTTCATGCCTCTACATTTTTCGAGCACATGTGCTCACCATCAGGAGGTCAAAATTGCATTACACAGCCTCTGTTATCATCACACCTATAGGTGGCCTCCTGATGATGAGTACATGTGCTCGAAACATGTAGAGGCATGAAATAAACTTATTGTAAAACAAAAATTTTGTGCATCAAGTTGGTTAATTACTGAGATGCACGGTCAGCAAAACGTCAAACATTGGTAAGGATTAGACAGCCAGAACACCCTCCCCTCCCCCCACCACCTCGCAACACAGAGATGATAAATGCGTACAAAATTTTAGTTTCAGAACGTGGAACAAAAGAGAACACTATGGACAGGCACAAACAGTTCAGAGGATAATATTAAACCTGGTTTCAAAAAATTAGTTGAGCGACTATCATATCGCCCTCTCCTCCCCCCCCCCCCCCCCCCTTTCCTTACGTAAGCCAAGACGTTGTTCCCTGAAACTTGGAAACCTATTTTCTCTATAAATGTTATCCATTAATTATTTTAAAATACTACGCCACTGAAAGATTATGGGGCTTGCAATGACAAACACTATATTCTGGCCTGTTTGGGAGTAAGATGATGAGTTCGTACTTGGTTGAATTCCGCGTTAACGCCAAACGAATATTCTGGATGAATAAAGTAAGAGAAAACGTGGATTTCTTCACGTTTCCTTTGTTCCTAGATTTGCCTCCAGTTATTTTACGTAAAAATACGTTTTATTTCCTTTTAAATACTAATCACATATGTGAGATAAGATGGGGAGGGCGGAGGCTCCAAAATTTGCTGACGGTGTTACAGTATTGCTGTTGTATTCGTAAATGAAATCCTTGGATCCTATATTTAACTACATGAACTAAGTAAATTCAACTCAATATATTAAAGTTTTGCTCTCCAGCATCAATAATATGGTCCTATTCCTTTTCTCTTTCTTTTATTTCCACATTTGAAACACAAGACATCCCGTTGCGTTCCTTTAACTCAGTATATTACATACAATTATATGTGCAAGAAGGTTTTGCATTATAAAATCTAAAATAGGTTACGTGGTAATTTAGTAGAAGAATTTTAATTGTAATGAGCGGCAATAAAAGAAAGAGATTAAAAGACTCTATTATCCAACAGATGCACAAATATATAATTCGTAGATACAATTGGGATTATTATTATTAAATATTTAAAAATATTTAAAATTGCTCTAACATATTTCGGATCACAAGGGATCCATCATCAGGGAGCTCTATACAGTGCTTGGCTAAAATTACAGTAATGGTTCTATCGTGTCCGGTGATATGGACATAGTCATTGTTATGACAGCATATGTACTGCACAGCCTAGAGAGTGCCTCTCTAGACTGTGCAGTACACACACGTACCACGGGCAAATATGCTGCCATAACACCGACTACGTCCATATCAACGGACACGATAGAACCATTACTGTAGTTTTAGCCAAG
>Ga0136643_10017159_pt1 | contig 10894 bp, 10 predicted proteins | sample TergutLab28metaG_FD_96883 | JGI IMG/M metagenome (GOLD analysis project Ga0136643, IMG submission 96883) | Labiotermes labralis P1 segment gut microbial communities from Petit-Saut dam, French Guiana - Lab288 P1 (version 3) (version 3) | ecosystem: Host-associated > Arthropoda: Insects >... | reverse complement strand
GGTGTGTGCGGTGTGTGCGGTGTGTGCGGTGTGTGCGGTGTGTGCGGTGTGTGCGGTGTGTACGGTGTGTGCGGTGTGTACGGTGTGTGCGGTGTGTACGGTGCCGCACGGCACCGTACACACGACCTACGCAGCGGCTCTCAAAACCACCACCCATCCAAAAACTCGGTGCAGAAAACCGTATGCTGCAACTCAACATCTAATGATCCTGATGTTGGGCGTATGTACCCGAAACATGTCGAGCTAAGAATACATCAACAAAACTACCTACTTGCATCAAGTTGGCATTTCACTTTATTTCATGAGGAAGATGTAAGGTCAAACAACCCTCATGTTTTGACTAACTTCAGGTCCGAAACGCACCCTTCCTGACAGTGTCCAGCTACAGCTTCCAAATACATTATGTATTCTTTTTAACATTTTCCTCTTGTTTGCTACATTAAAAGCATACAGCCTATCTATTTTGATGGAACTAACCTGATGTGTTGTGTTCTTAAATTCAAAACTTTAAGAAATCAATCTAACATAGCTGCCTTTGTTATTCAAAGCCATATTTTTCGTTGTAAATATCTAACAGCATCCGGCTAAAATACATAGTCATTAAGAGTAAGGTAAAAACACATCATGGCCACGCCTTTTGTGGGATCCCATAATTTTACATTTATTTTTATTTGACAGCTAGACGATAAATACATAATTATATCAATACATAATTGTATAATACATAATTATATCAATACATAATTGTATCAATACATAATTATATCAATACATAATTATAGCAATACAGGTGGACCCCCGTGTCCACTGGTAATACTTTCCAAGACCTACCGCGGTTACGTGAAACCGCGAATAATACCGAACGCTATATATAACGTGATATAACGTGATGCACGCGTAACGTACATAAATACGGTAGAGTTTAATTAATAAATTACGGACAGTAAGACATTATCAACATTAAATAAAGTAATAATGAAGTGTACTGTACAATATATAGTACATTTACAGTGTACTTGCTCTCTCTCTCTCGCACTTATGAAATTAAGGAATTCTGACGTTTTAGCCTAATCCTCAAGAGACAATAGAGCAATAAAGCAATACAGTACCTGCACTGTACAGTATTATGTACAGTTTCAAGGGATGGCAGAGCAATAAAAATCATGCTTTTCCATCAAAGCGCTGTATAAACAATGACAAAACGTGCTATTGTTACACATGTTACAATGAAAACCGTACGTACTGTACGTACCTGTACATAACCTGTAACAATAAAATTTTATTTGTTAAAAAATATCTTATTCTATTGAGGGTATTCACCGACTTCTTCATTCTTCTTGTTGCTATCTGAAAACAAACACTGCGATAACGCGGGGCGCGTTTGGGCTGTTGGATTTCAGCATGTTACGGCCCATTCTCGCTTGGCGCGCATTTTGAAACCTACGAACCGTTTATTTATCTAATTTTCCTTTTTTTTTTTTCAGGCCTCGGTAAAACCGCGGATATTGAATCCGCGGGTGACGGGGGTCCGTCTGCATTTTTAATTCCTTAAAAACATGTGAAGTGCATGTTCTATATGTGGTCGTTTCAAAATGTTCCAGGAATCACTTTATTTCAGAGATATAAAAAACATTACAATCATTTAAGCTACATTTACTACAATAAAGCCCATTGTGCCACTATACGCTTCTGCCAGCAACTGCAAATGTGTTGCCGACATTCATGGAAACCATTTTGTGAAAACTTTATCAGATCTTCTGTAGCATTCTTCGTGATAGCAGTAGCATCGCAAAGGCCTCGTCTCTTCAATGCCGGTATCAGTCGAGCGAACAGGTAAAAATCAGCTGGATCCAGACCAAGAGAGTCCTGCAGATACCCCACTGGTCTCAAATTGTTCTTCGTTAAGAAACCCTTAACCAAAACCGACCGGTATGCTGGAGCATTGTCGTGAAGTAGAAACCGATTGTTGGTTCTCCATTTTTCGCGGCGTTTCCTTCTGACCGCATCCCTAAGGCACTGAATGATGGCCGTGTCTATTTCTTTCTTCACACAAGCAATTCCTGTCAGTCATATCACCGAATTCCGGAACATTTTTGAGTCTCCTACGCATTTATGAACTTTGAAGTATAAAAACACAAAAAGTCCAGGCGTTGATCGTCATTGTATACTTCTTGATATTTCATACGTTTCGTTCCGAATTTTGGAAATTGCTATAGCAGGGTTGTATTTTCATTATTCTTAAAGCTTTTATTATGTTGGGTGTCTTTTTTCAACTTTTTCATTCTATAGAAGTAAAGTTATATATTACTGAATAAATATTTAGACTTAGGGGTTTTCGTCATCGTGTGTATGATATTGCAGTTCACACCTGTTCAAATCGCACCACAAAACATATATCTCTATGTTCTCTGGTGCAAGTTAAACAAGCATTTTTTGCCCGATAATGTTCGATATCTCAGCCGAAACACGTAGCTTTTGAATGATAAACGCAGATATGTTAGACTGAGTAATTTTACTCAAAAGCATGCCTTGTTGTTCGGTAACAAAAACAGAACGGCGATGACAGCAGTTTGGCAACATATCGGTCACTTACATAAAGCTTAAATTACAGGAAGCCGCTAACACAGTATTCTTTTTGTCTCAAACTGGGCGTCGCAAAAATCGAAGGGAGACAATCAGTGATATCCAACATAAACATTTTCGCAAGAAAGTTTCAAAGATATTGAGACTTTTTTTTCTGTTGTGGTTTCAAGTGCCCTCAAATAGCATAATTACACTTAAATATCTATGTGCAATAAACATAGCGTTTGTTAGATGTTACGCGAGTCTACAAGCCGATGAAAAATATTACAAACTCCTAACTGAACTAAAACTTATAGAATCCGGTTCACGGCAGATTCGAACAACAGCAAGGGTTGGGCTGTCTGACGTCAAGCGAAACTAACTTAGACGGACAAAACAATATATCTGTGTTTTTCTTCTTATGTAAGTACCGAAGCAGCAAAGGGGCACACGATGATGCAGTTGGTTGAGGCAATGCAGTAAAAGCCTGAAGGTCGTGGGTTAGATTCATGATGGCGTCAATGGAATTTTATATTGACATAATCCTTCCGGCCGCACTATGGTCATTAGGTTCAACTCAGCGTCCAAGAGGAATGAGTACCAGGAAAATCTCTTGGAGGTAAAGGCAGCCGGTGCGTAAGGCTGACAACCTTACCACCTTCATGTGCCTATTGTCTAGAAATGTGGGAACCTCACCGTCCTGGAACCCTATAGGCCTGTAATAGGCCTGCACTTTGCTTTCTTTACCTTTACTGAAGCAACAAATAAATTATCTTCGTAATAATGGATAACATTCATTCACTCTAACAATTGTAGTTACCAACAAATTTCAACTTTTACCACATCCGGGCAACTAAGGGATACGAGGCAAAATTCCTCGTAAATACGCGAAAATATACGCTTGTTACCTGCATGCCGATTGGTTTAGAGGCGATAAATGCTACAGACAGAGGAGACATCATCATAGGAACAAACTGGACGCCGCCACATTGCAGTAAGTCAATTCTAACATACATTTGAAGTAGGGAATTTCATTAAAGAAATTTGTGCCTATCGTTAAAGATACTAAATTTATTTTCATGGCACAAGTAAATAGGGAAAAATAGACGAAAAGTAATAAATAAAATTACAATTACATAAAGAATCAGTGCATGGCTTTTATCGGTGTATATGCTATTAAATTACATCAAATACATTCCACCTTCAAACAAAAAGTTGTTTTAACAGAACTTTGTCAATTTGGAGTTATGCCAAATATATTAATATCTTCTTTTGGAGTTCGTACATAAAAAATAACGTATTTCAGCCAACATAATTTTAGGGAGAATTTAGGCGATCCTAACATCGCATTTCAACAAAACAATCACTAGCCGTAAATGCTCAGTCGGTCGCCAAAGGCGACGAACTTTCAACATGTTCATGTTTCTGCAATCAACCCAAAGCTGATATGCAGCTCTGTAATTAAGTCTTCCCGGTTATGGGTTCCTATTGCAAACAACGGTGTTCCGATTTCCTTATTCTCCCTAGGAAAACGTCCTTTAAGTCAAATTACAACTTTGACATTCACAGGGCCGTGCGTGGTAATATTATTTCTATAGTAAAACCAACTAGATGCACCAATGTATCAAATTTATTTTATTTTGGACTCTACATTTTAAGGTGCTGTGCTACAAATCGGAAGGTCGCTGGTTCGATCCCAGCTGGTGTCAGTGGATTTTTCACTGACATAAAATCCTTCCGATCGCACTATGGCCCTGGAGTCGAATCAGCCTCTAACAGAAATGAGTACCAGGAGCATTTCCTGGGGGTAAAAAGCGGTCGGTGCGTAAGGCTGACAACCTTACCAACTTTCTGTGCCGTTGTTACGAAATCTGGGAAACTTAACTTCCTGGAACCCTCTGGGCCTGTCCAGACCTCTAATGGGATTGATTTACCTTTTTTACTCTACAAGTTTCGGAAGGTCTTTCCGTCCATCATCAGGAGTTCAAGACTGTACCTACAGCGACAGGCTAGCAAACAGACAGCAGTATCTATTTTACAGCTGTATGTACAGTATTGAACTCCTGAAGATGGAAGGAAAGACCGTCCGAAACATGTAGAGTGTCATTCCAAAATAAAATAAACTTTGATACACTGGTGCATCTGGTTGGATTTACTGCAGAAATCACTTTACAACCTCCATACGTTTCAACTCATTACATTCTTCAAAATGTTTCCTATTTGACCTTTTTCCCCTTATATACATACATACATACATATATTCCATAGATCCCTGAGGCTGTCACCAGACAATAGGATGTGGAACATGTCAAAACATACAAAAGCAAACAAGACATATAAAATTATTACAGTGTAAGAATTTACACATAAGTCAGCAATACATATCATCTGTACTTGCAAAAAATTCATCCACAGAGGAAAAGGAGTGTGTATATAAAAAGTGTTTTAGGGCTACTTTAAACTGTGGCTTTTAATTCCTATGGCTTGTAATAATTTGTGGCAGGTTGTGAAAAATTCTGACCAAAGAAAAGAATGCGTCTTTTTAAAAACAAGACAGTTTAGCAATTTGTCTATGTAGATAGTGTTAATTTCTTTTATCTGAAACATGGTTTCTATTTTTACAAAACCATATCTGACTGGCAAATGCACAAATTTGATTCGTATCCTGAGCCAGCCTTGTCATAGTGAAGTTATGGCAGAAGTTCCGTGTTGTGCACGAGACATGTGTATGTGGTGAGTGTGTAGCTTGGAAGGGATGTGGGATATGGGATTGCTAATGTTACATAGACACAAAGAGAAATGTCGGTCAGAAAATAAATTTTCCAGACACATATAATATTCTACCAGAGTGCAATGTGTGAGTTGCTGGTTCTTATTTGTGTCTGTAATATGAAATTTAATTGAGTGTCATCCAACTACACACGCGCACACACACACAAGCATAAACACAAACCCAAACGCGCACACGCACAAACACACACACACACACAAACACGCACAAACACTAACACACACACAAACAAACGCACAAACACAAACACGCACACAAACACAAACACACATGCACACACACGCAAACACAAACACACATGCACACACACGCAAACACAAACACACACATGCACAAACACAAACACACACACGCGCGCGCAAAACACAAACACACACATGCAGAAAAACACACACACGCACAAACAATCACAAACACACACACAAACACAAACTCACACGCACAAACACAAACACACACACGCACACAAACACAAAAACACACATGCACGAGCTCACACGCACGCTCACACACGCACTCACACACAAACACAATGACATACACACATAAACACTAACGCGCGCGCGCACGCACACACACACACATACACAAACCACACACACACAAACCCAAACACATCACCCACACACACAAACACACGCGCGCGCACAAACACAAACACACAAGCGCGCGCACGCACACAAACACAGAAACAAACAAGCGCGCGCACACACACACACAATCACAAACACAAACCCAAACGCGCACACGCACAAACACACACACAAACACAAACACACACGCGCACACACAAACGCAAACACACACGCGCACAAACACACGCACGCATGCACACGCACTCACGCGCGCGCGCGCACACGCCACACACACGCACAAACACAAATGAAAACACACACACACAAACATAAACACACGTACAAACACAAAAACACACACACAAACACAAACACACACGCACAAACAAAACACGCACGCACGCACACAAACACACGCACGTAAACGAACGCACGCACGGGTACGCACGCACACACCCACAAAAACAAACACAAACAAACACACGCAGACAAACACACACGCACATGCACAAACACAAACACATACATGCACACATGTACACACACACATACAAACACACGCACACAAACACGCGCGCGCGCGCACGCACAAACACACTCAAACACACGCACACAAAGACACACACAAATACACACACACACAAACACGCACGCGCGCGCGCGCGTACACACACACACTCAAAAAAACACGCGCGCGCGCGCACAAACACAAGCACACAAAGAAACACACACACACTCACACACATACACACAACACACACACACACACACACGCACACAGATCCCACCAAAACTAAGGCTTTTATCCGATCCTGAAACGATTTTTTTGCTCCCTTTTGATGCCAGACAATTTTTATGTTAACAGGCACCGCGGTCAAATTGTTTCCATATCACACACTTTTTTAAATTTGTGGCCACCAAGATGTGGCTTGAGCGAAGGAAACAAACGTTATGCGACGCATTCCCTCAATGTAATCACTTACTGCGTGCGCTCTTATTTATTGTGTTGTACTTCAAATAAACTTATTCTCCGACTGGTTTTCGCTTATTAATCAATCTAGTTGAGAAGGTTTCAATAACTCCTTCCCTACTTCCATGATCACGTTCTCCTCCTCCTCCTCCTCCTTCTCCTCCTTCTTCTTCTTCTTTTTCTGATCGTTCAGTCTTTTGATTGGTTGGCAGCTTTCCATCTGGAATTGTTGCAAGCCATTCCTTCCATTGCTCTATAACTGTCAGCTGCTCTGTTCCTGGCGACTTGTTTTAGGTATTGCAATCGAGGTCTTCCCACGACCTCTTTTCCGGATATTTCTCCTTCAAGGATAATTACTACAAACTCGTTATGCCTAATTGTATTCCATATCCCTGAGTGGCATCTATTTTGTAAAATTTTTAAAAGTAATCTTTCTTCTTTCGCCCTTTGAAAAACTTCATCATTCTTTATTCCATCTGTCTATTTTATTTTTAACATTCTTCTCCAGCACCATGGTCACTTTATGTTTCAAATCTCCTGACTACATATACACATGTATACATAAACTGCAATTACGTCTGTTCAAAATGTCACAGTCCCGAACGAGCCTGTGTATATCGCCAGTGAGTCCCGTATGAAGAAAGGAGCCACACCTTACTACAAGGAACACACACATACAAATTCCTTCGGATGCTGCCCACGCTAGCAATTATATGTTACAAAGAGTATATTAAAGCCTTTAAACTAATTGATTTTTTTTGGTGGTGGAATTGCCGAGAATGTCAAAATGCACTTCACTAAGTGAAATTTATTGCTTTTGTTTGTACTTCAATATAATACTTAAGTAGAATAAACAAAACACCTTACAAAGTATCACGTCATTCATTGCCTTATTTATCCATACGGACCTTGAAGAACGCCGATGACAGTTGCCGCGAGGTCTAAGGCGTGGGCCTGCAGCCCCTTGCCTGTTGGGACTGCGGGTTCGAATCTGGTGGGGCTTGAATGCATGTCTTTTTTGTGAGTGTTTTGCCAGGCAGAGGTTTCTGCGTCGGGCTGATCACTCGTCCAGAGGAGTCCTAACGAGTGTGGTATGTTTGAGTGTAATTGTGAAGCCTCGACAATGAGGAGGTCGTGGCCGATTAAGAGTTGTTGCACCATGAAGAACATGGCTATTCCGACTAATATTAATGATCTCAAAGACGGGTTACGACATAGAGAACACATCTGTAATAAGAATTTACACACTGTGAAGAACAATATTGTTGTGGGCCGGGATAGCTAAGTCTGTAGAGCTACTCGCTACGGGCTTAACACTCCGGAGTTCGAATCCCAGTGGAAGCGACATTTCCCGCACTCGTCCAGACTGGTATTAGGGCCAATCCAACCTTCTATACAACGGGTACCGGGTCTTTTCCGGGGGTAAAGTGGCAGAGGCATGGCGATAACCACTCACTCCATCTAGCGCGTAGGTTAAAGAAAGAGTATAGTTACACGTCTACTCTTTGTCTGGGCCTTCATGGCCTTTCTAATGCGAAGTTTGTCTTTATCTATCACAGCAATATGTAGAGCTCATATACAAGACGGGCAATGTAAGTATAACGTAACACAGGCGCGTTCCTGCAACGATTGTTGCAGTGGAAAAGCAGTAAGTGTTACATATTGTGAGAGTGTGTGCGTCTAGCCTTAGGCATCCAGCATACAGTGCGCCTGTGCCATATTGCCACCTGTGCCATATTGCCACCTGTGCCATATGGCCACCTGTGCCATATGGTCACCTGTTCCATATGGCCACCTGTGCCATATGGTCACCTGTGCCATATTGCCACCTGTGCCATATGGCCACCTGTGCCATATGGTCACCTGTGGTCTGCCCCACTCTGCAATATTTTCCCACATTATCTCATAAACGACACAAGTTTCGGAAAACAGTCATCGAAACTAAAATGTGTGTTTTGTTTTTCTCTACAAATTTATCTGCAACACTTCTCACTCTAAGAAGAATTCAGTAAGATGTGATCAAAAATGTAAATTGGTCTTCATATAATGCACCAGTTGTTAGTGTCAGATTTTATTGAAACTTGAAATTTCTCGACAGATTTTCGAAAAAATAAATGCTCAAATAAACATTTTCATGAAAATCTGTCCATTCGGAACCGATATGTTGTACATATGCGAAATGAATGATTGTAATGAATGTAAGAGAGAGAGAGAGAGAGAGAGAGCAACGCCACCATAGCACAAATATAGGGAAAATGTGAAAGACTGCAATTATGATGGTGACTGTATATCAAGTCACTTCCGGTTCGGAACTTAGACAATTTCAGGCCGCTTGAATTTTGTGGGACACTTGCAGGACCACTCTGTTTGGAAAAGACAGATGAACTTGTTGGCCACAGCCCTCTATCTCTGCTGCAGTTCAGGCTGATGTTGCCATTATATCGAGGAGGAGGTTCCGAGGCTTGCGTCTGACGTCCATTCACCATCACGGAAGTTGCATTTTGAATTTACTGAGAGTCAAAAATAATTAGTAGCCTCCCCACTGGACACAGACGCTGTTCATTGCTGCTCCTGACTTGAATAACGACGCCACAGAAGGGGGTGTATTCTTGTCTGGGGTTTCAAGGACGGCCTGCTCATTGTGGACCTTACTGACGTCACATATGCTATCCTATCATTCGCCCACGCAAGGCACTGCTTGTGCGCATCGACGATGATTATTATTATTTCTACTAATATTATTTATTATATAGCAAAAGTCAACAACTTTTTCATATTTATCCCTGTGCCTTCGATTGTCGAATTCCTAATTACACAAAAGAAGAGACAAAAAGGATCACGCACTAAACAAAACAAAAATTCACACTTCTACATGTTATAGGGTTTGTATTTAAAATGTTCTTAGTTTTTGTAAGGCAAAAAAAGAAAATAAGAAACGAAAGTTTAGTAAACCAAAGGCTACAAAGAGATTCCCATAAGCCTTACCGTCGCGATATCATTGGTATCATTATCCACACACGCGTTTATCAAGAAATGAAAGCAGGGCATTTCAAGCGACGTGTTTTTTATTCCTTACGTCTAGTGCAGGAAACGTCGACAACTTTCCTCACCTTTGTCTTGTTTCATATGATAATCGGGACACACTTCATAGTTTCGCTAAAAAAAGTTGCAAACATTTCAGATAAATAATACCAGGGGGCAGGGGCCATCGTGCTGGTCAGCACTCGTTAAGAAAATCACAAACACAGAATGTCTGTTCAGTGTTTGCTTACTGCCAACAGCATGTATTGCACTGTGCTGTGTCTCACACTGCTGCCATTTGTCTCTTCAGTATTCTTTGGTAAGTGCCATAGTATCTAGCTTCTTGGCAGTCTCATGCCTGCAGCGTATTGCCCTGTCTTCCAAAGAATTATTCTACAAAGAATGTCAAATTTTGAAGTAAGCTTGCACTGAAGTAACACGTCACGTAGCCACAGTACATTGGCAGTGTGGTGGTTTCCTGCTCAGCAGTTCGTTACCTCGTCTCTGTACATAACCCGGCGCTGCTAGGTATTTGGCCTCACTCCTTTACTTAACACCTACGTGACTGTTATATTAGGATGGCGACATACTTGGAGATGGCTCTGGGCTTCATATTTAGAAGAAGTTGTCATAATATGTACAAGATTTATCTGGCTTCAAATTATGCAAGGTAAGTCGTGCTGAATTTATTTGAAAAATTGTACTCCCTTTGGTAACCTTCACGTCGAGTTGAGCACCTTTGGTCAAGTTAACTGGTTATTTTGTTTGTAGTCCAAATTCAAAATTTCCGACGCTTTGCTGGGTTAGAGTGAAAGTAAGACAAGGCAATAATATATATATATATATATATATAACTTATGTTTATTGGACCATGCATCATCTTGATAGTTGAATAAAGAGAGACCAACTTGATGTCACTTGCTTTTTATTTCATTATTTAATGCTCAACATGTTTCGGATGTTAATACATCCATC
>Ga0136643_10017158_pt1 | contig 10894 bp, 6 predicted proteins | sample TergutLab28metaG_FD_96883 | JGI IMG/M metagenome (GOLD analysis project Ga0136643, IMG submission 96883) | Labiotermes labralis P1 segment gut microbial communities from Petit-Saut dam, French Guiana - Lab288 P1 (version 3) (version 3) | ecosystem: Host-associated > Arthropoda: Insects >... | reverse complement strand
TTTATTCACTAGAAACGAAAGAAACCACAAAACCCCCCCCCCCCCCAAAAAAAAAAACCACATCTGCTGAGGGAAAATGTATTTATCCAAATCAAAAGCAGCCCCCAAAAATAAAACATCTGCTAAGAAAAAGTATTTTACTATTAATTTCATACACTTAATACACAAAGCATGTCAGATTCTATCTACCTTTACCAATTAGTGTCACTGTCCACATCTTCACAGTCAGTGCTTTCATCTTCCTTACACTCACATCTATCTCCCCATCCTCTTTATTGCCATTCCACATCATATCATCAGTCCCATCCAGTGCATTGGACATACAGCACTTTTTAAAACCTTTCACAATCACTTTTGGTGAGATGTGGTGCCGTGCCCTTATGATCCACATTGACCAGATAGTACAGTTATGTTTCTTGTTTTATAAGCTTACTTGAAGCCATAAAAATTCCCAATTTTCTGCACAGATGGTGTTAGTGGTGTTAATAATTTTAAATATGTGTGTTCTGGTTTTTTTGTGTTGTGTCTGAGGTCTGGTCAGTCTGAGTTCATGGCCGTTTTGTGGTTTTTAATTTGTGGATTGGTCCAGATTTTATTTTTGATTATTGTAGTTAATTTTTAATTGTTCATTATCCAGTTACCTGTTACTACTTTGGATTAGATTCATTCTCAGGTGCATATCTTGACAACTTACTTCTTCTGTGGCACCAAGTGACTGAGAGTAGCTCAATCTAAGGGTCCACCAGGTTAGCTGCTTCTGAAGTGTGCTGGTTTAGAAAGTTACATGGTGGACAAAGTCCCAAAAAAGAAAATTGCGTCAGTTTACTTCAGTCATGCTCTGTTCTCTCTTTTGGACTTCTTAATCCTTGAATATGGGGCTGATAAGTTGTCCCAGAATGTCAGTAAGGAATTACCATTCTGTGCTGCATAATATCTCAGAAGAGCACAGATCTTAAATGATTTGGTGATGCAGCCTTGGTTTTGCTCTGCGTGGTCCAGGTCCAAGTGACGTGCAGTTGGGCGCGGTCCAGTTCATTGCTTCTTATGCGAATTTAAGATGACTTTACATATTTAAGTGCCATATTTAAAGAAATAACCTTGTCTTGCTTTCAAGTAAATACAGTATATTTTTTATATAGTATTTTATTTTATTGCTATCTTATATGAAAAATGCAATTCATTTTTCTGGTGTGATAAACATTTTATCTGTTACTCTGTTTTTCATATTCTGTGAGTTGTCATTGACCACTGTTATTGTGTTGTAGCCTGAAAGATTGCAAGGGACACATTATTCAGTTCAGAGTGATATTTGGTCCCTTGGGCTGTCTTTGGTTGAGATGGCCTTAGGAATGTATCCCATTCCTCCTCCTGATGCTAAAACACTGGCTGCCATATTTGGTCAGAGGATGGAATCAGACAACCAAAATCACGTTCCACCCTCCCCAGTTAATAGTAAGTAGCAGCTTCAAGTGCATTAGATTTTCCTTCAGAGTAAAGTATTTTTTGACAGTGGCATGTGACAGTGCATGGTCAGTGGTTTGAGGCTGTCTTCGTCTAGTGACCTAAGAGAGAATCATTCTTTCATTTAATGATGGAAATATGGTTTCTGAAACATAATGATCTTAAGAAGGTAGGACTGTGGACAAAATCCTCACCAGCTTTGTATTGTAGCAGTTGTTTGCTCCTGATTATTATTTCACATTTCAAAGCTTACAAAATTTTGTCAAATATAATATTGGGAAAAATTAAACCATATATTGAAAAAGTTATGGGGTACTATCAGAATGGATTTAGAGATGGAAGATCTGTAATTGACAACATATTTGCCTTGAAAATAATAAATGAGAAACTTTGGGAGTATAATCAGAGTGTACAATATTTATTTATTGATTTTCAAAAGGCATATGACTCCTTACATAGAGATACACTATGGGAATGTATGAAAGAATTTAAATTCTACTAAATTAATAAATATGTGTAAAACATGTGTACAAAAGACAAGAAGTGAGGTTAGAATAGAAGGACATTATCATATTTTTTTGAAAATAAAACAGGCTTGAAACAGGGTGATCCTTTATCACCAGTTATTTAATTTGGCATTACAAAAAGTGATACAAAGTATAAAAATGGTTCCTAGTGGTATGAAGATTGGTAAATAACAATTGAATGTATTAGCATATGCAGATGATATTGCATTAATTGGAAAAAATGAAACAGAAATAAGAAAAGTTTTGTAGAAATGGAAAACATTGCCAGCAAGTTCAGATTACAGATAAACCAAGAAAAAGCAAAATATATGATAGTGGAAAGGAAAAACAGTTTAAAGAAAAATAAAATAGGATATTTGAAAATAAAATATTACAAATTTGAAAGATCGGAAGATTTTAAATATTGAGGAGTTATACTTAATGAAGATAGCAGTAACTAAATAGACTTGCAAGAAAGAATGAAAAATGCTAACGAAACATATTTTATGCTACACAGGTTTTTTAAAAATAAAAACATATCAAAGAAACTAAAATTAAGACTAAAGAACACATTAATAGACAAAACGTTAACATATGCATCAGAAACTTGGGACACTAACAAAGAGAGATAGAAAGCAATTGAATATTTTTGAAAGGAAAGTGTATGTAAAAGAATTTTAGGCCTAGTATATAACAATGAAAAAGAAAACTGGTGGATATTAACCAATAAAGAAATTTATGCAAGTGTTAAAAGACCAACTATAATAGAGATAATAAGGTTAAATAGATTACATTAATTTGGGCATGTACAGAGGATGAAAGAAAATAGAATTCCCAAAAGGATATTATATATGAATTTGGGAACAAAAAGATTGAGAGGTAGACCAAAAAATAGATGGCAGGTTGAGGTGAGAATGGGTGGAAGAATAGTTGGTGGAGAAGGGTGGCAGGAAGAAGTACGTAACAGAGAGGAATTGAAGAAGCTCCTGAGAACAGGAAGAAATCATCACATTCTGCACATGCCAAAGGAATGAATGGATGAATTTTAAAGCTTTTGAGTTTCGGTGTTGAAACTTCTTTGTGCATTGTAAATGGAACTTCAGTTATTGTTTGCAGCTTAAACCAAATTGTAGTAGTATGTTTTGGGTTCAACAAATGGGCATATATTCAGATATTTCTTCCTTATAGTTTGTCATGATTTGGAAGCTTTTGAAGCAGTGAGGAGCTGTTCTTAGCTTCATGCTCTGTCTGGTGTTAGCTAATGCACTGTCTGTAGAGTAAAGTTTTCAAAGTAATTTATTTTAAGTAAATGATATTTCATGGATAGAAATAGAATATTTAAAAATGACCATGTGTTATACAAAAATTACCTCTTCTGCTTTGTTGCTTCTGCTGCCTCAGTTTATCTGTCAACATGGCAATTCTAGTTGTGGCCCTCTTATCTCCAAATTCATCCCACTTATGTGTCATGAAGGTACTAGTAAACATAAAGCTGTCCTTGTACGTGCCACGAAGGCATATGGGGGACTGGAGGTGTAGCTCCACTCTTTAGTAATCTTGACACTAGATGAAGCTGAGTGGGTTTGTTACATGCACTGTTTGCCTGTGGAGAAACAGCCCTAAGCACGCATTTAATAGGCTGACAACTTTGTAGAAGAGATAAATCTTATGTCCCTGTTGGGAATGGAGCCATGATGCCTTCATAGGCCAGCCTGGTCAGTGTGCCATTGTGGCTCACAGTCATGTGTCATATCTTCTCTGAAAATCCTAAAGTATCCTCTTAACCTCATACTGTCAGGAATAGGAGATTTTAAATCCTGATTTTAACTCAGCAGTGGTGTTACTAGCAGTAATGAAAAACTGCAGTGGTTGGCCACCTGAATGATGCACATATACCACTGCAGTATTGCATGATGCAGCCAAATAAGGGTAATAGATGGTACAGCAGTAAAATTATGAAAATTTTTATATTGCAGAATTTTTGTTTCAATAATAGATGCTGATAAAAATTGTGAAAAACACTTGTTAATTACTTTTAATTAGATCCATATGTGAAACTCATGAATGTAATATGTTATCATCCTTTGTGTGTTACTAAGATTTCTAGTACTAGTGTGTGATCACCATTCTTCTTTGTGTACATGTCTTGTTACATAAGTAATAGAAACAAAGCTGTAATGCAATATGTATTTCTCCCACAGGCAACTACCTTCAGAGTTCCAGTGGTCCAAGGCCCATGGCAATTTTTGAATTGTTGGATTATATAGTAAATGAACCACCACCCAAACTTCCAGCTGGTATATTTTCAACAAGTTTCAAGGACTTTGTTGACAGCTGCTTGAGAAAAAATCCTGCTGAGAGGCCAGACTTGAAAACACTCATGGTAAGAGCAGCTGCATTAGACACAGTTTGTATGCAAGCATGAATGATATACTGACAGTATGGTGCTGTTACCTGTGGTGTATATCGTTATGGCCTGAGCTGAAGGTGTACATACATGAAGCCAGGGGTGCATAGATTTTCCAAAAATCTAGGTGCCACATTAAAATTCTAAGACACCAGAAGGGTGACATGAAGCAAGTTATGTATTGAGGACCCACAAATTTTAAGTCCCACCATACAAAAATTAGTCACCCTGGCAACTTGACACCTGGGATTTGTGCACCCCTGCATTGAATTTATTAATCACTGTTTTGCAATTTAAATATCCCATCTAATTTCTTGTCTTCAGGAACATTATTTTCATCCTAGTCACCATCACTGTCCATTTCCCCTAAATCTGGGCTAATAGGCATGCAGAATGATATAACCAAGAACCTAGGATAAAGAAGGGACCTTTTCAGGCCTCATACTGTTGTTTGTGATCCACTTTCTCACCTGTACAATTTCACACTCCTAACCCCTCTAACCTTGCTGTGGTTGTGTCGGGCCATATTACTTTCAACTTACATATGTAATCAAAGCACTTCCTTCCCGGACTAATTTCATCATATACCTGGGTGTAATTCCATCATTCTGAAGATGTAAGCAGAATGCTCCCCAGAAAACTGGTGTCAACCCACAGTCCTACAAAGTGTCAAAACTCAGAAAACTTCCATCTGATCAGTACTTGCCATGGAAGCTTGAAAACCTATGTGATTGATATTTGTTTTACAAGAGTAGAGGGACAGACTGCTGGTATTCTTGTGCAGTATAGACTTCATGGTCGGGTGTGTTGTGTGTGATGGGTATGATGCAGTAAATGTAACGCAGAATCAGCATTTCTCCTTCCTAAATCATTGTGTATACTGTACACTGGACTAATATGCTGCATGTATATCATACATAGGGTCTTGTGAAAAGAGAACATTCCATGATGGCATATAATTAATGAAGTTGAGCTCTGTTTTTTGTTGTAATTTCAGAATCATGAATGGGTAAAAAAAGCAGAGTCAGAGGATGTTGATATTGCTGGTTGGGTTTGCAAAACCATGGATTTGTTGCCCACAACGCCAACCAGGGTAGCACCCAACTTCTGAGAAACCTGTTGTTATGGTAGGACAGCTCGATGACAGTGCTGTTCTTGGCAACTTTTGTGATGTCATGGTGCTTGCCGTAGCAAGCAGTGAGTTGATTAACATTTTTTCAAGTTAGATTTTTCTCCAGAGATGTAAATATTATGGAAATATATTGATCACTGTGTATGTGTATATACGTATATATAATAGTATTTGCCAAGAATTCTTAAGAAGTTCTCAACACATGTAATGGAATTATTGTGATTTAATTTTTGCCTTCTACATGCAAAGAAATATATAGTGTACCTTTACTGATTAGAATGAACAGTTAGTATGAATTTTAATATTAAATTATTTGTGATATGTATATATATATTGCTGGTGTAATGAACTGTAACATGCCAGACAGAAAATGAACCATATTATACTATGATTTTAATATTACAGGTCATGAAAGAGTGTACATTTTGGTTTATTAAGTTACAGTCACTGTGCAGACTGAGAAGAAATTTTGTTGAACGGCACATGCGATAAAAAGTGCGTGATAGACCAGAATTCTTCCTGGTCTTGTTAATGAAAATTATTGTTATTTCATTGTGTGTGTGTGTGTGTGTGTATAAAACAGGTTTTTTTTGTTTTACAAATTTACCAAATATACACACTTGTGGTTGGTACCATGCCAGTCATTATTAAACGTGGACCTGCTATTCAGTAACCTGCGTGTGTATTTGTGTGTGGATGTAATACATCTGTCCTGTTGAAATGCGATATAAACAGGTGTATTGTGTTTGAACATTTTGATATGTTTAGTTGTCATACAACTAATTTTGCGCTATGAAGTTTGTACTGTAATGATCATAGACCACTTTGGTATTACAGAAAACTGAGGAAGGTAATCACTGACATACAGTTTCTATGCGAAACACTTCTATATATCAGTATTATGTATGGAAAACGTAACCGCCTAAAGCATATGAAGTATCCTGTTTATCCAAATACACTGTGCACTTCCTTGCAAGAGTGTTACATTAAAATATCAAACATCTGATATTAGAATTTGTATAACAGTATTGACCTTCACTGAGAAATGAAAGATTTGGTGCAGTATGAGGATCATTTTCCTGTCTAAGCATGACAGCTGTCAAGATAAGGTGCTGTGCATGAGCAAAGAATATTGTATTTGAATGTATGGTTTACAGTTTAACTGATTAGTAACTGCACAGGAAATTGTCATTTTTAAGACTGTTTATTTGGGGGATATGTGATATTTGAATAAATGCAATATTACATTTCTTCTTCTCCATTTGCTCATGTAAAACTTTATGGCACCATATTCACTCAAATTCTGAATAATGTCCCTTATCCAGGCACATACTGCCATGCTTCAGTGACCCTAACAGTCTTAGAAGCAAAACAAAGACTTTGTGCTTAAATTAAAAATAGGTAAATCTTCCCAGTATGAGTCCACTAAATAGCAGAGGAAATAAAACCTCTGCACTTTTATTTCTGATGACGCAGATTCTGGAATAGTGCAACATACATGCCAAACCACTACAAGGATGTAGCTCTGAATGGCATTCAGATTTTCTCACTGAGAAGATAAACAATGGCAAATATATATCATATAGTATATCAGAATATCATAATTTTAGAAGTAGTAGTTTTATATAACTGTACAATCACTCAAACTTCACATTTTCATTTTTGAGAATCTCGGGTATGAAATTTTGCAGTAGTTACATTATTTTAACCAGTGTTATTTAGTAAGAGTTGGCAACAGGACACTTGGGAACAGTGTTGGTGGTAAAAAGCCATTCTTTTATTGTGAGTATATTTGCAGGATCAGTGAGAAATATGTTAGATTGTCATACTGTATGTAATGACACCACATAATTTTACAGATAGCTACAAAAGTTGTGGAAGTCCCTGTTGCTTCCATCTTCACTTTACCTTGAAGCTGGATGCAACTGGCTGATGTTACATTTGCCCCTCTTTAATCAGTTTTTTTCCTGTCAGTGAATATTCAGACTGATCTTCTGGGATGACAGTGAAAAACGAAAAATACTAGACACGATGACACATAGTCTGATGGGTACTAACATTTAGGGGAGACCTGCTGCCTGCAGGTAGAAGCAGCTGGCAGTTTGGTGCTGAAAAGAGATTGATACGTGGTCTGTCAGTCACATTGTTCATTGTTACTTGCAATTATATGTGTACAACATTAATTCATCCCATGCAGGAAGGCACAAAAGTCTTTTCACTGGAAATAATGAAATACCTACTGTGTTATTGCTGTTTTGATCAATGTAGCTAATTAATCTAAAAGGATCAGGGTCAGTGCTCAGAGTCACCACTAGCCAGAAATAATGTTCACTAGAACTGCAGAGCTTAAAGAATTAGTGAATTCATATTCATAGAACAGTGACGAAGACAGGGCCACCACTTGCTAACATACTTGCAGGGTATGGTACCATATAATGAGGTATAATGAACTCCATTCAGTAGAATTGTTTTCAGGAAGCTAATATACGCAGCTTATTGGATGAGTAACTAACTAACTCTGTGGAGTAGAGTCCTTCCTGAGAAGGTAATAGGCCCTCAGCCGGTCAAGAAATCCCTGTATTTTATGGAACCCAAAGGTTCATTACTGCATTCACAAGAGCCCAACACCTGTCCCTACCCTGAGCCACAGCAATCCAGGCCATGCTCGCCCATCCCACTTCTTGAAAAATCCATTGTAATATTATTCTCCCATCATGTCCTAAGTCTTCCATATGCTACTGACTAACCAACTAACTAACTACATGGAGTAGTTCCTCCTGTAAAGCTAAACAGGTCCTCAGCTAGTCAAGAAATTTGTGGCATTGTATAGAACTCAAAGGTTCATTATTGCATTGACAGGAGCATGCCACCTGAGCCACAGCAGTACAGTCCATGCCATCCCCTCCCACTTCTTGGAGATCCATTGTAATTTGATTCACCCATCTGTGCCTAGGTCTTCCAGGTGGTCAAGTTCTCTCAGTTCTCCCCATCAAAACACTGTATCTTCTGTGTCCCTTACATGCCACATGCCCTGCCCAATTCAATCTTGATTTGATATCTTGCAAACTACTTGGTGAAGTGTACAGATCACAAGGCTCCTTGTTATGTAGTCTTCTCCACTCCCGTTTACTTTGTCCTTAGGCTCAAATATCCTCCTAAGCACCCTATTCTTGAAGACCTTCAGCTTATGTTCCCACAACAGTGTGGGGACCAAGTTCCACGTATATGCAAAACAACAGGCAAAGTTATGGTTCTGTGTATCTTAAACTTTATTTTTTGATACCAAACTGGAAGACAAAAGATTCTGCACCAAATGATGGCAAGCATTCTCTGACTTCATTCTGCTCTTAATTTCTTCATGAATGGAATTTTGATTTGTTAGGGTTGTGTTCCAACAACTCAAATTGTTCCATCCTTTGTGTTGTGATGTTGTCCTGCATTCTGGTCTCAAGACATGACCATGTACTAAGTCGTCTCAGCACTTCTAGACCAGTCTCCTTAATAGTGACTACTAAAATTTCAGTGCTTTATAGTTTGTATGCTTGCACCCAATATATTAATGTCAGCAGCATAATCCAAAAGTTAATGTGTGCCATTTAATTTCAAGCCCCCCTTGTTTGCCTAGCCCCTCTAATGGCATATTCTAAAATGAACTTTAAGAGCAACTTGAATAAGTACTGGCGTTTGAAATTCACCGCTCTTTCCCACCCAGTGCCCTCCAGTCTCCCCTCTTTCATGTATAGTGTAGAAATTTGTTGTTTCTGAATAAACTGGTGAGAACAAATCAGAGAGCAATCTGATGAGGTACAGGTCTTGGCTCAGTGGACTAGTGAAGTAGATGCAGACGGGTTTGTATCGTTCAGTGTTAAGCTTTTGTTCACAAACCTGTCTGTCCTTCACCGTTCAGATCCTGATCTCATTCACCACCTGGAGTATTAATTAACAGTGTTGGGAGGTAAAAACGTCACCCTAGAAGAAGCCATGAAGGCTCAGAGGGGGAACAGAGGTATAGCTATAGACTTTCTTTGGTGCTAGATGGGGATGGGTGGTCAGTGCCACATCCCAGTTGCTTTACCCCTGGTAAATGTTTAGTGTTAGTGGGCCTATTAATTGTGTAAATATTCCCCTTCGTTCAGTTATGTATGTGTTGATATGCAGCACATTCCAAATTCTTTCCACTACACACTATATGTGAATTATCTAAATACTGTAAACGTTTGTTGGAAACGGCCTTAAAAAACCAGAACAGTAATAAGTTTATGGAGTTTTATGGATGTTGTTGTTCAATTGGTCTCTTAGGGTTTTACCCAATGTAGTATAGGTGGCGTGTCTGAAATGTCGGAACAAACCTGCTATAGTATATAGTGTAATTATCCACAAGCTGATGCTAATGATAGTACTGGTAAGTTCCATAATTTAATAAAATCTTATCTTGAAGGTGGATATTAAAAGTTCTCAATATGCTCCAATATACACTCTGATAACATCTCTTCAGATTGAAAAAAAGTAACTTATGGTGTTCCTCAAGGATTAATTCTTGGTGCTTTATTGTTCCTTATTGACATTAATGATTAGCTAAAAGTACTAATCCAGAATGCTTTACTGATACTTATCACTGATGATACCAGTGTAATTGTTACTGACTCAAGTATTATTGACTTCCAACTTAATATGTAAGTAGTATTTGAACAATTAAACAACTGGTTTAATTTAAATTTATTATTACTAGATTTTTAAAAGAAAAACAGGTTTCATTTTAAAACGGAATGCTCATGAGATAAACGGTGAATTACAAAAAGAAAATAAATTTATTGCTAATTTATCTGATATAAAATTTCTAGGATAATGCTTTAATAACACACTGGCTTGAAGAGTGCATACAGACCATCTTACACCTAAATTTAGCTCAGCAAGGTGTGACATTAGAACTCTAAAATGATGTCACAAGAAACGTTAGTAATGATAAATTATGCCTATTTTCACTCATTAATGACACAAGGAATAATATTTTGGGATCATTCTCCATATAGTATTCATATATTCAGATTGCAGGAAAAAATAATAAAAACAATTACTAATTCTAAGAATGGGTATTCATGCAGAAATTTGTTCAAAAATCTATTTTCACTTTTATTCTTATTACTATCCTCGGTCATTATAGTAAGGAGCAATATACAGGGTGAACATAAAGTCTTTCCCTGATTACAAACATTTATTACAAGAAAACTACTGTACATGGAATACATTTTTTTTTTAAAATGTAACTCAAGAAGTTTTTTTACAACATATTAGTACACTTCAACATGTGCTCCTTTTGTTGCACAGCGAATGTCTAATTGATAATTTCTCTCCACTGTGTTCTCCAACATGTCTTCAGTTATTGTAGCA
>Ga0136643_10017156_pt1 | contig 10895 bp, 12 predicted proteins | sample TergutLab28metaG_FD_96883 | JGI IMG/M metagenome (GOLD analysis project Ga0136643, IMG submission 96883) | Labiotermes labralis P1 segment gut microbial communities from Petit-Saut dam, French Guiana - Lab288 P1 (version 3) (version 3) | ecosystem: Host-associated > Arthropoda: Insects >... | reverse complement strand
GGTGCATGGCCACTCTCTCCAACACATGCCTTGATGCATTCTAGTAACAGGTCTAAACTTTACAGATACTAAATTTAAAGGTTTTCTCTGTAATGCAGTTATTAATTCATGCAATTTTTCACTTTTAAAGACAAATGTTGTGTTCAATGGGTCATGTGGTCAGACAGGCCATATAATTGTACTATAAGTCTTCAACTTACAGGTAGTTTCCATGGAATGCATGATGTCTCCATGATCAGGATGGGTGTACTATTTGTGGGTGGAATCATATGGGTGAGACTTCAAGTTGCATGTAATTTCTTTCTGGAAGCATATGAATACGTTTTTCAGAGTGCATACAGAATTCCTTGTATCAATATGCAATGTAGCTACATTTTGATAGGTAACTTGCTGCAGAAAAAACTGTAGCTTCAGGCAATTTGGTGGTCTTCTTGAAACATTTCTTACAGTGTGGACAAAGGCAGTTCATCCAAAAGTTGCGACACTACATCAATAACTAAATATGAACTAACCTTTATTACTCCTCAGTGCTGAGCCAAGTATTCCATAAAAGCTCTATTAACCACAGCACACTGTGCCTGCATAAGACCGCAGTTTCCCCACAGCACTCTAAACTTTGCTAAAACAACTGCACGCCAGAAGCATGCTCTCCACTTGCTGCTGGCTAAGACAACTCACAGTTTGCCTACAGAATTCCCCGATGTGTGAGTTAGACATGTTAGGGAGGGAGAAGGACTTGCCACTAAGAAATATCAGGTAATGGGTATTCTATATCATATCACATGCACTGAGCTGGCATTATCACATCATGCTGAGAGGAATTGTCACATACTGTCTCTCGATATATCACGCTGCATCTTCAGGACTTTTTCACACTGTGGCCGTATTTTACATGATTATGCCACAGAGACCTTTAGAAATTGATACCCTTTAATTTCTGTCAATTGGTAGGGGTATTTTGGCAGGTACACGAATTGCAACTTTAGACCAACATCAGCACTAATAAAAGAAGTGGTAAATTTGGCAGCCATAGGAAACCCATTAACCAAAGCAACATATTTGTTATCTTTGTATGATGGACATACACAGACACTTATGGTGTGTGTAATAAGGTATTGAGAATATTGATGTGACCCAACAACCTGTTACACACACCATAAGTGCATGGTCACTCTCTCTGACTCTCTCCAACATATGCACTGACGCATTCTGATACTCACAGCCATCCTTTATTGTTATTTGCTTTAAAGATTTTGACTGTAATGCACAATTATTTGTGAATGCTACTTTTCTCTTTTACAAATAACTATTTTGTTCAATAGGTCATGTGTTCAGCCGGCCGCATACGTGTACTATTAATTTTCAATTTACAGATAGTTTCCATGGAATGCAGGATGCCCACAAAGAGCAGGATAGGTGTACTTCACTTGGCCGGAATCCAGTGGCTGAGACTTCTACTTGCTCGTAAGATTTTTCTGGAAAACTATGGATATGTATATCACAGTGCAGTACAGAATTCCTTGTATCAGCATGCAAGGTAGCTATATTTAGTTAGGTACCTTGTTGCAGGAACAACTGTAGTTACTGGCAAGTGGGTGGTCTTCCTGAAATATTTCTTACAGTGTGGACAAAGGCAGTTTATCCTAAATTTCCCTCACTACATCAAAAATTAAACATGAGTTTACCTTTATTACTCTTCACTGCTGAGCCAAATATTCTGTAAAAGCTCTATTAACCACAGCACACTGTGCCTGCGTAAGACCAGTTTCACCACACCGCTGAAAACTTAGCTACAACAACTGTAGGCCAGCAGCAAGCTCTCCACTTGCTGTTGGCCAAGGCAACTCACAGTTTGCTCACAGTACTCCCTGGGTTGAAGGTTGATTTGGGGAGTGAGAAGGACTTGCTCCTAGGGAATATCAGATAATGTGTATCCAACGCAATGTCATCTGCACTCAGGGGGCATTATCATAACATGCTGAGAGGGACTGTGATGGACTGTCTTTCGAAATATCAAGTTGGAACTTCAGGACTGCTTTGTATTGTGGCCAAATTTTACATGAATATTATGCCACTGAGGCTATCAGGAATCCAATTTCCTAGGATTGGTAACAGTACTTTGGCAGATACAGAAACTGCAGAGGTTTGACCAACACTAGCAACCATAAAAAAAGTAGTAAACTTGCCAGACAGAGTAAGCACAGCAACAAATCTGTTACCTTTTTAAGATGTACATACTCATACACTTGCTGCATATGTATAAAGGCATTAAGAATATCGATGCAACTGAACAACCTGTTGCACACACTGTAGGTGTAGGGTCACTCTCTCTGACTCTCTCCAGAATATGCATTAACACAATGCAGTAACACAAAATAACTTTACATTTTATTATGTCGAGGAATACTTTTCCAGTTTTATTGAGAATTTTTTTGTTTGTTAAATGAATCACATGAACAGCTGGGTACTTGCACTAGAGCTGCAGTAGATTTGCTTGATGGGTCTTCACCTTAAAGACAGTTTTATGGAATGGATTACTTCTGCAAAGTGCAGGAGGGGTGTACCTTTTTTTTTGGCTGGCATCATATGTCTCAGACTCCCAGTTGCTGATAAAGTTTTTCTGTAAATGTTTGAATACATATTTCACCGCGCACAAAATAATTCATTGTGTAAGTAAGCATGGTAGCTATGTTTTGGAAGGTAATTTATTCGTGAAGCAACTGTAGTTTTGGGTAAGTAGGTTGACTTACAGAGTTACTTTTAAATTGTGGACAAAGACAACATTTTCAAAAGTTCCCAGACTGAATCTATGATTAAATAGGAGTTTACTTTTTGCCTGCTCATTGCTGCCTTTGTAAAAGCATTTTCTGTCATACTTTATGCACTAAGCCCACTCTTTCTGCAAATGCTGGAAGCACCAGTGAAACTGGCATTTTGGAATCACATGCTGGATAGTCACCAGTTGTTTCTGAATTTCAGACACAGACAGATGCTGAAGCTGCAGATGTATAACAAAACAGCAAAGAAAATTAACATTGGGTGAAAGAGGCAATGTCAGGAGGAGGCGAAGCAGAAAAGGAGGAAGAGGAGAGGAAGGAGGAGAGGAGGAGAGGAGGAGGAGGAGAAGAAGAAAGGAGAAGGAGGAGGAGAAGAAACAGTCACCTGGAGAAACAAGTTAAAATTCTGGTGCCCCTGGTAAGCAATTTCTGCAAGCGTTTCATTGGAAACTGTCTACATTTAAGCTAAATGTTGTGTTGTTATTTGCTGACAGCAGGTATAGCCTCTTGTCTGTGATTTGAATGTACCACACTCCCCTTTCTACTGCTATGGGACCAATGTGTAATGGACAGTAGAGACAAGGGCCAATGTGCACACTGCATGTTCTTGCTCAGCCTACTACGCTAGAAAGATATGCTACTAAAATAATGCAATTCAACACAAAATGCGGAAATAGAAAATATCCTGAAATTTGGTACAAAGACAAACAAGCATGCTACCAGAATCATGCCACACCCGATATTAGATAATGGGTTCTCCCACACAATATGCACAATTATTTGTAGTGACCCGTGTTTTGCCAAATCACGTACGAAAACCAGATCCTCAACAACAAAACTTCTATAAACAATGTATTAACTACAGCACACTGTGCCTCAGTAAGACCACAGTTTCCACAAAAGTCTCAAGGTCTTGCTCCAACTGTCAAGTTCCACAAGCAGACTCCTCAATTCCTGCTGCCTACAATGAATCCCACATTGACCAATGTACCCTGTAAGGTGGGGCCATAAACCACAAACTTCTCCTCTTCTGCACACATGTTACCTCCATTTTACCTTCACTATAGCAGCCTCAACAGCACAATCTGGACTTTCATAGACATCTAGCATACTAGCTGTATGGTAAGCCATGTTCTCCATTGCATATCTGAAGCATGTGATTTTTGCAAATTTCTCTTGAATCATTTCAAATTCCAAATTGCTGCCTAGTGATGGCATGTTTGACAGTCAAACCTATCAGCCTCTTCAGAACACCTAATCCACAGGAGAAAAGCACTATCATGACTGTAAAAACTGAATTCTACTCAGCTTGTGTGAGAAAGATTTGCTCACAAGACGTCATGAAGGGTATCTAACATCTTTGTGTCATCTGCATTGTGCTCTCATAGGGACTGTCATAGATGGCCTCTTTAAACATCCAAGTTGCAACTTCAGAACTGCTTCACATTGTGATAAAATTTTACGTGAATGCTAGGCCAACGACAACAATCACAAATCTATATCCTGTATTTTCCTATGGCTGGTAAAAATAAAGTGGCAGACACACAAATTTAAAAGGTTGGAGCAATGCTGACACTACTACCAAAACAGGGTTAACTTGGTACCCACAGGAAACACATTAATCACAGAAAAAATGTTTTCTTCCTTTGTAAGATGTTGTTATGGCCTAGGACAAATTTTTATTGTATTTTATTTTTTGAAGTTGCATTATGTTTGGTAGTAATTGCATATCTTGCATTAGATGTAATCTATTGTACAAGAATGAGTATGTGCTAAATCACACGCTATGCTGATTATTTAGAGTCAAGAGATGAGATGGCATGGCTTCGGTTCTTTGTTTTAAGTGACAGGTGCGCTGTAAGCGTGGCTTGGCTTGGCCAGTTCACAGGGGGCTTGTGTCATGACAGGATGTGTGTGTGTGTGTGTGTGTTAGGGCTGCACAAGGCAGCACCAGTAACATTTTTATAACCTTGAGGGTTACTATATTCTATCAGTAACACAGGGTTTAATGTGTCTGAATAGATCTACATACAGCTTGAAGTATGAATAGTGTAATTAAGGATTCAGTTGAAGGAAACAGGCTAGGCACTGGATGTGTATACAGGCAGAATGCATAAATGTTGGTATGCAACCACAACAGTGTAATATCATATAAGTGCACAGTGATACCACAAACTGCTAACCATTATCCATTGACAAAGGGTCCAGTGAATATACTAAAAGTGTTCAATGTACAACGGTAATATTCAAGCAACATTTTATATGGTGTGATTCCAGTATATAGCCAAAACAATCAAAACTAAGTGATTAATTTTTGTGATTAATAAATTAGATCTTGTTTTAAACGCACATATCCAGTGTACCTCACTGTACAGAGGCAGTGTGCCGACAGATGTACATACACATACACATGTGCTGTGTGTAATAAGAAATTGAGAATATCAATGCATAGCAAGGCCCTATGACACACCACATGTATGCTCTCTCCTTGTCTCTAGCATAAGCATTGATGCATTCTGATACACACAACACTCACTTTACAATAATTTCCTTTACAGATGTTTGCTGTAAAGCACAATAATTTGTACATGCTGTTTGCTTCAAGGACTATTTTAACTGTTACAGACAAATGTCTTGGTTAAGTGGGTCACTACACTTGCACTAGTGCTGCTGTGAATTTTGGTTGACGAATAGTCAACTTACAGTTTCCAAGGAATCAATTATGTCTGCAAAGTGCAGGAGTGGTGAAATACTTCTTGGATGGCATCCAATGGGCGAGAATTCTGGTGGCTCATTAGGTTATTCTAGAAATCTATGAAAAATGATTTCATACTGCATCATAATTTGTGTCAGGATGCAAGGTAGCCATGTGTTGAAAGGCAACTTGTTGCAGAAACAACTGTAGTGTTAGGCAAGATAGGTGGCCTTACTGAAATATGTTTTCAAGTGTGGACATACACAGGATGTTGAAAAGTTCCCACACTGCATTCATAATCATCTGTGAGTTAACTTTGTTATGGTCCATCGCTGTTCCCTTCAACGTAGTTCTCTTCCAAGTTTATGCAGTCAATCCACTACTACACACTACCCATATTTCAGTCTGTCCACTGTTTTTGCAAATGCTAAAAGCACCAGCAGAACTGAGGTTTTGGAATTATGTGCTGGATAGTCACCATTTGTTTCTGAAATACAGACAGAGACAGAAGCTGAAGTTGCAGAGATATCAGTAAAAACAGCAAAGATACAGTGATCTGGACAAACAAGATAAAATTCTTATGCATATGGTAAGCTGTTTCTGTACACATTACATTGGAAAATGTAGACTTGAGTTATTTGTTGTGTTGTGTCTGCAGGTTGGGAACTGACAATTTATGTGCTCCCACCTGGGCAGGTACTAAAGTGAATATTGCAGAGTGGAAGCAATGAGTGTTTTGAGTAACAGAGGTTATAAGTTGTACAGCAGTTGAGAAGAAACAACAGAATTTATTGTGCTGACTCTCTAGAGGTATTGACATCTAGTCTGCCGGACTTCCAGCACGAGAATGGTCCATCAGTCTTGGAAACAAGTATTTATACTGAACATTACCATTACTCAAGAAGACCCAAACATTGGCGTGACTTACAAAGGTTCCAGTTACAAAAAATGTGTTTTTAGGAAGCAGCTCCATGTCAGGGGTCAAGCTGCCATAGCAATAAAGTTGATAAGGTTCTGATGTGACTCAACACTGCTGAAAAATAATCTCCCCTTTGGGTCAGGAGGTTAGAATACTGTTCCCTGGACCTGACCCTTATTGCCTGACATAAGGGTGACATACAGTTCCGTCTTACACATGGCAGTACCTCTTTTACTCTTACGTATGCCACATATGACAATACCGCTTACATATGCAGGTGTTACTTAACAGGTCTTATATGTATTATGCTATACATATTGTATGTAAGAGACGTAATTTCTTATGTAAGAGGTATAGTCATATGTGGCATATGTAACAGTAAGAAAGGTATTGCCATATGTAAGAAAGAACTGTGTGTCACCCTTAGGTCAGGTAATAAGGGGACAGGTCTGTGGAGCGGTGGTCAAACCCCTGACCCAGAGGGGAGATTAATTTTCAGCAGTTCCAAGCCATGATCAGGCCTGTATCAACTTTATTGGTATGGCAACTTGACTCCTGACATGCAGCGGCATGGAGCACCTCCCTAACCCACTATGGAGCAACATGGGGCAGGTCCCTGACATGGAGCAGCTTCCTAAGAACAAATTTTTTTAAACTGGAACCTTTGTAAGTCAAATTAGTGGTTGGGTCTTGTTGAGTAATGGTACTGTTCAGTATAAATACTTGTTTCCAAGACTGACAGGGCACTCTTAAACTGGAAGTCAAGCAGGCTAGATGTCTACCTCTAGAGTCAGCACAATAAATATGTTTCTTCTCAACTGCTGTACAACTTATTACCCCAATTACTAAAAACACTCATTGCTTCCACTTGGCAATATTCACTTCAGCACCTGCCCAGGCAGGAACACAATGTCAGTTCCCAACTTGCTGAAACAACACTGGTGTCAGGTGTGTGTGGGGTATGTACAGCAAAGTTGCTACGTCACAACTATAAGAATGGTGGAACAATGGAATGAATCCAATAGGAAAGTGGACGGTGGGACCACAGAAAACTGCTTGACAGAAACTTCTATGGTCTGAAGAGGAATCAGCAGCGGGCAGAGCAAGTTCAAGTCCAGGCATTGGGGAGATCAAGTTCGAGTTGTGGCAGCGGGTGGAGCAAGTCCAAGTCCAGAAGCGGGCAGATTTGCAGCAACTGGGAGATGCCAACACAGGCCAGTCCACAGAGTGTCGTCTACCCAAGCATCATATACTGCAAAGCAAATACTTGCTCAATCCATGCCCAACACCTAACCTAATTTAGAAAATGAGGTTGCAAGCCCCGATAGTAATACCGCCAATATGACAGAATATATTTCAGTGGGTGAAGCTTTATAATTGGTGGCACCATTTAAAGGTGAAAAGATGGACGCCTTAATGTTCACTGCAAATGTAGACACAGCATTTGAAGTAATGGACCCGAAAAATGAGGGTACTTTGATTAAATTCGTGTTGACGAGAATCAGTGGAGAACCCAGGACGGCCACAGCACATAAAAATAGAAATATAGCCACTCCCCATGATGCTGCATTGGTTTTGCCCTTGTTCTCCACTGAACTGACTATAGTCAATCTGTTGCAATCACCATTCCTATCCTCCTGACAGCCTATCCAGTTAATTAAGTATTTAGGGATAGCAATGATCTCGTTCTCGCCCATGTCAGGATTGGAAATTATGGCGCCACAATAAAAATGACGTGGTGTGTAGACAGGTGCAGGGTGGATGATCTGTCTTACCTGCGCACAACTCACTCAGCTACAAGCGATGAGTGGAGAAGATAGATGATGAATCAGGAATGACCTCAACAACGTGGGGGTGCAAAACAAACGTCCACCTGATGCCAAAAGTGGGGTCGCTAAGAACAGGAGACGCTGCACAAGACGAAAACGTCGCCGGGACATCCTGCCTCTTCGAAAGCTGAAGACTGAGGATCTGTTGTAACTAAAGGAAGGGGTCACAAAGAACGAATCCACGAGCGGAATGATGAGATCCGGATTTCTGCTCCGCTGACCCATTGTCCACTTCAATCCGGACAGGTTTCTATCGTTCAACGTTCACTGAAAGCATTTCCTTCCTCGGTTTATCCACTTTCGTTCATGGATCCCATGTATCTGTGTCGTTCACCATTTCCAAAGTTACACTTCCTTTAATCGTCTCGATACTTGTCTCATTCACCACCCAGAGTATTAGTAAATACTGGTCATTGGCAACAGCCCTATTAATTTCCACAATGTACACAATAAGTGTAAGCTTTAATGTCGCATTATGTATGGACCCCGCCGATAAGGCGTTTACTTTGATCGATACCGGTCTCGTTCACGACTACGTCCACTAACCTACGTCCTTCACTTATCAGTATGTGGCGCGCTGCCAATCCGCTGGTATTCATGTTTTGTTGATGTAGGCATACGCGTTTCGGCGGCTTTACCCCCTCTTCACTATCGTTGTTCCACACATGCCTAGTATTACTGTTAACACTGCACTGGTTTCAATCCCTCGTTTTGTGGATTTCACGTTTTTCTGCGTATTGTGTTGCCCACATGCTATAACTTTCTGCCACGTTGACGAAGCTCATCTATGGTACACTGGTTGGTGGAAGAGGTGTGAAGCATTAATGGCCTGTGTATTAATCTGTGGCTGCAATGAACTGTATACTTTCTTTGGCCACTTTCACACATTTTGGTTTCGTCTGGCAGGCATTACCGATTTTCGCCAGTTGAGGAACATAGCAACGCACACGCCACTACGCACACACACACAAACGACCGACGCTAACCGGCTGCCGAGTTCAAATGGCGGGAACTACTACGAAATGCGACGCAAATATGGCGGTCAACGCACCAAAGCGACACACAGGTGCATAATCAGTGCTTGGGTGACGCAACATATTTGCCCAGAACGACCTTAGCGCCACACTCGGCAGACTGCGACATCGTTGCACTCAATTCCGTAGTAGAGGCAATTTCTAGGTCACTGCTCTTTTTGCAAACACAGGTTATGTTCGTCAAATATGACGGAACTTACGCAATGAAGCACCTGCCTTTTATCACAACTCTTTATGTTTTAAGACCAACGCGTTTACACGTGTGTGTTGGCGTCGTGGTTTTGCGTTCTATAAACATAGGCTATATGAGTCACGTGGCTGCTTTTTACATTCTTCCGGGCATATATATATATATATATATACTGTTCTGTATTTACACTATTTAGCTGTGAATTTTATGTGGTATATAGGTACTATGTTGATTTGATTTGTTGGTATTTAACACTTGTATCATTTGCCTGTGACCACCTCTGTGGTCGGTATAGTTCGCGTACGGACTAAGGCCACGGAGTATCATTTGCCTGTTCTACTGTTGTTATCTGTATAACGGACCCTGATGCTAACATAGACATCGTAACATATTTGTCTTAAATAATAAACACCAATTATGATATAACACAGATGGTTCTTTGCTGAGTTTGCTGCACTGCAGTATCAAGGAGTTGCTACAAAGCATTATGTTATAAATAAACAAGTTAACAGGTGCATGCCTGTCACTTGAAGTGACTGATGTCCTCAGAGCTATTAGTATGAAGGAAACAAGTCTCACACATGCCAGCATAGCAGTGCATGTTCAGTTAGTCTCCCAGACTCAAAGAAATTCCACGTGCACTCTATCAATGCTTATGTTACAGGCATTGTACCAAGACCAGATAATTTACAGTTTGCAGACAAACAGTATTCTCCATGATATCCCAAATTATTTTTCAGTTGGTTTGTGAATGTCATGCACACTGTGGAAATTTTAATGACTGTGCCTCTGTTATAAACCATCCACTGCTTCCATTTGTCACTGCCCATAGGGTTATGAAATGACATCTTAATGTAATCTCAGGATAAGATGATCAGTTTTCCTTTCCATAATACTCTCAGTATTTAACTATGTCATTGATTACATGCTAAAATGTTTCTTGGCACGAATATTATGTAGCACAAACATTACAAGAACAAACTCTTGCAAGGAAAATAACTGCTTACATTGTTTGTGTAAAGGTCCAATGGACACTGAATTTGACTTGCACCAAAAAGTGTTCACATGCTTCACACCCAGAAGTGAAAAAAGAAGCCACACACTTTTCACAGCAACTGATTGCCTATTCAGGATTTATAAAATTTCCTCTTGATGGAGGCAGTAAGTTGTTCAGGCACATGAAACATGCTCCTCATTCATTCATTCATTCATTTATTTTCATTCTGTAGATCCATACCGAGTTAAGTCAACCCTTAGGATATAGAATATGTCATAGGTAATAGCTTTACAATTGTCTTACATTTTAATATACACAATTAGCTATAACGATACAGGTTAACTTAAGAAACTATGTATGTCTATATTTGTCAAGACATATTACAATATATTCTCATTCCTGTGAGTGTAATACTTGATAACAGAATCATAGTAAAACTATAGAAAACAGCGAG
>Ga0136643_10017155_pt1 | contig 10895 bp, 5 predicted proteins | sample TergutLab28metaG_FD_96883 | JGI IMG/M metagenome (GOLD analysis project Ga0136643, IMG submission 96883) | Labiotermes labralis P1 segment gut microbial communities from Petit-Saut dam, French Guiana - Lab288 P1 (version 3) (version 3) | ecosystem: Host-associated > Arthropoda: Insects >... | reverse complement strand
GGGGCGCCCCCGTGTTTTCTCCCCACCGGGGGGATTTTTTTTCTCCAAAGGCCCCCCGGCGGGGGGGGGGCCCCCCCCCCCCCCCCCGATGGGTACTGGAGTCGACGTGGTAGTGGCGCAAAGCACACAGGGAGCGGAAGATAAAAGCAGAAGCCTAGCATTACTTTTTTCTCTGTATGTCGCATAAAAACCCGTAACGTTTGCATACATGGGGCCCGCATCGGTGTGAGAGCTGCAGCCTCCCATGATGGAACGCCGTTAAGTCTAGTAGATACGAACGTTTCTGTGTAACCCAACACCACCACCTGGAGGGCAGATAAAAAACTGCCAGTTCCTCCAGAACTTGATTAAATATCCACCAAAATTCACGTGAAAATCTCATCTCGTGTACGGCGTTTTCAAATTATGAAGCTGAGAACATTGTTATAGAAGCGGGCAAACCTGCACCATTTAGGGGCTTACAAAGCGCCTGATAACGAAAAATTGTTAACACCCTAACCATTGACTTCGACAGCTACAGTTCTCTCCGTAGTTTCGTTGTGCTAAGAAACGACAGACATTTGTACAGAAAGCGTTTTCTTGTAAGAATGAGCTAAGGAGCGTGAATAATGCGGACACACAGTCGTGCCAACAATGATTACATGCTCTTCATCGAAGTAGAAGTGATGTTCGGTGAAGTACAGATGGAACAACAGTTTCTGTCCAGTGAAGAACCTAACGGATTTGGCAGACGGACTTATCTATCAGGTGGCAAAGGCAAGGTATCCGTTTTGTTTCCTGTGTTAACCCGACAAGGTCCACCGTGCAGAATGTCTCAACAGTGAAGTCAGCAATACCCGTCTTTAATCGATTTACCGAGCACGGCACCTTAAACTCAAAGAACGCCTGCATCCACCGGGACATCCGCAACAGGTCCCATGCTCAGGAAATGAAAAAATAAACACGCCCTTTATAAGCTCGCGCTTGCTTTCCACTGGTAAACATTTCCGTTCCTGTCCAATGTCAAATTTGGGCGGGAAGACGCAATGTCATAGTAACATTCTTAACCCTTGTCGATATAATGTCCGTTAAAACTCGACAAAAATGTTTCGTTGTAAACGTAAAGTTCACCCTATAATAGGCCACCAAGGTCCGGAGGTGCAGTAGAGGTATAGCTCTACTCTTTCTTTAACCTCGGCGCTAGATGGAGTGGTTGGTTAACGCCACGCCCCGGCCGCTTTACCCCGGGAAAGACCCGATACCCATTATATAGGGGACTACGTGGGCCCCAGAACCGGTCTGGACGGGAGTTTTTCGTTGTACTACGTCTCATATACAGTGCAAAATGACCAGCTGTTTTACAGTGTTTTACGCTGGTTTTCCCCAAGTTCCTGCCGTCTAGTGACCGCTTTTGAACTCTGGGGATTACAGAGTTCCTGGAAAGTTAATTTGGACCAGACTGTTGAAATTAACAATAATATTTTGGAATGAAATGACTTTAAAAAAAACTTCGCAGCCATTCACGTGTCTGGTCAGATATGAACCCCCAATTTCAAGATGCAGGATTTGATCATGAACTACCCGATTAGAGATACCACCCAATTTAGTAAGCTGTGACAGACAGATACGGGGGGGGGGGAGGGAATGCGGCAGTTGTGATCAGTATGGGGAAGCCGAAAGAAAGTTTGGAATAAATCCACCAACAGTTCAATTTCATCCGCCAGGTATTCCACATGAAATTGCGTGCGACAGGACTGGCGGCTCCAGTGTGAAAAGACACCGTGTAACCGCCTAAGACTTGTAATTTAAACTGGATCAACTGGTAATTAACGTATTAAATGAATGGGAAAAACAGCACGTAACTAGCCCACGCACACCAGCTTCCAATCTCACATATCCATATTATTACATATTCGCGGTCGCTTTCCAGTGCGCACTTCATGTTAGATGCACCCGTCATGCAATTACGAAGAGCGACTATCACTGTCTTCACGTGTCAGTCTGTCTGTCCCCATGAACAACTCGACTTCGCCACATGGATCTGTGTAAAAGTGATACTGAGAATTATAACTAAAATTTGTCGACACACTAAAATTATGGCTAAAAATAGTGCAAAAAAGGGTAATATTAGTGAAAACCTACGTAAATTTATAGTACTGGTACTTCTGGTGACTAACGTTATCCTGGTTACTAAAGTTACTGACCTTCCTATAGTTGAAAGACAATAATAAAATTAATATAAACACTCAACTACTACACAGTTTAAACAGAATTTTAACATTCCTGTAAGGTCTATGGGATCTCATATAACACTGAATTAAATATGCACTATATGTAACTGATTTTAAAACTCCTTGTAAGGATGGCCTGATGATGGTCTACCGACTGAAACTTCTCACCAATAAGTTAAAATAAATAATAAAATATTGTTGTGTTTGACTGAAACAAATAATCTAATTACTGTCTTTCAATTCCATAACACAACGGGATGTTCTCTACAGAAAAAAAAAATCCAATAGTTGCTATACATTTGTTCCTTGGTTTCTACGGCCAATCCAAGCCAGAAGTGTTTCGCTCTGCGGACATCCGTTTGGTCTCATTATCCAATCTGTATACCCGACTTATCGCATCGTTATACGGTATACTCTCCGATGCCGTAAAGTTTAGTACAAAGAAGACCTGCTCAACCTTCTATGTTGTGCAGGCAGCTTCGGCAAAATTTGGCCCGCATGCGGGCAACACGATACTAAACATAACAAGAAAGGCTATGTAGGTATAGCGTAATAATGAGGCGCGTTTGTGCAACCATTGTTGCAGTGGAAAAGAAATAAGTATTACATATTGTGAGTGTATGTTTGTAGCCTCAGTTACCCAGCATGCAACGCGCATGCGCCATATTGTTATCTGTGGCCTGTCCGGCTCTATAATATTGTTCCACATTATCCCGTCAACGGCACGATTTTCGGGGAAAAAAATATTTCGCTTTTCTCTACAAATATGTCGGAAACATTTCTCATTCTACGACGAACTGGGCGAGATATGAACAAAAATGTATACTCACTTTCAAGTAATGAACGAGTTATTCTTGTCCCATTTTAATGAAACTTGAATTTTGTGACGTATTTTCGAAAAATATTCAAATATCAAATTTCATGGAAATCCGTCAAATTGGGGCCGAGCTGTTCCATGCGGACGTACGGAAAGACGGACAGCAGACATAACGAAGCCAATCCTCGCTTTTCGCAATTCTGCGAGCGCGCCTAAAAATGAAGAATTAGTAACTGTAATAATGGGTACAGTTACACAAGACCGCGCATATTGAGGGAAAGCGGTAAATCGCATCAAATAACCTGCCATGAAAGCACGGAGGGGTTGTAGAGGTGTCGCTCTACTCTTTATTTAACCTCGGCGCTACATGTGGTGGGTGGTTAACGCCACGCCCCGGCCGCTTTACATTCGGGAATGACCCGGTACCCAACGTGTAGAAGGCTGGGTAGGACCCACGGCCAGTCTGGGGGAGTGCGGAAAATTCGCCCTATCGGGATGCGATCCCCGCACCGTCCAGCCCGTCACGAGTCCCTATACCGATTACGCTATCTCGGCCCTCTGCATTAAAAATATAGTAACCGAAAAAATTATTTTAAAATGCAATTCACAACCTAGACTAGGGCGTCGCTACTCGTAGCACGCTTCTACAAATTGAATTACGAATGCGGTCTACGTATCCATAAATAAACATATCGTAAGTTTTCGAAACTGCTTCGGCCTTCCTTCTCGGCTTTGCCAGGGCGTGTTACGTTACAACATTTCAAATGTCTCCGCTGGCAAAAATGCAGTGTCATCTGCCTGAGGTTGTCCGCGAGCTACGGGTTCAGCGGGCCTGGTATACGGGAAATGGCGTTTCGCAAGAACCCGAGTTTCAATCTGCAGAGAATTTGCATCGCAAAACACAGCAACCTTCACAGTCGCCACCGTGACAACATCAACAGCCTCCAATTTTGTTGTTCGTATGCCAGAAAGTGTTACTCTACTAGATATTCGGTGTAACTACTTAACCGACGTATCTGCCCAAGGCAACGCCTCTGCCTAAGAGAAGGCAATATAAAATAAGTCCCCAATCGGGCCAAAAGAGGCCCTTTAACACGCGATCCCAGAGTTACGGGAACTATAGACCGCATGCACAGCCAGTCATCCAGTTCGGACAAACACAAGCCTTCTTCACAACCTGCGAGCAAAACAAACTACAGCATTCCCAAGCAGCCGACACACCCATAGGCCTGTTTACCGAGCATGTTACGTTCGGCTAGTACTCCAATGCTCAGTCCGGTTACAACAGAGTGCCCAACAAACTTAACTTCACTCTACCCCGAAGTCAATGACCGGAGAATACTACCAGTTGGCCAGTCGCAGAAATAAATTTAACGACTGCGTTCCTAATCACCCGGTCTATACAAAACAAATCTGGAGAAATATGTATTCTCCAGACACGTTCTGTACACAATCAGCCTCGGGGTCGTTAAATAAAGGAAATAAAATAAAATAAACACTACTGTTTCCAAGTACTACAGACATAACACAGAGCACTGCCTGGCACTTTGTTTCCTCAAATGCCAAGTGTGTCTTTAATCTTCTCCCTCAGTATGACGGGTGACGTGAAGCTTCATAGCATACAAGACCTGCATCCGCTGGGAATCTGGAGATCCTTTGTCTCCTGCGATACAACTTACCTCATTTCAAAACACGGACACGAAGCGATGGCTTCCAGCTTCCACGTAAGTCTCGCGCCTTCTTAAAATATTCCTTAGCACGTTACGAAGAATTTTTCTTGGTATGTGAAAAATATTTCTCGAAAAAGTGCTCTTTAATTCTTCCAGTTATAGCGGACTGATTACATTTTATATTCTTCAGTTAATTCCTCCAATAATAGTGTCTGGATTAGTTTAATTTCATGGTCACATTTTGTTTCTTTCAAAATACGGGGTCCCATCAATGGGCGCGCAGTCACTGCCCTTTAAGGTCACGTAAAGAAAACCTTAAGAGCTGCATGCGATTGTACTATTTTTCTGCCTGTTTACGTTCCTGCTTAATGTTAAAGCATGAGTCGGCAGAGAAAATTATGAGTATACGTATTTTGTTTTGTCCTTTTTAGTGGCCAAAAACTGTTACACTGACAAAGCAGTGTTCATCGGCGAAATGTTATGGTTAGGCGACCAGTCGTTGTTCCGCCAAATTTCCGGACGCTTTCAGTGAACTTTCTCCCACAACCATCGCAAAACCTCCCTGTGATAATTCTAGTAAACCATCTGGCCTGCAGGCACAAATTATCAATAATCCTCAGAGTACAAAAAATAATCACCATCATCACATCATCATGCTCATGATGTTCGTAGGGACGTCCCTCGCTTTCGTCGGGCGTGCAGAAAACTGGCTCTAGGATGACAGCCGTCTGGCTTCTGGATCGTTACAGTAATCCCCTGTTATGATCCTCGAGAGTAAATATGGATCGTTTTTGACTTCATTCAACAGCTTCGGACACACAGGTACACGCCGCTGCTTCTGCTCGTCAGCGAGTAAGTCACACACGCATCGCGCAGACTTGTAGTACGTACAAAGTAACATTCGCTGGCATGTTCCATACAAGAGACTTAAACTGCCAGTGATGTCCGAAATGGTACTTCATCGGTTTTCGTTGGCGGTTTTCTTAACTTCCTCCATCTGTGCGACCAGCACAGAGACGACCAGAACGTCACCATCTTCTACCATTTTCCCCACGTCTGAATAAAGAAAAACACTCAAAAATCTGCGTTCTTTCCATGGCACCCTCACCAACCGCTTTTTTCGGCGCTTCAGATGCAGCTTTCCTGAGTTTGAAAAAAAAAATTAACGTAAATGCGTTGTTCCCTCAAAGAAACCATTTGAAAATCGCGACACCCAATTATCTGGCACAACAATAAACACCTGTTCAAACGTAATACAGAGCATTACGGCTGCAAAACTCACTCGACTGAGAAGATCACGAATACCACGGCACCTAGTGGCACAAAGCCGTTCTCGGTCCTAGCAGCGAATTCGGAAAATTTTGGTTACGCCGTCACAGATTGTATATAGATACACGACTTTGTACGATATCCACCTCCAACAGCAATTATTTCCCTACACAGCATTAACCTGATGATCTTCATAATGCAAACGCAATGCGCATTCACTGTGACGTAGAAACTGAATGTTCAGGACCGTGTAAAACACGTTTGACCTACAGCAGCGCTACGTTTAAACATGATTTCACTCCGGGACGTTCGAAAAAAAAAACTCGTACACGTTTCGCTTCAGCCATTTACCTTAAACATTACGTTTAATATCGCACTGAGTTAAGAACTTTCACGGCTTTGAATGAGGTACCGCGATAGTGAATGTCAGGGATGTAACGCCGTACGGCATAGGGATACCAAAGTTTCGGAGAGACCTACTACCTCCACCCACAGGGCAGAAGACTAAGTGTATCTTGAAAATGAGCCAACGAAGTCCTTCGAAGCGTTAATATTCATCTGTAAAACTACACAGCATCATATTCTAGCAGGCGGTCTGTTTTATGACTTCGTGGTCTCCGACGTGCATACAAACGTTTCTGGAGAACATCCTGCCTTTATCTTCAAGGGTGGTGTCTACCTACCAGTGTTCACTGTGTCATAATCCTACATACAACAGGTATCTTCATCAACATGAAAACCCGAAATCCCAAATGCCCGCCATAACGTAACCCGCTGAACGAGTGGATGTGACGTCAGAATAAACTCCAGCGATCAACGCTCCCAGATGACGTGCCAAACTCTCGAGAACCGGGCAAACTATAAATAAATTAATGCGAGGACTGAGTGCAACAGTGAACCATATCACTTACTCTATAGGGTCAGCACGTACATGCAATCTAAAATCAGGCAAAGGAGGTGGCAGGGGTGGAGGTAAAGCGCCATACATTCTTAACATCGACAACATACGAAGAGTTGATAGTTTTACGAATCATCTGGTTTACTGCTTTCAGACAGTATAATGAATAGGCTACAGGTAAGACGGCTTTAAAATTCTCCAGACTTCCACTGGCTACAATGTCCAGACTGACTCCGCGGCCGACCAACAATGATACCCGACAGTTGGCAGGGACTCGCTATTCGCGGCTGAAAGTGATCACACACAGTCAGTGCTGAAATGTACGAAAGAAAACAGCTGTACCTGAAATCCGCCATAGAGTTCAACGCGTCGTGTTTAATTAATTAAGTACTGGGACTTTACCGTACACTTTACCTAAGGGTTAGGGAGGGTGGGTGTGTCCTAGAGGTATTGTGTGGGTGTTTTGGTAATATGTGTACTTGTATTTACAGTGTTTTTGTATTGTTTCGTTTATATATATTTATTCTTATTTGTTACTAGTGTAAGGACTACTGCCACCAAATGAAAATTCAACTGCAGTAAATAATAATAATAATAATATGGACATTTGACAACAAACAGAAAACACCCCCCCCCCCAAGGTAAAAGGTAGTTTCCCTGTTCACCCCATGAAGGCATATAGCGGAAGGGGAGGTATAGCTCCACTCATTCTAAGCCCGGCACTAGACAAAGGTGAGTGGTTAGCTTCACGTCCCGGTCGTTTAACCCCCCAGAAAAGAACCCCGTTACCCTCTTACTATGAGGCTGGGTGGGCCCCAGAGGCGGCATGGACGATGTGGAGGAAAGAAAATTCCCTTGCCCTGCCGTGGATTCGAACCCAGGATCGTTCAATACGTAGCGTAGTCACTATACCGATGATACTACTACTGCTCCACCTACCCATCGCCAGTGCCCTTAATACGGGAAGTATTCCCGTCCCACTGACTATTGGTTTAATTACATTGTATTAACCGTAAAATTATAATCAAAGTGTCGAATCACTGGGGCATGGAAGGGGCGGTGATGTGTTCTAAAACAGTGCGCCAGAATTTGTCTAGAAATACTGAGGAAATTCGCGGAAATATGAGACAAGACTGCCAGCCTCCGAGTCGAGATATGAGATTTCACATCTCAAAAAAAAAATAATAGTAAAAAAACTTCCGTCTCCATTTCGAAGATCAGTCTGTTAACGAGGTACATTAAACTTCGACCAGCGCGGGCGAAAATAATTTAACATATATGGGAAAATGTGCCCAACGCAGAAAATTTTACATGTATGCGGATAAACGCAGGTGGTTTACATACTCAGCGACATCGGAAGCTGGCAGCATCGGACACCGCCAAACACCTTGTAACTTCTTAATGCCCCAAAATGTATTTTAAGCGATGCGGGTGGGTGAGGGGTCCATAAGAACCCACATTCACGTAAACGTATTTTTTCTCCACAAGAAGTCTGCGCAAAGGGGTTTTGCCCAGCACGGCGTGACCACCTCCCATCAACCCCGCACTGCATGTGGAAATACCGTACACATCAATGACAGCTGTTTCTTGGTGTGAGAGTTAAAGCTGGCGGTAACCACTGTGCTTGAAATTATAAACGAACGTAATAAACAAATATCACTCTTATTAGTGGAGGAATATGTGGTAGTCTTCTTCTGAACACATAACTCCACGTAATCCATAGACGCGACGAGCTAAACAAACACCTCGAATATCGAAAGACAAATTATGAAGTTAACTGTCAATTATATCTAACATAGTTCAAGTGCGTTACATTCATAAGTTTCTGATTTAAGAACGAGGGCGGCCAATATGTTCTTGTTTTGAGGTTTTGCTAAATCGTTTCCAGTGAAAGAATAACTTCAAACTGGGTCGCAAATTCGACTTCCTTTATTCCACTCGCTCTGAGAACACCGCACATATCGCCGATTCCAAAGCACGGCGATATGTAGAAACGCGTTCTTTACGCGGCTGCACTTCTCTACGACTGTCGAATTAAAGACAGTGACCCCTCGTCCAGTGCGGGGGTTATGGACAGTGACTACGCTGTGTTTGGCAAAACAGCGTACGCGAACTCTGTACGGGAAAAACTGGGTTCCGTCAACGCGGAAGCTTAGGGACCCCCCCCCCCCCAACAATCACTTAAAATATACGTTTTGGACATTTACAGTGTTTGGTTATCCGACGCTGCCAATTTCCGTGGAAGTTGAGTAACCGCTCGCGTTTATCCTCGTGTATTTACATTGTTGAGCTGTAAAAATCAGATTCACCCATTCACACGCCATTTCGTGTTCCTATCTACCCAACAACATAAATTCCTGCAAAAAAATGCAAATAACGGGGAAAATGCCGAATCAATTCATAGAATGACTACTCAGTGTTCATATTTTGAGAGATGCATATTAGGTTTTCGTGGGGAAACATGAGGGGAACGGAACACTTGAAAGACACAGGCGTAAATGGGAGGTTAAAACTACGGTGATCTTAAGCAACCGGTTGACAGAGTGCGGACTGAATTCATCCGGCTCAGAAGGACAAGTGGCGGTCTCTTGTGTACACAGTTAATAAACCTTCGGGTTCCTTAATAGGCAGGGAGTTTCTTAACTAGCGGACGAACTATTTATCGCGACGGACTGTGCTCCATGGAATTACTTAGTCATTGCCCTGTCAGTAGTGACCAGCTATGGGCTGAACAATAAGCGAATCGGCATTCCAGTCCTGCTGGGGCAAAACATATTTCTCTATTCCACAGCATCCAGACCGGGTGTGGGATCCATATGTGTATCGCTGGGTCCTGCCCCGAGTTAAAGAGGTCGGGAAGTGAAGCTAACTCCCATGTAACGCCGAGGTTAAGAATACATAAAGCCACAGTCTACCCCCAGTTTGTCACACATCTGCATAACGTGTTTCTTAATTAAGCAAAGAAGCGCCTTTACATGAGTAGAAACACTTTAGAATGCTCTTCACCTAGCATAAACACTGCAAATAAATATTAACCCTTCAGATCGATGTGGATACTACGGTGTGTCCAAATTACGCTCAGTGTGTGCACATTAACAATGTTTTACACAGGGTGTTTTTTTTTTTTTTCGTGGGAGTGCTCGCCGTACAAGAGACGACATCGTTGCTAACTAGGGAACGATTTCGCCGGCTATACTGCATTTCCAGGTCCTGCTCAATCCTGTGGGGGGAGGGGGGAACATGTACGGTACTGCTTTAAACCGCATTAAACAACTCTGTATTTTACCCACAGTACGCACTTTTGAGCGCTTCGTTACGATTCTCAACGCACAGCGTGCGGTGCGGCCGCCCCACGCAGCAGTTCAACAGGCAGCAATAATGGTGGAAAAATAAGCCTTTTAATTTAAAAAAACTCTCTGCGCTCAGCAAATTTTAAATCGTTGAGGCAAATGAAAGGAAATCCAATACATGATTGTGATCCTAAGTCCTGCTCCGGACGATCATGGTGATTATTCGTCCCGGGCGTCAACAAACCTTCACAGCATTGGTATGCAGTAACATCTGTTTTGGAAGAAGAAAGCCAACACCGAAACGCAGTGAAAGGCTAAATTTGAATGAACACGACAGAAGTCCATAAAGCCACTGAATTAGACATCATTCACCAATGTCAGTACCCTATAAAACACAGCAAGACAGGTCATGTACGAGTTCGTAACCGTTAATATTGGGGCGCGTTCGCGCGAGAACTGTTGCCGTGGAAAGGCAATAAATATTACATATTCTGAGTGTGTATCTGTAGCTTTGCTTATTCAGCATGCTACGCGCATGTGCCGTATTATTTTGTCGTCTACGGCCCACCTGGCTCTCCATGCTTTTCCACATTATCTCACAAACAGCACTATTTTTTCGGAGGGGGGGAGTCCCTGAACATTAAATGTGTTTTGATTTTATATGCAACTTTTTTTTCCCCCCCCCCCCTCTTTTTTTAAAAAAATTTTTATTATATACTTTCAAAAAAGTACCAAAGTTTT
>Ga0136643_10017147_pt1 | contig 10898 bp, 6 predicted proteins | sample TergutLab28metaG_FD_96883 | JGI IMG/M metagenome (GOLD analysis project Ga0136643, IMG submission 96883) | Labiotermes labralis P1 segment gut microbial communities from Petit-Saut dam, French Guiana - Lab288 P1 (version 3) (version 3) | ecosystem: Host-associated > Arthropoda: Insects >... | reverse complement strand
CTTTTAGTTACAGGGAAACAAAAAAAAAAAACCTAAACCAAGAAAAACGTGACGGTGGTCGAGAAATTTTCGAAAAAATCCGCCGTATAAAATTTCACAAAAGTCTTGCCAGTGGGAATCGAGATGTTTCCATGCTGCCGATGAGACTTAACGGATACATGTCTTACGATAAAGCTTTTCGCCTTGGGGGGGGGGGGAGGGGGATCTGCTCAAAACGGATAGAGATCACATGCATTTTTTAAAACACATTGAATAATAAACTCTTATTATGACCAACTAAATGCACAATACCGTGCGTAATTTTATAATTAAAACTTTACATCTCGCAACATGTTTCGATCTTACACAGATCATCATCAGGGAGACCACGAATCAATCAATAAGTATACAACATAAAGCACAATACAATTTTTATAATTATACTAATACAGTGTAGTAAAGTCTTGGTATCTTAACAACGTACAGAAGTATAAAGTGTGGAATGTAGATGATCCCTTATAAAAATAGATGTAAACGTATTATGACATGGAATTCTGATTGTTCAGTATGTTGGAAACTGCCTTTGTATGGAACGATGGTGGGTGTCAAGCGTCAAACTTAAGGTGCAGTGTTCGTACACTGATCCTAAATTGAAGGAAAGTTATCTTAATTATTTTATATTTCACTTTCGACTTAAACCCTACTAATTTAGTAGTTACCTTTATGCATTGGGGACCGCGGTAGCACAGTGGTTAAGGCACTGTGCTACAAATCGGAAGGTCGCTGGTTCGATTCCAGTTGGTGTCAGTGGAATTTTTCATTAACATAATCCTTCCGATCGCACTATGGCCCTGGAGACGACTCAGCCTCTAACAGAAATGAGCATCAGGAGTATTTTCTGGGGGGTAAAAAGCGGTCGGTGCGTAAGGCTGACAACTTTGCCGCCATCCTGGGCCATTGTCACGTAATCTGGGAACCTTAACTTCCTGGGACCCACTGGGCACCTCGGGCCTGTAATGGGACTGATTTACCTTTACCTCTATGTATTCTGCTTATTTCCTAGGACATAATACCCCCACGCCTTGGTCAGAGTCTTGCGAAAAGCATTTAGCATCAGATTTCTAAACTCATTCGTGTGGATTTATGTAGATTTTTGTCTTTGAAGTAAATTTTTCGTGATTTTCAACATTTCATGATCCACATTTAATTCCTGTGAAGCGCGATTTATGTCGCCTCATAATATGGCAAGTTGAACACACTGTGGTACAAAAGGTGTCAATTTTGCCATCAGAAGTTAGTCAAGAGAGGGCTACTATAACTGTTCAAGGGAGTTAATGAACAGTTTCTCCCTAGTGACTGGGCTACCGAGTGAACAACCCAGGAATCGTTATTCAGTTCCCCGCAGGAGCAAGAGGTTTTCTCTTTTCCAAAATGTCCAGACGGGCTCTGGGGCCCACCCATCCTCGTATTCAGTGGGTACCACGAGCTCTTTCTACGGGGGTAAAGAAGGCGGGGAGAGAAACCGCTCAACTACACTGTTTCCGAGGTTACGAGTGAGTGGTGCTGTACCTCCACTTCCACATACGCCTTAATGGCTTTCACAGGGAGAACTTACTATCCTTCTTCCACTTTATTTGAATCATGTCTGAATTCTAACGTTGAAGGTAACTTACCTTAACAATATGGTAACTGAAACGTCGAATGCACAAAGGATTCCAACTTAACCCTAACCTAAACTCGGTAGTCTGACGTCTGGAGCATCAAATCCGGTTGTCTGACCGGCCCAAGGCTGACCGTTACGTTACCTCTGAGCAGTGACGTGCTTGGTATGTTGCAAGTGCCGTCTGCCGGTGGATGGATCCCAATAACTACTCATTTGGCAACATTCGGTTGTACTCACCGTTTGTGCGTCGCTCCTGCTGCGAGGTCCGGGGCTTGAAGGGGCCTCAGGGGACACAACTGAATCCACGGGTGTATGTGTGTTCTCAATCACAAACATTAATAACCTCACACGAACACAAGAAAACTCACCAAACACTTCATCTACCAAGCATACTGCCATTTACAGTTTAATGACAGAAAGCGCCATTTTGTAAAGATGTATCACATGTTTCAAGAAAAGATCACATGAACAGATGGATTCTTAAAGTTCTGTTGTTGGGAAAGTTTGTGTCCACAGCACAAAAGGAAGGATGAACGTTCCACTTCATTTCGTAAAAATTAACGTAATTTGCAGAACTTTATCACTGGCAGCTGCATTACGAAGTATCGTGTGGTTGATGTATGTGCTGGTTAAAACAGTGGGACAGTACATACACACACGGACGTGACTCTCTACACGCCTGCCTCGTACCGTCACAGTGTGCTGTCGGACTAGAAACGTGCTCTGCTGCTGTCACTGTGCACTTCAGCGAAAACACGGACAACATTAAAACAACACGAAAATTGCCCAATTTCTTAATTTCGTACCGCGGCTTGTGCTGTTTTATTTCGCGCTTCTTTAACAACGTTCGGTGAAGTAGTTATTAATTTTATTACCGGATAATTACGCGCAGAAAAAAATTTACATGCCCTTAGTACTAAATCAGGGGATGAAAGAGAAATGTACCTCGCGAATTCACAGTAGGCTTCGCTGTAATAAGTTCAGTAGTTGCCATAAGCATCACAAGCTGTGATTATTGTAACAGATGTGGTGTTTCCTTGGAGGTGGGAACAGAATCTTATGTATATTAATCACATGTGACTGTAATACTTGTTATTTAGTGGTAAAACGGAAAGAATATGCCTACAACAGGTAGGCAAGTCAGACATAAATTTAACCGTACATAAAGGCCTGCTGGTTTATAATTGACCCCAAAACAGTGTTTGATTGTTGGGTTTTGTTCGTTTTAGTTATTAACAGAGGATACTGGTATTGCTCTAAAATGAATATTCTGACAATACAGTTCTTTGTTCTAATCCCCCCCCCCCAGCTCCCTTTCAAAAAACACAAGAATAGCCAATGATTATTGGTCATGCCGTTTCATTTCAGAGGCGACATTATTTAGGCCTGTCTATATTATGCCCGAACAATGTAGAACAACAAATGCTGACAACGAGCACCCGTGAATCGATACATTATTTACAGCTAGGGGGTGCCGGCCATGTACATGAAACAGAGAAATCCACAACCGACCATGCAGAATTATTTTAATGGGGGTTTCTGTTTCTTCACTTTACTTCAGTCCTTTGGGACTGAATTTCAAGGCCTACATAAGATTAAGACTGGATTATATGTGTGATTTAAGTGTATAAGTATTGAAAAGGGCACCAAAATCAAAAGTTATGTATAAGCCATCATGCACGTGTTATTTTGCAACATGATTTGGTACAAAAACTTGGGGCACCCCTGTGTTTAATTTGTAATATAAATTATGTATGTACTGTTACCCCTTGCTTTGTTACTGAAGTGCTAATGAAATTCTGTTGTGTAATATTCAGCAAGTAGTATAAACGTGCAACAGTTGTTTTGCTAGAGAGGGAACTGTTCAATGAGTTGTGACAGTCACAGGCTGGAAAATTGGTCATCATTGTCAGCAACAAAAAAAAAAAAAAGATAATGATTTCCAAATTATATTCGCCGAAAGGAACGGCATACTGCTTAAATAAATATGACCCGAATGACTGTTTGGATTATAATATTTCAAACAGCGATGTACAAAAGGTTTGTTAGATGTTTTATCACAAACTGGTCTGATAATTACAATAAATATTTTGCATTATCTTGTAGGTTAGGTTGTATGCAATGAGAACCCGCCATTTTCACGAAGGCAACTCAACCCAAAAGTCACCCGAAATATTGATAATTACATGTAATTATAGCGAAAGGGATGATTTGACTTGATTGATAATCAAAATAAGAAATAACTTACAGTGTTGACAAGATCTGTCTTGTGTAACAGCAGAGAAAAAAAAAGGAACTGCGCACGGTAAAGGGAAGCGGTAACACTACAAGACACAACACAACTTGCTAGAAAGTGACGTCTGCAGGTGTTCGAGAATCCATAGTGACTAGAATTCATCTATCGAAGGTCGTTCACATAAAAATGAGATCGATTACGACTGTCATCTTCTCGACCCTCACCAGAGACAAATGTCTGACGAGTCGCGGATATTTAGCGCGCTGTACAATCGATACATGTAAGGTAACGTAATATGCAGAAGGCTTCATAGTATCAGATTGTCGATAGTCACAATACAATTCAAATACAGCCCATTGTCCTTTCATAATTTCAACTGTATATTCATAGTTATACGACTAGAATTAGATATATTTATGGTTTTCAGTGGAATCGGCAGTGCGCCATATTTACCATCACAGAATGTAAGTTTATATAAAACATACCTTTATACACGTTTCGTAATTTGACCGTTCTTTGTTATTAATCCTAGAGCAAAATTGCACCGTTCCCAGCGGGCGACAATGTATCACGTTGTCATCACAGTATCTTATGTTCCCCTAACTTGCATATTTTGGTTTTTCCATTAACATCTGACGTGTCTAAATGCTGTCAAGCGGGTTTCTTAAGTGGCCTGATTTGTCATCACAGTGCACATCTAACAAAAGATAGTAGTACTGTGAACTGCGAAATTGAAAGGAAGAGAGAGCAAGAAGGAACCAGTTGTAGCTTCAAAATAAAGTAACGGTAGTTCATTTTGAATGTAGTCATCCCGTTTTGTTTTATTCGTAGATATTTAATTTATATATAATTCAGTCAACACAATAATATTAAAATATCAACTATGTTTACAGCGACATGTTTCGATTCGTAGGGGTCATCATCAGGCTGTGTTTAGAACCACATATGTGTACATGGTAACTGCACATTTTGGGGATCCCAAAAAGGCTTACAGGGTTATCACATAAAGTGTTATCTGTAGATAATACAGTTAAAAGTTGCAAAGCCTAAATTGTTATGGCACTCTATTAACTGTTTTTGGTGTATCTAATTGATATTATGGCTAAAAGTTTAAGGCTTACGATGTATTTTGTATGCCGATTTGGCTACTATGTATTGCGCAACCGCATGCCCTTTGTTTGTAGTAAGTATGTTGAACAATGTTCGGTTGTATGGTAGTCCATTCGACGACACCGTGCATTTGTCTGTCACGTGGCTGGGAATCGGTGGATCTGGTGGAACTAGGATGGTTTTAGGATAAGGAGGAAGTGTATCGCAGGTGATTTTAAGGCGCGTACCCAAAATTGCGAAAAGCGCGACTCTGTAGCTCCGTCATGTCCGTCCGCATGGAACACCTCGGCTCCGACTGGACTTTTTTTTAAATGCAATTTGATATTTGAGTATTTTTCGAAAATCTGTCGAGAAAATGCAAATTTTATTAAAATCTGACAAGAATAAGGGGTACTTTACATGAAGACCAATATAGACTTTTGATCATATCTCGCTCAGTTCTTCCCAGAATGAGAAATGTTTCAGATAAAACTTGTAGAGAAATAAAAACACACATGTTCAAATTTTTTTTCTCGAAAATCTTACTACCGTTTATGAGATAAAGTGGAGCAATACTGTGCAGCCAGACATGCCATTGCATGCCTGATACCTAAGGCTACAAACAAAACACTCCGAATACGTAATACTTATTGCCTTTTCACTGTACAGTGGTTGCAAGGTCGCGCCGAAATGTCACGTTATGCACACATACATTGCCTGTCGTGTAACCTGTTACGAAAATTATCCGAATAAATTTTAAGAACCTTTTACATACCTGGAACATACCTTTTACATACCTGGAACATACTTGGAACATACCTTTTACATAGCTGGAACATACCACATCGCCATTGCTCGTCAAAATAATATTTCAAAATTCTTTTCGTGCCCCTCAGAGAACAGCGAATATCTGTTGCAAAGAGCAATCGGTTAGTAATGTTAAAGAGAAAGAATTGCTGTTTATTCAGGGAACTGAACGAAAACCGTAATTACTCGCGGCGGGGAAACGGTAAATTGCGTTCATGGTGCATACAGTTACCATCGTGCTTACCAACATTTGCATGTAGAACATGACAGAAACCAGTATGAAGCTGATGGTGGACAGTGCTCCGACCGACACTGAATCTTTTGGATTTTGGTTTGTTATTTGGCGCTGTATCAACTGGCGGCCGTTGTGTGGCGTTGAATGACGTACATTAAATCTAGGGTACGACGCGGATGGGCGTTGTCGTGAAATATTCTAAAATATTTTCCCAGCGTTATTGTGGAGCAGCTGAGTAGAAGAAGGAAGAATGCCGGTTTCTTACAGCACATTTTCTCCCTTATAGCTGAGTGGGGCAGATACTTTGAGGGGTGGCCGGTGTCAGTGTTACGGACTGGCGTTGCATATGGTGTAAGGCTGCCGACGCCCTGCTCTGACTCACGCGAATGGAACACACCCTCCCCATTTGTGGAGGCCTTCTGATAGGGGAGAAAGCCAAACTCGAACATCGTACGGTATAGCTAGTAACATAACAAAGCGAAAAATACATCCAGTCCAATTTGAAGTATACATAATTGTCGTCCTTGTACCTCTCCGAAGCATAACATTTATCAGAATTATATTTGGTGGATTACATTTGTACATTGCCAGCATCTCACCGCGGAGGGCCTGGTTCGATATCAGGGAAGTTCATGTGCGATTTATGATGGACACCGTCGCACTGGAACAGAGTGTTCGAGTTTGTCGGTCTATCCCTGCCATTATCATTCCGTCAGAGCTCCATATTCATATTTCTTTCATCTGCCAGTGACGTTACATAATCATAGACGTACAAAACACCTTTCTCTTGCACAGTAAACACGCTGCATCTGCAGACCGTCCAGTAAATGCTGCACTGAGAAAGAGTCGCTGTTGCCCGCAGCACAGTTATTTACAACTTACACACTTTGAGCAAAACGCAGAAATTCTGAATGCTGTTGCATGTGGCGTAACAAAGCAATCGCTACTTTAACCATTGAGTCACTGTGGTTACTGCAGGTACGTGCGTGACCTGATTTTAACATTGAAGCTCCCAGCGTGTATATACGTGGAATTGTTTGGTTCTCGGAACAGTCATCATTTATTTCCCTATACAGCATTAGCAAAAAAATTAAAGAACATAATCTGTACTTATGCTACGGGTATTACGGAAAGCAGCAAATGGCAGGTGCTTGTACGAGAAGACGAATATTGCCTATGGTGATTATGTATAACTTGACACCCCTTAACACACACGCACACGCACACGCACGCACACACACACACACATATATATATATATATATATACAGTAAGGTCACGGGTTCGTTTTACGACGATTCACTTTTACGACCCTAGTCGAGTCGGACCGAGCACTCCTGGCTTGTGGCGCATCATAGTCGCAACTCGTGTCCTTTCTCTATACTTAGTGCGTTTCTGGCCCTTTTCCGGTGTGCATGTGTTTCTGCTTTTTTTACTTTTGTTTTAAGTTGATTGTGGTTTTTCCACTCATGACGTCCATAAAAAAAGACAGAAAAGAAGAAAAATCGTTACATTCTTTCTTGATGTCTTCTGAACCACGGCCTGGGCCTTCTTCAACAAAATAAAAAGTGATTTGATTGATTTTTTCAATTATCTGTGTAATTTTCTGTATACCTAATTCATTAAATTATAATTGTGTGTCATAATGTAAAGAAATATTGTAAATTATAAAATTACTTGACTAATTTGTTTGGCCCATGAACCTTTCCTAACTTAAACCATTTAAATAGTACTCATTTTACGATGGTTCGATTTACAACCCAGTATTCAGAACGTAACGAATAACACCATCCGGAATCGAACCAGCGACCTTCCGATTTGTAGCACAGCACCCTAACCACTGTGCTACCGCGGTCCTTTTTTTTTTTCAAGTGTGTTTGTCTAATATAAATTAATTTATCATACTTTTCGGATTGTACCAGGTACACAGCATTATTTGTGCGATTTTTGTTGTAATGCCTTTGGTTGATATCACTCGTGTTAATATTATGAAATATATCCAGAAGACCTTTATGTGAAATACTGGAGAGGAAACTGTAATGGAAGTAAACATGACACACTGATATGAAGTGTATTTTGGTGGGTTTATAATTTGTTTCAGTTCTACATGTTACGTGTTCTGTAAAGGGCGACGTAGGCTGTACCTTACTGTTGTCAGTGATGTAGTAAATCCAGGGGTTTCTTTATTCGGTATTCTGTGACGCTGTATCATCTCCTGCGGTTACGCCGCAGCAAGTACTTTCGTTCTTAAAGGTAAAGGTAAAGTTGTGAGTGGTCAGCTTCACGCCCTGGTCGCTGAACCTTTCGGAAAGAGCCCCCGGTAACCACTGAATAGCAGCTGGTGGACCCCAGCCGTCCGTCAAGTGATGATGGTTGTTGAATTGGGAAGGAAACGGCAATAAGAAGTTTTAGGTCCTGTTCGAACATCTGCATGGACGGACTGAGACCATTTATTCGTCTATGCATTGATTGTGTCCTGCAATGTGGGCTGTTTTGATGTAAATCCTGCACGTAGCTTTGTCACGAATTTGACCGAGCTTAGCTGAGAGCTGTTGCGTTTGTGTTGTGCGGCACTGCAGCTGCAAGAAGGGGTCGCCGAGTGACACGCGAAGGGGCGATATGATGAATATGGCAGGCCTTTGTTTTCCCGGAGAGGGCTGTTGTTAACAAGTTTTAGCTGTGACCCGGGACTGTTCTCTGGAAGGTGGCTTGCTGCGTGGTGCAGGGATTTTACTGTGGAAAGTTATTTGACAGTTGTGTGACAGACGTACTGATGAATTTGGATTTTATACATCGCCACATTCCAAAATTAAATCCTTAACTTCAGGGTGCGCCATCCCCGTTGTGTTTGTTAGAACCTAAGGTAGTAATTCTATAAGGATATGGCAGTCATAACACAATGATATTATCAAGTGTATATAACTTATCAGCATCAACTACATGTTTCGGCCAATGCTGCTGTGGCCATCTTCAGGTTGGATACAATTTTTATCAGAAGCTATATAGATATGATATAACACAGAACAAATTATTAGTGTAGGTAAGGGGGAACGAGATCTCGTTTTACACAAAGACCGACTTTGTGTAAAAACGAGATCTCGTTCCCCCTTACCTACACTGATTCTTATAATTGTTCTGTTATAACTATATAGCTTCTCTGATAAAAATTGTATCTAACCTGAAGATGGCCACCAGCAATTGCCGAAACATGTAGTCGATGTTGATAAGTTATATACACCTGATAATATAGTTGTGTTACGACTGCCATATCCTTATAGAATTATTACCTTAGGTTACATCCTTAATCCTGAATATTTTCTCTTTGCCACCTCAGAGGTTTACTCCTCTTGGGATACGAGGAGTTTTTCTTGAGGTGTAAAGCGGCCAGAGGGTGAAACTGGCATCGTTTCCTTGTGCTGTCGACATTAAGGTCTTGTGGAACTGTAACTCCGCTCACCCATCCCAAAAGCCTTTATGTCGCTTTGCTTCGGCAGAGGGACAATTTTACTTTAACCTCCCCCCCTCCCCGTTTTTAACTAACAGTTTTCAGTTAATGTCCGCAGCACATAAAAACCGCATGGCGGTTAGTTCCTGTGTTGGTTTGTTACTGGCGACGGCGTGGACTGCACTGGCCATCCTGACGGCGTTCTTCGCGTGTTCGTCCAACCACGTGCCGAAATAGCTCTGGTGGGTGATGCCCATGGCGGCTGGATAAGTACATATAGCCTGTGTGCATGAGGCAGACATACGGTTCTGTTAAAGTTGCAACGGCAGCTTTATACCACTGGTAACACATGACAGGGCTTAGGAAGAATATAATGTGACAGTGGGGGGGCGTCTGTTCTGAAAATGCCCAGCGTCTGGCCCTAATGTGAAGGAATATGGAAAATGTGTAGGCAGCACGAAAGTCCCGATATAGAGTAGTCGGTGTAGTGACCAATCTACAGGCTGGACAGTCCGGGCCTCGAATCCCAATAGGGGCAAGAGATTTTTTCTTATCCAAAAACCATCCAGACCGGCTATGGGGCCCGACAAGCCACCTTTTCAATGGGTACCGGGGAAAAAGCGGCGGGGGCGTGAAAATTGACCGCTCACCTGCAGCTTGTGCCAATATTAAGAATGGGTGGAGTTGTACCTCCGCTCCCTCTGTATACCTTCATGGCTCCGACAGAGACAACTTTGTTTGGGCAGCAGGAATGATACAAAGAAGGAGCAACTCAAATGAGATGACAAAATAGAGCTAAGAAAAGTTTCTGTGTTATTAGCACTAATTTGTGCTGCGTGGTACTGCGCACTGGAAGGAACTGGTGTTAGCGGGTGCAGCGCCTTGTTTATCGTTCCATATTATCTTGTATTTTTTATTTACTCGACTCATCTAACGGCATGAAATACAGTCAGTGCGAAGCTGATCTCTTCTCTGTCAACAAATCGCTCTGTTTTATGAACGCAAAAGTTTCCTTATCGTGTTTACAGCAGCCCACCGCTTGTCACTAACCAGGGCCAGATGAATCTAGTGTACTCTAATAGTCTTTTTTTACCAACATGATGCACAAATTCTTTATTTTAATACATTTATTGTATTCCTCTACATGTTTCGAGCACTACTATGCTCATCTTCAGGAGGACAAATTGTATTAGTACAGCATCTGGTATCGTCACTCTCTTTAGGTGACTGTTCAGTACACAAGTTACGGGAGGACGAGAGTCCTCTCGTAACTTGTGTACTGAACAGTCAGAGTGGCGATACCAGATGCTGTACTAATACAGTTGTCCTCCTGAAGATTAGCACAATAGTACTCTCGTCCTGTCGTAAATCTGTGTACTGAACATTCACCTAAAGAGAGTGACAATACCAGATGCTGTATTAATACAGTTGTCCTCCTGAAGAT
>Ga0136643_10017146_pt1 | contig 10898 bp, 10 predicted proteins | sample TergutLab28metaG_FD_96883 | JGI IMG/M metagenome (GOLD analysis project Ga0136643, IMG submission 96883) | Labiotermes labralis P1 segment gut microbial communities from Petit-Saut dam, French Guiana - Lab288 P1 (version 3) (version 3) | ecosystem: Host-associated > Arthropoda: Insects >... | reverse complement strand
TTAACCAACTTGATGCACAAAATTTGTTTCACAATAAGTTTTATTTCATGCCTCTACATGTTTCGAGCACATGTGCTCATCATCAGGAGGTCAAAACTGCATTACACAGCCTCTGGTATCATCACATTACCCTATAGGTTTTATAATACCAGAGGCTGTGTAATGCAATTTTGACCTCCTGATGCTGAGCACATGTGCTTGAAACATGTAGAAGCATGAAATAAAGCTTATTGTGAAACAAATTTTGTGCATCAAGTTGGTTAAATTCTGAGATAAATTTACTGTTGACTGTGGTAGTTGTGGTACGTCACTTGTCTTATCCACTAATGAGTGGAGATTAGTGTGGACAAGGCAACGGAACAGCCTGTTGCTCTATCTGGATCGTAAACGTTGAAATAAAATTTCGAAAACTTTATTATAAGTCACTGTGGGTCTGTCATTTTTTGGTTATTCACGTATGTTTCTTCTTAGATACAGAAGTTTTCTAAAACATTCATAAAATTACCTGTTATTAGACGCGTCAGTCCGAAAATATAAATAAATTCTATTTAAAACACAACGGGATACTGATATTTAAAACTAGTCTCGTACATTGAGGTAGACTTGCTCCGTCCTACAGGTGGCGCGGGAAAATTCTGCAAAATTTAATCTGCCCGCCGGAACACAAAATGAAGAATAAATAAGTTTACCTAAAATTATATGTAAATATCAAATGTTATATGTAAAATATCAACTTTTATATGTACAATATCAAATGTTATGTGTACAATATCAACTGTTATATGTACAATATCAACTGTTATACGTGCAATATCAACTGTTATATGTACAATATCAACTGTTATACGTGCAATATCAACTGTTATATGTAAAATATCAACTGTTATATGTACAATATCAACTGTTATATGTACAATGTCAACTGTTATATATACAATATCAAATATTATATGTACAATATCAACTGTTATATGTACAATATCAATTGTTATATGTACAATGTCGGCTGTTATATGTAAAATATCAACTGCGTATTTGCCTCTATATTATTTTCAATAACATATGCTAGTAAATAACAGGAAAAATTTACAAAAACTAATTTAACAACACACACTACGGTGTTGGTATTTTGGTAACTTGTACAAAATTAATTAGTAACGTAACATATGATATTGTACACATATGTATCCGTCTCGTAAGTTCCCAGATTTCTTCGTTTTCTATTTGGATTTTGCCACACAAGAAGTCCGAAAACGTTTTCTAATTACGAAATTCTCTGGGACACAAAAACTGTTTCGCGGGCAACATGCTGCTCGGGAGCGACAGGTTGAGCGGGCCTTGATCAGTGAAATTACTGGGAGGAATATGTATCTTCCGTCCGGAAAGCTGGTCTCCAGAACGGTACTCCAGCGGAGAACTCCCACATATGCAAGAGAGTTGATAAACTCCATGCCGAAAAAAAATCAGTAAGTACAACTATTCCATTACACGACCGGACAGTCCGTCCCAGGAATTCCTAGAAAATCGGTACATGAAGGTGGTAATGTTATCAGCCCTAAGCACCGGCCGCATTCACCTTCAGAAGATATCCCTGGTACTCATTTCGGTTACAGGCTGAGTCGACCCCAGGGCCACAATACAGCCGGGTGGAATACACATATCAATGAAAAATCCCAACGACCCCATCGGAAATCGTACCCACGACTTGTAGCGCAGTGTCTGAACCAACTGCACCATCGAGTGTTTATGACCAATGGCGCCTTTCGGAATATCTAGCACAGAAGCCATTTCGTCAAGTTATTGGATAATACTCATCAAAAAGTTTTGGAAGAGCATCATTAACATTAAAACGTTGTGGTAAATTCTTTGCACTTGCAGGACGCTTTCATACCACTCCCCCCCCTCCCAAAAAAACTTCCACAACAAACAACCCCTTTTTTGTAAAGTACGCCACCATCTTCAATATTCGAGCAGCAAAACGCCCAAAAATGTTTGACGAAAGCAATCGGACAGAAGAGCAACTGTCCTTAAAATAAAATTTAATAAAATGAATAATTTAATGAAAATTCCGTACTTGAAATTGCTAAGTTCCTTTATTGTTTACACTTTGCAGTATAATTCCTTACCCAAAGAATTGTCAGTTAATGTTTTTGGAGTTGATTAAAGTGTAATGACATTGCGCGACTCTCAGACAAATCAAACGAGAAGCTGACATTTCATTTAACTTTGATAGGAGGGCACTGGATAGCGCAGCTGGTTGAGGCATTGCGCTACAAGCCGGAAAGTCGCGGGTTCGATTCCCGACGGTGTCACTTGAATTTTTCATTGACATAATCCTACCAGCCCCACTATGGTCCTGGGGTCAACTCAGTCTCCAACAGAAATGAGTACCAGGAAAATTTCTTGCGGGGTAAAGGTGGCCAGTTCATAGGGCTGACAACCTCACCATCTTCATGTGCCGATTGTATTCCGGGAGTCTCAACTTCCCGGAAATCTCAGGGATTGGTAAGACACTTACCCAAAGACAGATGGACAGCGGTACAGAGGTAATGGCATTTCGTCTCTACTACGTGCTTTGTCTATAGCCCATTACATTGATTGAGCAGTCTCTGATCCGTGGAAACACGATGAACCAGGCGAACACGGCAGTCACATTCAGATACGTGTCCGTCATACGCTACAAATGAAGCATTTAACCAGTGGCACCAACTACGCAGCATGCCCTGATCTGCCGATCATTATTTCCATAATCCTGATTCGCGAAATAATAGAAATGGACACAATCCTTCCTGTCGAATTTATTTATTCTAATTGTTCCTTTACGTGTTTCAGCTTATTCTAACGTGAATTTAAACTTCGCTTTTCAAAATAAAATTGCTACGTTACAAACAGAAAGCTACTTGCTGACTTTATGTATGTTTGAACTTTGTAGCGAGTGTACACCGACATTACATTTGTGCAATATTTTACCTGCAATATATGCTACGGCTTTGCAAATAGAGTTTTATGTTCAATATTTACTGTTTCAGTGTAATACATCTGTCGCAGTATGTACACAGGAATGAAACATGATTTGCGCTTCGTACTTACGAATGCAGGCACTTTATCTGTGAAGGTATTTTCTCTAGTGACACATATTTATGGAATTATAATTGCGAATGAAGTAATCACGAGGGCTACTGTGCCATCGGCAAGTCTGTCTGCACAAACGGAGCAAAAAATACGGTAGATCTAATAGAGACAATATAGCCTGCAGAGCGACAGCCATTGCTGGGTATTCCCAGTTCCGCAGCACGATTGCCAGCTACAGAACTGCGTCACAAATGTTCAGTGTTCAGCATGTGCAGAAAATATTAAGTAGCGCCTTCAGCGAGTCTGGATTAAATTCGTTTCATTCATAACGACGAGGCAGAAACTGAATACAAAATTACGGGGTTTAATGAAAAAAGATGGAAGGCTGCATGCGTGAGCTGCAGTTCACATCACCTCCTGCAGTACAACTCTGCAAACATCGCGCTCTTCCACTTTATCTGTTATCGCTGACGGTGGAGAGAAATGGAACTGCTTGCAGTGGCAGAGGATACAGCTTAACGCTTATCCTGCTAACGTGGAGAATATGGTGAGCTCCTAATAATGCTAGCAGATGGCAGATGGGATTTAACTCGCCGTTTGAACGGTTATGAAGGTTGAATACTACTGTGACGTCAATTGTTACTCATTAACACGAATAATCGAAAGTGTCGTCTACTGCTTGTACATCTAAAATAAAGTAAGGTCATTCCTTTAGTTATTCCTAAACAAAGTAGAAGGTATTATTATTTTTTTCCTTTATAATCTCAAATTCATTTCGTTACACTTTCTTGCATCCATTTCGAAGAACACTCCACGTGTGCGCGCCCCTTTCTCTTATATATAAATTTTATTTGGCCCAGCAGCCCTCAGTGGGCCAGGGCCTCATCATTCACGATGTTTCTAGATCACATATAAGGACGCATCACAGTCGGTAGGATTCCTTCGGACGAGCGATTAGCTCGTCGCAGAGACCTCTACGTGACAACACACAACACTCACAACAGACAGACATCCAAGCCCCCCCAGTGGGATTTGAACCCACTATCTCAGCAGGCGAGCGGCCGCAGACCTACGCCTTAGACCGCGCGGCCACTGGGACCGGTTTTCTCTATATTACATGTCCTGAATTCTAACTGATCACTGTACATCCGTCGCCAAACAGTACAACATAAAGCAGTATGACGTCCAGCAATTTAGTCACTAAACCCGCCATTTAATTTCCTGGGTACGACGTAACACGATACCACATGCAGTACTTTTGGTTGTAACATACAAAGATGATATTGTAAAATTTCATAGCACGCATCACAACACAGTGTAATCATGAGCAATACTGTGACATTCAGTCCTTGCAACATATTTCATAACATGGACACGTCCTGACATATCTCATAACATAGTGTCGTAGGGACATATAACTTGGTCTCATTGTAACAAATAAATTGACACCAGTGTAACGATTCATAACATGATGTCATTGTAACACGTCACAGCATGAAGTCAGCGTAACAGTTCACAATACGGCGCCAGTGTAACGTACCTCATAAAACACGGTATTATACCAGACGACGAATGACAACGCTGTCCAAATGTTTTTTTTTAGGCAGTCTGAGTAAAATCGCTACAAAGCTTCTTTCATGGAAACTATAAGGCCTGCGAGACAATGCGATTTCAGAGTGTATAATTTTCAAGTACCCACAAGGATATACACGGTGAGCATAAAGTCTCTCCCTGATTACAAACACTTATTACAAGAAAACTACTGTACGTGGAATACAAACTTTTTTTTTTCAAAATGTAACTCAAGAAGTTTTTTTTTACAACACCTCCTTTTGTTGCACGGAGAACGTCTAATCGATAACCGGTGATTCTATTTCGTGACACCACAAAACACACTGGGCTTTCTCCTTCACTGACGCCGTTTTGCCTCTAGAAGGTTGTGCGACTGTAACATAACAATAAACACGTGACTTAAAATTTTAGAAACTTAAGTAATGGTAAAAAAATATGTTTGTATTTCACGTAATTTTCTTATAATAAATGTTTGTAATCAGGGAAAGACTTTATGCTCACTCTCTATTAGGCCCGCGAGGCAATGCAATTTCAAATTGTATAATTTTTCAAGTACCCACAAGGATGTAGTTGGAGCATAAGTATTAATGCTGCCATAACCGGTTCTTTGCCCCTCTGTTTGTCTTTAAACCTTATTTGGCATTGCAGTGATAAAGCCTAACACCGAGGCAAGAGAAACAATGTAAAACAGTAGCCTTATATTTATGCACAGTACATTAACACGTTTTTTAAATGACAAGTCCCAAGACTAAAATAACAGTGATAGAGATTTCGCGAAAAGCAAATTTGTTTTACTAATCCTTTTTAGCTGCTTTTTGGTTGTAAACTGTATCCACGCAAACAGCTCCCTCCGTGCACTCTGTATCAAATATAAATGCCTTGTCGCGCACACTAGCCATGCAACATCAATCAATGTCTACCATTGAAATGAAGTGCCTGTTTGTCTACATGAGCAGGCTAAGTTACCGAGACCGGAGGGGCTGTAACCTCCGCACTCACCGCGATATGCAGGGGGAAGACTGCAGTGTTTAAATTTACGTGAATTCCGTCACTTGTGCACAACGTGCTATGTTAGTTTGTCTGCGATCCCCTCCTTGGGGTCTGAAATATATATTTTCCATTAGCGAAACGAAAAGTGAGTGCTTTGTTCAATGATAAATTAATTTAAAGATGGCTAAAGTGGCAAACGTCATCAAATTAAAAGCATATACAGGGGTAGTACCGTACGTAGGGGGAGAATTTGCAGACTTTAAACCTAACTTTCTACAAAAGCACAAATATACTTTAAGGTAACCAGTAAGAATAATAAGCATTTTGTCGTTAATTTCCGGAATGATTACTATATTTTAGGCACGAATTGTTACAACTTATCTTGTCTAAAAATTTGAATATTTAATGTATTTGCACAATTACAGTCTACCTGAACACGAATTTAGTTAAAAAATCTGAAGAGAAGAGAAACTTGGAAGATCTAGGAATAGAGAGAAAATAATATTAAAATGAGTCTTAAAGAAGCAGAATTCGAAGATGTTGAGTGGACTAGTAAGACTCAGGGCAAGGAACAGTTGAACACGATAATGAATCTTCGAATTCCCCAATAAGTGTAGATTTTATTGTCCATATAAAGCGATTATGTGCTTCTGAAATAGAATTATTCTGCTTGCATTTGGTTTCTGACTGGAGTACAGCTTGGTCTGTACCTTAAAGGAAGAACAGAGATGGAACGTATTTCTGAATAAGGCATTGTCGAGAAAAGAATACTTGAAAACAAGGGACAGGAAGTGGTGAGACACAAGGATGGAGAAGACTGTACAACACGTAACTTCATAATTAAGGGTATTCATCTGATATCGTTATGTTGATTAATGTCAGAGAGAACGTGCTAGCATGGAATGTAGTACAAAGGGCTGAATTTCGCTGAAAACAGCTCCACGGAATAACAGATTTATAAAACTTAAGAGGTAGGTGGGTCAATAATATTACAATGATTCTTAAATTTTATTATACCACCCAGTGGATAGGGTTTATAGAGACAGCAATTAAACTTTGTGTTACAAGAAGTTAAGGAATTTCATTATCTCAGTTATATCAAACTCTTGGAGAGTCGAGAACTTCCTTGAGCTCTTCCACTTTGTACACTGCATCGTGGTAGAGTGGTTGCACCGTTAATTAAAAAAGCATTAGACCAAAAGAGAAATTGATAGTTTCTGTACCCATACAATGTAATTAGGCTGCAAGTCTGATTAGTGAAAATACAGGGCATTTCATAATGTACTCCGGGATTACAAAAATGTATTATAGTAAAACTGCAGGACATGCATTTACGAAACCTGTACAGATAGAAGGAACAACTCAAAAATTTGTTTCCTAGTAAGTTGTTTTTCATCGTAGTTCAGATTTCTGCCGCTAGGCGATCTGAAGTGTATGTAGTCAGAAAATGGCCGCTCCGGGGGAGAAGTCGTTTTGTGTGTTGGAATATCTGTGGTTACTGTGCAACGTGCATTTCGTGCAAAGTACTCAAACGGCCCGCCTACAAGACCTCGCTGACCTAAAGCCACGGATCATTGCAACAGTGAAGAATATCGATGCACCCATGTTGACGCGTCTGTGGCAAGAACTTGAATAACATATCGATGTGTGCCGTGTCACCTGTGGTGCACATATCGAACATCAGTAGTTGTCAAAGAAAAACTTTTTCAGTTTTCCTGTGGCTGTAAACAATTCCATTAAGGTAGGTCCTTTGGCTTTATTGTTATAAATGTTTGTAATTACGGGGAACATTTTGAAACGCCCTGTATATCCCCTCTCCGTCCAGAATTAACCCCTACACGTGCTCCCGACACAGGCGATGAACCAGCTTCGTTGTCTGACATTTACTGACGTGTGAATGCATTAGTTAAACGACCGTAGGGAAATTACATAAATATTTTTCTCAGTAATAGCACATTTATTATGTAGATTTATATGGAAAATTTGGAATATAATAAATTGTTTAAATGTTCGTACCATTACATGAAACCTTTTAGAGCCTGCATTTCATAGCGCGAAGCTTTCATGTGGTGGCCATTTCCTTGCATCTGGTGTCCAGTGTCCGGTAAATTCACATTAATGTTACGTGCACTTCAGACACACAAGACGAGCAATGGACGTGCTGCGTAACATTGAGGCGCGTTCGTGCAACCACTACTGCTGCGTAAAAGCAAAAATTATTACATATTCCTTGTGTGTGTCTGTAGCCTTCGGTATCCAGCATGCAATGCGCATGCCCCATATTGTCATCTGTGGTTTGTCCGGCTCTACAGGGCACGATTTGAGAAAAATCGTTATTGAATATAAAATGTGTATTTTGATTTCATCCACAACTTTTGGCTGAAACAATTCTCATTCTGTGAAGAAATGAGCGAAAAAAGATCAAAACTGTAGGCTGTATTGGTCTTCACGTAAAGTACCCGTTGTTCTTGTCCGATCTGAATGACTTCGAATTTTCACCTCAGATATTCGACAAAATACTCAAATATCAAATTTCATGGAAATCCGTCCAGTGGGAGCCGAGTTGTCAAATGCGGACGGACAGACGGGACGACGCTAATAGTCGCTTTTCGCAGTTTTGCAAAAAGCGCCTAGAAGCGTTTTGTTTTATTGTTATTTGAAAGATCGGAATAAAGCAACACGGTCCACGTACGCACATGCCCGTGTGTTGAGATGTGATTACATTCAAACACCGGGTTGTTACGGTGATAGTCTCTCTGTTTTACACATGAATATTACTTGCGAGTCTTAACTTTATTAAACAGCCTATATTTAAATTTCAGCCCGTCCAGACCGGCCCTGGGTCCCACCCAGCCTCCTGTAAAATGGGTACCGGGTCTTTCCCTGGGGTAAAGTGCGGCCGCTGACCGCTCATCCCCTTCCAGTGCCGCGGTCATGGAAGAGTAGAGCTATACCTCTACCCACCCTCTGGGCCACACCGGGCCTGTAACGGGATCACTTTAACTTTACCTTTACCTTTTTATATTTAAATTTATCCAACATTTGCCAAAATCTATCACAAATGTTTTACTATCATAGCTTAACATATTCTTGGAAGCTACTTCCTGTTTCATGTTCAGTCACGTTTTTACGTAGATATTACCTTCCCGATAATCCCGGTGGTTGCGAGGTCTAAGGCGTGGATCTGCGGGATTGCGAGTTGGAAACCCGCTGGGGGCATGGATATGCGTGAATGTTGTCTGTTGTGCAGGTACAGGTCCCTACGACGAGCCGATCCCTCGTCCAGAGGAGTCTACCCAGTGTGAGTGTATGTGTCAGTGAGCGTAATCGGGTTCTACAATAACCTTCTACAACTACAAAAATTACGTAGGGAGAGGTCAGGGTTAAAAAAAAACTACTTCCTTCTCCATTATCTACTTTCTGGGCGACTCAACAGTAAATGTCCGACATCATCTTTGCCCATACATACTGGACATTTACCTCTCTTGTCAGTTTTCTTAGAAACTCGTCTTGATTTCCAAACTCCAGCTAATAACTATGCAATTTATTTTCTATTCTATACTCTTACGTGGTACATTGACTCCAACTAATATTCATGTCCCGATACATTGCTAATAATATTTTTTGGCATATGTTTGTCAACATTTTCTGTATTTCTGTGTCATTACATCCTCTTTTATGATTTCACTTGTTTATCTTAAATAACCCCATTCTTCATTCATCTTGAGAATATTATATTCTGGCAGAGTATCAAGAAATTTTCTGAATTTCACAGAACTACGGAGCCCACCACTGCTGCTCATCCTGTGACGTCACGTTCTACCACTCTGCGTGCATACAGCAGATATAGCACAGCTGCCTTCATGCTCTGAAAATTCAAAGTTATATACGTAATGAACACAAGCTTACAAAGACTGGTGCATGATAAGTTGTTATTAAAACACAGTATTGACGTGGGCTTGTTCTGAAAAGTCGCATACATGATGTGCTTTTTAATTATGTCGCTGTACAAATAAACACGGTTTGTCTACTTGTAACATGGAAATACAGCTATAAACTGCAACATCAATAATGTGGTTCTTCACTCTAAATGATCATTCTCAGGCAGAATGATCAAATGCCTCATCCAGAACAGAGACGCAATAAAATGAACTCCGTTCCAGACTCAACAAATAATAATAAAAAAAATCCTTCTTCATTCGCTGTGTTGGATAATACGGTAGCACGTTTTTCGTACACATTCGTACAAACGTAAAACAAATCAAAAACACCGCTGGTGGGAGATACCTTACCACCATCCTGTGCCGTTGTCATGAAATCTGGGAACCTTAACTTCCTAGAACCCGCTGAGCCACTCCAGGCCTGTAACGGGACTGCTGTTGGGAGATACCACCAACCGTCTTTACTAAATCTTGTATTTGCCAATTATTGGCATAAATCAATGAAAGAGTACCTGAACTAATTCTCTTGTGTAAAGGAACTGCTCCAAAACATCGCGCTCATTTCGAATTCTTGTACGGAGTTTTGTATCTCCCTGCAGCTTTTTGTCTTTGGTGCATGCTGATGGGCTCACGTCCCATACATAAATTGTGATCTCCTTCAAAAATAAAATTTCGCAGCTCTCATTTCGAACAAGCCAGTGTGCGAAAGAAAGAAAAAGACGAGGAAATTTTATATTTGAATACTTTCGAATATGTATGGAGAAAGTTCAAAGTCATTCAGATCGGACAAGAATAAAGGCTACTTTATGTGAAGATCAACGTAGCCCACAATTTTGGTCAATTATAGCTAATTTATTCGCATAATAATAATAATAATAATAATGTTAGACTCGTCATTTTAGTCGTTTGGGATTATCAGATTTTTGGACTTTGAAATTACTTCATCTGTACAAACGTTAAGCACAGAAAGTACAACCGTTCTGGTATTGAAAATCTGTCAACTGCTCGCAGTTCCTTGGGTTACGAAGCGATCAGTTGCCTCAACATCACTAACCGCCTTGGGTTATGCAGCGATCAGTTCCCTCAACAGCACTAACCGCCTTGGGTTACGCAGCGATCAGTTCCCTTAACAACACTCACCGCCTTGGGTTATGCAGCGATCAGTTCCCTTAACAACACTAACCGCCTTGGGTTACGAAGCGATCAGTTCCCTCAACAACACTAACCGCCTTGGGTTACGCAGCGATCAGTTCCCTTAACAACACTAACCGCCTTGGGTTACGAAGCGATCAGTTCCCTCAACAACACTAACCGTCTTGGGTT
>Ga0136643_10017144_pt1 | contig 10898 bp, 6 predicted proteins | sample TergutLab28metaG_FD_96883 | JGI IMG/M metagenome (GOLD analysis project Ga0136643, IMG submission 96883) | Labiotermes labralis P1 segment gut microbial communities from Petit-Saut dam, French Guiana - Lab288 P1 (version 3) (version 3) | ecosystem: Host-associated > Arthropoda: Insects >... | reverse complement strand
TTTCCCCACCAAGACCCTATACACCCCCCTCTCCTCACCCACACGCGCCACATGCCCAGCCCATCTCATTCTTCTCGATTTTATCACCCGCACAATATTGGGTGAGGAGTACAAATCATTTAGAAAAATGAAGTCATATTTTATTTAAATACGTTTATAAATTTGTAAGGTAGGGCCAATGACTGATATCTTTGCCATAACTTCCAGACAGGACGTGCAGCTGACGAGGTCTGTCAAATGGGTACCGGGTTCTTCCTCGGCCATAAAGCCTTTGGACCCGTCCGTTGTAAGCTGTTATTCATCTAGTTAATAATATCTTAAAGAACGGATAATGCTATAAATTACTATTTTTATACTATTTCCAACTTTATAAATACAACACAAGAGACTGGATATCTAATTTGTTATAGTTATTAGTTCAAGGGCTGAAAGACCGTGAAACCGGAGTTCGATTTTCGACAAGCTTAAGAAAATTTTACTTCGACTTGTTCATGGCATCCAGACAGGCATTTTAGCTCCCGAAGCGCCATGTTTGATGGAGGCTCTCTCTCCCGCAGTAAACTGACTGGATAGAAAATTTCAAATAAATGCCCTCGTAGGCACTCTTTAATTTTTTTTTATAGAATTTTCTCCAGTATAGAAATTTTCGTGTAAGAAAATTTTAATTTGCGTATTTATTTCTGCATTTTCACTCGCCTACTCAAATCTTCACGGCACTCTTGGCAAAATCTCACTGTAATGTACCAGCACACCGGTTGAGAACTGCTGCACTATGCCTTCTGTTTGTCGTGTCCTAATTTCAACTTTTGATAAACAAGGGACCGAACATCAACATTTGGTGTTAATATTATGCCACTGGAGGGCACTCTAGGACAATTATAATTTCTTTCAACCAGTTATGGCAACACGCAAGAAGCTGGAAATTTTAAGGAGAGAAAGCCACAAAGGCAATGTAATTGGAGGTGCTAAAACACCATGAGCTACTGCACAGTAAACAGATGGTGGTGGGAAAACTTTCTTTAGCTGTCAGTTTGATGCCGATAACTAAAGAAGAGTAGACATAAATATTTAAAATTTAGTATGTAGACAGATAATTAAGAAGCATACAATTTATTTAAAACTCTTCTTCTTCTCCTCCTCCTCCTCTTCTTCCCCCTCCTCCTCAAGTACCACTGTCCGTTGTGGACCTTGGCTCCCAGTATCATCCTTCTCTAGTACGTATTTCCGGACTCTGGCTGCTGTATACCAGTTTCTTATTCCCATTAACTTCAGATCTTCTTAAAACTCATCAGTGCATCATTTCCGTTATCTGCCTCTTTTGTTTTCCCCCCAATTCTGGCAGTCACTATTTTTTGGCATTATTTCGTCATTTACCCTTTCCATTCGTTTATCAATACCATCTTAGTCTAAGGGATATTATAAATTTTGCAATTTCCGCTCCCTGTAATACATCCTGCGTCTATTTCTTCTTATTCTCATGCTTCTTCCTTGTATGGAACCATAAATTTTTATTAAAATTGTGCGAACTACGATTCGCAAATCAAAAACTATGAACATGCCGAAAATTCACAAATCTGCGGTTGTGTCCGATTCATTTACCATTCCCATGATCCGTATTTAAGGTTTTAGGTTACGTGTAAATAAAATTATAGTGAAAGTAATAGTAATCATAAAAGTGTAGGCCTGTAAATCTATACAACAGGGAAGTAGTCTTTATACAATCTTATCATACTTCCTCTTTATTTTTTCGAGAACTCCTATTAAGACGTGTAAACCACATTGCTGTTTACTAAAACAGACTACCAAATACTCGTTGTCTTCTTTAACTTTGTGGCCGCCAAGATTTTGTTTCAGTGCTAGAAATGCAAGTCAAACTCTTGGAGCCAGATTAGAGCTGTGTGCAGAATGTTCAAATGTTCGTTTCAGAGATTATAAGCCACGTAAACGAATATTCAAACTACATTTGTATATAGGAGCCGTAGATGCTTAATTTAAGTTTGTAGGATAATCGCAGATCACAAAAATAAACTGGATTTCCTTCAATGATTGCGGATCCACATATCCAGAATAATCTAAAGCAGTGATTGGCATTTCTTTTGTTGCTTACCGTACTGAACTTAGCACTTTGTTTTATTTCATATTCATGAATCAGCTTTACATCACGTCACTAGAAATGAACCGCCATTATACAATGATTGATAGTGGATTTAAAGTAGATTTTATTATCTGACATCTAATCACATGTTGCTGAAGAAACGTACGGAATAACCCGCACGCAGTCTCCAATAGACTGTTTGTATTTGGATGTCTGCTCTCTCGATTTTGAAAGTCGAATGCCGAACACCTACTCAGCACGAACAACCTTAATTGTTGTAAAACCGCCTCTGCCTAATTCACAATAGGCACCATTAAGAATGAGCCTTGTCCATGCCATTTACTATAACAGATATATAGTTAACCCTTTCAGAACAGGATGCATGCAGTTTAAGTATTGTGTGCCAATAGAACCGCTGATAGTTGCTGTCTTCCGAAATGTGACGCCCTACACTATGGGAGAAAATCACAAATGCTTCTGCTGAAACTAATGCCGCCACTTCCAAACCATGAGGAAAGTTGCAGTAGGGTCCATCGAATTTTTGACAAACTTCTATTACATTAGACAGTAAGCCTAATCTTCGTAGTGTCCGACGGGAGATCCTCAAATCTCGCAAGAGACCTAAGTTCCAAAGAGATGGAAACCACTGAGAGTGAAGGTGGAATGTTAGAGAGGGTAGTCCTAAGATTCCAGTCGTAGCATAAAAACCAGTTACAAGTCCAGTTGCCAATGTAGGGCCCATTAATTTACGTGTCTTTCGATCCCTTAAGAACAAGCTGGCTGGCAAGCGATTTGCAGCAGACTACGACGTGAAGTAAGTCGTCGCCTTCTGGCAACAGACATTTGACAAGATTTCTTGTACACCACAATACAAGCCTTGATCCTACAGTGGAACAGACGCTTAAATGTCAGTGATGACTAAGTGGAGGCATAATGTGTACGAATCAGAATAAGGTTTTTGCATTTATTGTGTCTTTTACTTTATTTTAATAAACTTCCTTGCATATTGATATTTTCCTTCATGGCGCAACAACTCTCATTCGGCCAGGGCCTCCTCGTTATCAAGGCTCCACAACCACACTCACTTAGACAAACCACACTGGACTCTTCTGAATGAGTGATAATCCCGAAGCAGATTCCTCAATCCGACAACACACAGCGTTCACAAGAGACAGATATTTATGCACCCGGCGAGATTCGAACCTGCAACCCCAGCAAGCGAGGGCCCGCAGATCAACATCTTAGACCGTGACTGGGATCGGCTGTGTATTGATGTCCCGATTTTAATTAACGTGAAAAAGTCACACGTTATTTTAGACGCAATAAAATTAATTGTTATTTTATTTAATTTTATGTAAATAAAAAGGCACGTCTCTGAAAATTAAATTTCCAGGTTTTATAAACATCTTAAGCTACGAAAAAAAAGCTAATATCTAGCGCCATGAATCAATATTTTTTTTTTGAAAAGCGGGCAGTAACTCAAGCTGGTATGAAATTACATGAGTTTTGTGAAAAGCAAAAACTCATTGTAGTTCCCTCAGAACCCCGCTACTGGGGTGTATCTTGAACCATCTGAAAGAGTACCCAGCTCTTACATTCTGTTTCTAGAAGATCCATTTCCACGACATCCACCTCTAATTCTGGGTCTACCAAGTGGTCTCTTTCTTCAAGTTTTCTAGAAATGGGAAATCTTTTCAAAGTAAAGTTGTCCTGATTGTGCTGATTATTTGCAGTTTGCGATAAGTACACTCATAAAGTTGTATATTGCTCGATATCAGCTGCTTAATTCATTTAACTTGAATATGACTTACGTCGTAACGAGATATTAGAGTAATACGCGATACATATAAGATTGCTGAGTTTGCTACAACGCTGAAAATTATAAACGTTTTACTTTTTAGTAATGCTTCTGCTTCAAGTTTTTAGTACCAAATGGGAGAAATCAAATTTTTCTCATTCGAAATTTCTTGTTACGCGAGCTTTTTAGATTCACCAAACTCTATAATGGTTCAGAGAAGGATACAATGCGTTCGCTGGTTACACATTTTACAGTTTACACGAATACATCGTTCAAGTTCTGCCTGCCTGTCTTTATGCTGTTCTCGCCATCAGTCATAATTTAACTTGCATACACCACACTATCTACTGGCTACTCATGTGTACAATGTGTCAGGCCAACCTATTCATTAATTACTCTTTTAAAGCCCCTTCCCCCCTCCTTCTAACCCTTTCACTCTTTTTTATTACGCCTTGAATGTAGGCTGGCCACATTGCTTGTTTTAGGGCGACCAACCATGCCTGAAGAGATAGAGTGTGTCACACTACATGCAAGTTTTCTGTGCTACTGACTTCACTTTCCAATGTCCGAGTGATCCTTGCACTGCGTTTTTAATGTTCAGCATGTAACATGATTTTAATGTCAAGTTGAATATTTTAGGGTTCTGTGTGCCACATAATTTTAACATTTTTTTAAATCAAAGAAAGTGAAATCACTCATGACCTTAATTTCATTTTACGTAAACGAATCTGTATTAAGATGTGAAAAACGAGTCTTGTTGGTAGTCAAAATTCGCTGCTTCAGTAGGTTAAATCAATCAGTGCAATTTATTCAGATTATGCCTTATAAATCCACATGATCTGTTCCATTTAGATTCATTAGATATAGGGTTTCATATATCGAATGGAAGTCACAGAGGATTAGAAAATAGCCTGCTTCAATGCTCTACTCAATTTTCCATACAAAAATATCAACTAATCAAATAATCCTTCTCTCAATGCCAATGAATTTCCGTAAATGCCCTTTCCAAAAGTCGTTGTTATTTTAAAATTTACACCTCACAATTACCTTTTCAGTTTAAGTATTTTTGTTTCCTCACTTCTTTGTTAGTTACTAATAATTCTTACGCTCTTTCGTGAGTCTGAATTGTGATGCAGAGAAGAATGTAGATTTTCCGTATGCACAATTCCTAACTAACGGCACATCTGTGTTTACATGATAAGCTTATGACGTTGTAATATGTTTAAAATATGTACAAAAAATCATGTTAACACTGGCAACAGAGACAAAAACAACGTGAACGGCCGAAATGCCAGATGAATTTGTGTCACGTGATACTGTATTGTACGAGCAGGTCTGCTTTTCAAACGATATCCTCAGAATTTATACAATTGGAACAATTCAATGTTAATAAAAATCCAACTAGGTGCAACAATATGCAGATATTTATTTACTGCATAGTCACTCTACATGTTTCGGGTGTCACAGCACCCTTCATCAGGAGTACTAAAAACTGTAACCACAGCCTCCGGTACAGGTCATAATACTGGTACAGCTACTTCCCTCCAACGTGGCCTAGGCCACGTTGGAGGGAAGTAGCTGTACCAGTATTATGACCTGTACCGGAGGCTGTGGTTACAGTTTTTAGTACTCCTGATGAAGGGTGCTGTGACACCCGAAACATGTAGAGTGACTATGCAGTAAATAAATATCTGCATATTGTTGCACCTAGTTGGATTTTTATTAACATTGAATTGTTCCAATTGTATAAATTCTGAGGATATCGTTTGAAAAGCAGACCTGCTCGTACAATACAGTATCACGTGACACAAATTCATCTGGCATTTCGGCCGTTCACGTTGTTTTTGTCTCTGTTGCCAGTGTTAACATGATTTTTTGTACATATTTTAAACATATTACAACGTCATAAGCTTATCATGTAAACACAGATGTGCCGTTAGTTAGGAATTGTGCATACGGAAAATCTACATTCTTCTCTGCATCACAATTCAGACTCACGAAAGAGCGTAAGAATTATTAGTAACTAACAAAGAAGTGAGGAAACAAAAATACTTAAACTGAAAAGGTAATTGTGAGGTGTAAATTTTAAAATAACAACGACTTTTGGAAAGGGCATTTACGGAAATTCATTGGCATTGAGAGAAGGATTATTTGATTAGTTGATATTTTTGTATGGAAAATTGAGTAGAGCATTGAAGCAGGCTATTTTCTAATCCTCTGTGACTTCCATTCGATATATGAAACCCTATATCTAATGAATCTAAATGGAACAGATCATGTGGATTTATAAGGCATAATCTGAATAAATTGCACTGATTGATTTAACCTACTGAAGCAGCGAATTTTGACTACCAACAAGACTCGTTTTTCACATCTTAATACAGATTCGTTTACGTAAAATGAAATTAAGGTCATGAGTGATTTCACTTTCTTTGATTTAAAAAAATGTTAAAATTATGTGGCACACAGAACCCTAAAATATTCAACTTGACATTAAAATCATGTTACATGCTGAACATTAAAAACGCAGTGCAAGGATCACTCGGACATTGGAAAGTGAAGTCAGTAGCACAGAAAACTTGCATGTAGTGTGACACACTCTATCTCTTCAGGCATGGTTGGTCGCCCTAAAACAAGCAATGTGGCCAGCCTACATTCAAGGCGTAATAAAAAAGAGTGAAAGGGTTAGAAGGAGGGGGGAAGGGGCTTTAAAAGAGTAATTAATGAATAGGTTGGCCTGACACATTGTACACATGAGTAGCCAGTAGATAGTGTGGTGTATGCAAGTTAAATTATGACTGATGGCGAGAACAGCATAAAGACAGGCAGGCAGAACTTGAACGATGTATTCGTGTAAACTGTAAAATGTGTAACCAGCGAACGCATTGTATCCTTCTCTGAACCATTATAGAGTTTGGTGAATCTAAAAAGCTCGCGTAACAAGAAATTTCGAATGAGAAAAATTTGATTTCTCCCATTTGGTACTAAAAACTTGAAGCAGAAGCATTACTAAAAAGTAAAACGTTTATAATTTTCAGCGTTGTAGCAAACTCAGCAATCTTATATGTATCGCGTATTACTCTAATATCTCGTTACGACGTAAGTCATATTCAAGTTAAATGAATTAAGCAGCTGATATCGAGCAATATACAACTTTATGAGTGTACTTATCGCAAACTGCAAATAATCAGCACAATCAGGACAACTTTACTTTGAAAAGATTTCCCATTTCTAGAAAACTTGAAGAAAGAGACCACTTGGTAGACCCAGAATTAGAGGTGGATGTCGTGGAAATGGATCTTCTAGAAACAGAATGTAAGAGCTGGGTACTCTTTCAGATGGTTCAAGATACACCCCAGTAGCGGGGTTCTGAGGGAACTACAATGAGTTTTTGCTTTTCACAAAACTCATGTAATTTCATACCAGCTTGAGTTACTGCCCGCTTTTCAAAAAAAAAATATTGATTCATGGCGCTAGATATTAGCTTTTTTTTCGTAGCTTAAGATGTTTATAAAACCTGGAAATTTAATTTTCAGAGACGTGCCTTTTTATTTACATAAAATTAAATAAAATAACAATTAATTTTATTGCGTCTAAAATAACGTGTGACTTTTTCACGTTAATTAAAATCGGGACATCAATACACAGCCGATCCCAGTCACGGTCTAAGATGTTGATCTGCGGGCCCTCGCTTGCTGGGGTTGCAGGTTCGAATCTCGCCGGGTGCATAAATATCTGTCTCTTGTGAACGCTGTGTGTTGTCGGATTGAGGAATCTGCTTCGGGATTATCACTCATTCAGAAGAGTCCAGTGTGGTTTGTCTAAGTGAGTGTGGTTGTGGAGCCTTGATAACGAGGAGGCCCTGGCCGAATGAGAGTTGTTGCGCCATGAAGGAAAATATCAATATGCAAGGAAGTTTATTAAAATAAAGTAAAAGACACAATAAATGCAAAAACCTTATTCTGATTCGTACACATTATGCCTCCACTTAGTCATCACTGACATTTAAGCGTCTGTTCCACTGTAGGATCAAGGCTTGTATTGTGGTGTACAAGAAATCTTGTCAAATGTCTGTTGCCAGAAGGCGACGACTTACTTCACGTCGTAGTCTGCTGCAAATCGCTTGCCAGCCAGCTTGTTCTTAAGGGATCGAAAGACACGTAAATTAATGGGCCCTACATTGGCAACTGGACTTGTAACTGGTTTTTATGCTACGACTGGAATCTTAGGACTACCCTCTCTAACATTCCACCTTCACTCTCAGTGGTTTCCATCTCTTTGGAACTTAGGTCTCTTGCGAGATTTGAGGATCTCCCGTCGGACACTACGAAGATTAGGCTTACTGTCTAATGTAATAGAAGTTTGTCAAAAATTCGATGGACCCTACTGCAACTTTCCTCATGGTTTGGAAGTGGCGGCATTAGTTTCAGCAGAAGCATTTGTGATTTTCTCCCATAGTGTAGGGCGTCACATTTCGGAAGACAGCAACTATCAGCGGTTCTATTGGCACACAATACTTAAACTGCATGCATCCTGTTCTGAAAGGGTTAACTATATATCTGTTATAGTAAATGGCATGGACAAGGCTCATTCTTAATGGTGCCTATTGTGAATTAGGCAGAGGCGGTTTTACAACAATTAAGGTTGTTCGTGCTGAGTAGGTGTTCGGCATTCGACTTTCAAAATCGAGAGAGCAGACATCCAAATACAAACAGTCTATTGGAGACTGCGTGCGGGTTATTCCGTACGTTTCTTCAGCAACATGTGATTAGATGTCAGATAATAAAATCTACTTTAAATCCACTATCAATCATTGTATAATGGCGGTTCATTTCTAGTGACGTGATGTAAAGCTGATTCATGAATATGAAATAAAACAAAGTGCTAAGTTCAGTACGGTAAGCAACAAAAGAAATGCCAATCACTGCTTTAGATTATTCTGGATATGTGGATCCGCAATCATTGAAGGAAATCCAGTTTATTTTTGTGATCTGCGATTATCCTACAAACTTAAATTAAGCATCTACGGCTCCTATATACAAATGTAGTTTGAATATTCGTTTACGTGGCTTATAATCTCTGAAACGAACATTTGAACATTCTGCACACAGCTCTAATCTGGCTCCAAGAGTTTGACTTGCATTTCTAGCACTGAAACAAAATCTTGGCGGCCACAAAGTTAAAGAAGACAACGAGTATTTGGTAGTCTGTTTTAGTAAACAGCAATGTGGTTTACACGTCTTAATAGGAGTTCTCGAAAAAATAAAGAGGAAGTATGATAAGATTGTATAAAGACTACTTCCCTGTTGTATAGATTTACAGGCCTACACTTTTATGATTACTATTACTTTCACTATAATTTTATTTACACGTAACCTAAAACCTTAAATACGGATCATGGGAATGGTAAATGAATCGGACACAACCGCAGATTTGTGAATTTTCGGCATGTTCATAGTTTTTGATTTGCGAATCGTAGTTCGCACAATTTTAATAAAAATTTATGGTTCCATACAAGGAAGAAGCATGAGAATAAGAAGAAATAGACGCAGGATGTATTACAGGGAGCGGAAATTGCAAAATTTATAATATCCCTTAGACTAAGATGGTATTGATAAACGAATGGAAAGGGTAAATGACGAAATAATGCCAAAAAATAGTGACTGCCAGAATTGGGGGGAAAACAAAAGAGGCAGATAACGGAAATGATGCACTGATGAGTTTTAAGAAGATCTGAAGTTAATGGGAATAAGAAACTGGTATACAGCAGCCAGAGTCCGGAAATACGTACTAGAGAAGGATGATACTGGGAGCCAAGGTCCACAACGGACAGTGGTACTTGAGGAGGAGGGGGAAGAAGAGGAGGAGGAGGAGAAGAAGAAGAGTTTTAAATAAATTGTATGCTTCTTAATTATCTGTCTACATACTAAATTTTAAATATTTATGTCTACTCTTCTTTAGTTATCGGCATCAAACTGACAGCTAAAGAAAGTTTTCCCACCACCATCTGTTTACTGTGCAGTAGCTCATGGTGTTTTAGCACCTCCAATTACATTGCCTTTGTGGCTTTCTCTCCTTAAAATTTCCAGCTTCTTGCGTGTTGCCATAACTGGTTGAAAGAAATTATAATTGTCCTAGAGTGCCCTCCAGTGGCATAATATTAACACCAAATGTTGATGTTCGGTCCCTTGTTTATCAAAAGTTGAAATTAGGACACGACAAACAGAAGGCATAGTGCAGCAGTTCTCAACCGGTGTGCTGGTACATTACAGTGAGATTTTGCCAAGAGTGCCGTGAAGATTTGAGTAGGCGAGTGAAAATGCAGAAATAAATACGCAAATTAAAATTTTCTTACACGAAAATTTCTATACTGGAGAAAATTCTATAAAAAAAAATTAAAGAGTGCCTACGAGGGCATTTATTTGAAATTTTCTATCCAGTCAGTTTACTGCGGGAGAGAGAGCCTCCATCAAACATGGCGCTTCGGGAGCTAAAATGCCTGTCTGGATGCCATGAACAAGTCGAAGTAAAATTTTCTTAAGCTTGTCGAAAATCGAACTCCGGTTTCACGGTCTTTCAGCCCTTGAACTAATAACTATAACAAATTAGATATCCAGTCTCTTGTGTTGTATTTATAAAGTTGGAAATAGTATAAAAATAGTAATTTATAGCATTATCCGTTCTTTAAGATATTATTAACTAGATGAATAACAGCTTACAACGGACGGGTCCAAAGGCTTTATGGCCGAGGAAGAACCCGGTACCCATTTGACAGACCTCGTCAGCTGCACGTCCTGTCTGGAAGTTATGGCAAAGATATCAGTCATTGGCCCTACCTTACAAATTTATAAACGTATTTAAATAAAATATGACTTCATTTTTCTAAATGATTTGTACTCCTCACCCAATATTGTGCGGGTGATAAAATCGAGAAGAATGAGATGGGCTGGGCATGTGGCGCGTGTGGGTGAGGAGAGGGGGGTGTATAGGGTCTTGGTGGGGAAA
>Ga0136643_10017141_pt1 | contig 10899 bp, 6 predicted proteins | sample TergutLab28metaG_FD_96883 | JGI IMG/M metagenome (GOLD analysis project Ga0136643, IMG submission 96883) | Labiotermes labralis P1 segment gut microbial communities from Petit-Saut dam, French Guiana - Lab288 P1 (version 3) (version 3) | ecosystem: Host-associated > Arthropoda: Insects >... | reverse complement strand
GATGCACAAAATTTGTTTCACAATAAGTTTTATTTCATGCCTCTACATGTTTCGAGCACATGTGCTCGAAACATGTAGAGGCATGAAATAAAACTTATTGTGAAACAAATTTTGTGCATCAGGTTGGTTAATTACTGAGATGAATATACTGAGATGCACGGTCAGCAAAACGACAAAAAATGCGCTATAGTTCCGTCAAACACAACCAACTTTTATTGACGTTTGACTACCTGTTCTGTCTAAAAAGACTATAATCGGGCCAACATTACAAAAACTTACAAAATAAGGTATAATATAGTGCAGTTGTGTTCGTTGTATGGGATCCCGTATGACTTAACAGTGGTTATATAATGCGAAATTTACGAAAATTTTACGATACAGAATTTATATAAAACTATATAAAAATCGTGGAGTCGAAGTTGTCCTGGCCGGTTGTTGTGTCCGAATTGTGTGTAAATAATATTAAAATGGCGTATGTTAGGAGGAAAGATTAACTTGTGTATGTAACAAATTTTGAGTCACAAGTGCTGGATGCGCGATCTTATTATGTCGCGCCGAGTTAGTAGATAGACATCAAATACAGAATTGGTGTTAAATGAATGTTATGTAGACAGATATTTAATTGCGAGTAGTTGGCTTGTCAGCAATGTCGTGCTGTATATCGGATTCTGTATCAGGTGTATTCCAGGGTAGTAAATCTCATAACAACGTAACGCCCGTCACACAGATGTGTACCGGTCATTAGCTGTCTTCGTGCTTACAGCGAGTGCTGCATTTGACCGTCACTGTCAGCTGTGTCCAGGCCGCTGTCACACGGGGTACTACTTGCGACACGACTGCAATTCGATGGCGATACGACGCGATAAGTGCATCGCGCAGCGGGCACGGTCCTCAGCTACGATATTTGCTGCCTCGGTGTGGACGTGTGATAGCAGGGGAAGGAAGTGTTTGTTATCTGGTGGACGGAGGAAGATTTGAGGAGCAGGCAACAAGCAGGAGCTGCTGCGTTCACCATTACTGCAACAAAAGCGCTGAATCACTTCATTTATTCGAACCAAATGCACACGATATGTTAAAATACTTTTATGTATACATGTGTTTATCACCAGTTACCTCCTACATATTTCGGTGTTTGTTACACCATCATTAGGGAGGCCATAGTGTTATTTGCTCAAAAACTACAGCTTTTTGCAATGTTGTTACATAAGGTTGTGCTGTAAAATGTAGAATATACCCTGTTCCTTAAATTTACAAAGTCGTCACATTGTTTAAAACAATATACGTTTCTAGTAATTAACCAATTTGTTGCACAAAATCTTGTTTTATAATAAGATTATTATATGCCTCTACATGTTTCGAGCACTATGTGCTCATCATCAGGAGGTCAAAATTGTATTATACAGCATCTGGTATCATCACACCTGTAGGTGGCCGTCCGGTGCACAGGTTGAGAGAATACTACAATTTTGACCTCCTGATGATGAGCACACAGTGCTCGAAACATGTAGAGGCATTTAATAAACTTATTATAAAACAGGATTTTATGCAGCAGGTTGGTTAATTACTAGGATTATGCTGAGATGCACGGTCAGCGAAACATCAAAATATACATTTGGTCCTTGTGTATCTTATAGCAAATCTGTGTAACAACATTGCAACAAGCATTCTTTTTTTTTTTAGAAGTAACGGAATGGTCTCACTGAAGATGGTGTAACAAACATTGAAACACGTAGGAAGTAATTGGTGATAAATATATGTATTTAACACGTTATGTGCGTGTAGTTGGAATAAAAACAAGCGATGGACTGCAAGAACGCGTGGAGTGGGAAAGCTTAAGAAAAACGCTGAACTTCGCGTTTTTATTATCGCCTGGCAACGAAACCGGTACCGTCACCGTTTTATATCATCTTATACAAAAAGATACAGGAAAGTTAAATTTTCTTTTTTTCTTTTCGTCTTCCCCGAACACCCAGCATCTGACCGGTGACACAGACCGCTGTGTACCGCAGCAGGCTCCACCGTGTACTGTTTGTGTTCTCACTCCTGTGCCTACATTTCCACCATAAAGCATTTTAAAAGCCCGTGAGATGTCCCACCTTTAGTTACGGTATGTTTACGACACATCATACCGACTCGCCGTCGTCGTATGATACCGGCCCGTCGTAAACATGTCGTTGTGATGTCGTCTTAAGGGTGCGAGGTTCCGTTTGAAACAGAAGTTTAAGTTGTGTCGTAACCGATCGTATCGCCATCCTGCGTTAAGTTGCGTCAGTTGACAGCTCGCCTGTTCCCAATTTGTAGCGATCGAAACGCGATGCCCAATGATAGCCAGGCTCGTCTTGGCTAAATATGATGAAGGATGTTGCGCTCTGATGCCATGTTAATTACGTACGAACGGTTCAGACGAAATGCCTGAGACCGTGTTCCGGGTACAGTAGGATGCATGTAGCAGGGTCACCGATTGCTGTCTACCAAACAATACGGTGTCACAACATAGTACCGTAGTGTCAGTGCCCCAAAGAACTGCAAGTGGCACTTGCTATGTATGATTGCTCTAAAGATGCTGCAAGAAAGGTCCCAAGTGGCAAGGCACTACAATTAGTGAATAATTGGCCCTTTAAAGTCCAGTGGTTACTATGTATACCACCAGTTTAACATTCAACAATTCTACGTTCTGCCCACACAGTGTATTTATGTGTTTTGTGTGGATCTGAGAACAAACAGCGATTATTTCCCTATACAGCATTAACTGACTGATTTGTATAACCGAGACGGAGTGTTTACTGCGCGGTACGGACTGGGTCTTTGTATATAATTCAGGTTGAAATAGTTTTTTTTAATGGTGACTCAGAAAGTGTGGTCCGGGTTTCCCAAAACACGTATCAGCTGAATTTCCTTATGGTATCGATGTTTAACCTTCTTCACTGCCACTTGAGAACTTACCCAACATGTGTGTCGCAAATTCCAGTTCTTGTAGTACATATTTTGCAGTAGCGCATTGTGAATACACATGGTGTCTCCGTTGAAAGTCTGGATGCTAGGTGATGTAAGTTTCACGTCCCGGCTGTTTTGCACTCTAGGAAGGAGCCAAATTCGTTACGAGTGTTTTGGATCCAGAGTTTCAGTTACAAGCGAGGTTGTATGACTGGTAACGCTTCTGGCTTGTTATCCGGAAGTACGTTATTCGAACCTCGGTGACTTATGTCCTCGTTTATGGCCATGGTATCCGCCACTGATCACAGTTGTGTCGCAACATGCGTGCCCTTTGTTCTGCTGGGCCCTCACCCATTTGTTTTCGTCATTGGCTGAACGAGAGCTCGAGACAGTCGTGGCGGGTTACAGTGTCATTTCATTTCCAACACACATACAGTGACACTGCTGCATTTGTCACCGTCATTCGGCAGTTGAGTTTTCATGTGCTTGCTAAAGTGTACCATCGGATGAAGTGAAATGGGCAGAAATGACAAACAAGAGTTGTCCAACTAAATTTCAGTGTTTGAAATGGTAGATTTTTCAAGACTTGGGATGTGAAGGCATGGATTGGATTGATGTGGCTTAGGATAGGGACAGGTGGCGGGCACTTGTGAATGCGGCAATGAGCCTTCGGTTTCCATAAAATGCAGGGAATTTCTTGACTAGCTGAGAACCGGTTAGCTTCTCAAGAAGGACTCTGCTCCATGGAGTGAATAAGTAAGATTTTCAAGACTACTCCGCCAGTACTGTATTTATATCTGCCATCAGCCATTGCAGTATCCTTCAGTATCTTCAGAAAAATACATCGCTGGCGTCTTCATGGCCGTCCTTCACTCCGTACCCCACTTTGAATCCCATGATGGCCTTGCGTGAATGGGTCCACTCTCGGTCTTTAGGATGAGACGTACATGCTCAACCACATTCCTCAGAAGCAGAGTGGTTATTACACGAACCAGCACGTAAAGAACACTGTATTGTATCAGCCGTGTGTGTGTTTGTTGTGACTCGCAGTAAACGATTGTTGGCTGCACGCAGGATGGAGCGAATGGACTGCCGTGTTCTGTAGTGCGGTAGGCAACTGCGTCAAATTCGTGCTCCAGAGGGTTTAATATTGGCCACTGCAGTGGAGCTAACGTCCGTCGCACCATCGGTCTGTTATTTCACATTCATCAGTTCCAGTTATGTGTGAAACACTGCGGTTTAACCCGGGAGTGCGTTTGTGTCTAGAATAACGGCAGATTCAGCGACGTCGCGCGCTCTGCACTTATCGGCAGCTGCAGCCGCATCTGCCGTCAGCATTCTGCCAGCTACGCGGTGAACTTGCAGTAACCTTGCCGTGCGGTAATGTTACCAGCACGTTTCGTAGTCACAGGGCGCGGTTCGAATGTTCAGCCAATGTATATTTGAAGGTGAAAAGGGTGCTAAAATATTATATCTAGTCCAGGGACCGTTTGTGTGTGATCTTTACTGGGTTTCATTCGGCTCGCTGCATTGTCATGACACTAAAATCTTACGTTTCATATTGAATTCATTTCTTCTGTGTTTCATGAAACTTCACAGACAAGTGAGGCAGTTAAGTTATAATGTAACGTTATGTCGCGTTCGCGTAACTATTTTTCAGTGGAAACACAACAACGGATTCTGTGTGTGTTGATGAGTTACATTTCACTGCCAACTGTGTAAGAATATTGAGTGTTGTATAACAGTTTTTTGTGGTGTGTCACCGGCCACAGTGCTTATTATACGTATCAGTGTTTGAAAGTAACTTTTCCATCTACTTTGCATTGTTGTCACACGTTATTTATAGATGCTAAATTGAAACGCAAGACTGTTCGTTTGCTCGTTGTCTGTTTTAGATGACAGTTTGGCTAAACTGGCCTAAATGACATAAGTCGTTACGTAATCCGTCAGCTTTGTGTTGCTGTGAAGCATTTGACGAGATCAGACGGAATTAATCGCCGGTTCCGGTGGCCGCGCGGGCTAGGACGTGGGTCTGCGGCAGCTCGCCCGCTGAGATTGTGGGATCGAATCCCACCGGCGACATGGATGTCTGTCTGTTGTGAGTGTTGTGTGTTGTTAGGTAGAGGTATGTGCGATGAGCTGATCACTCATCGAGAGGAGTACTGCCGACTGTGGTGCGTCGTTGTGTGTGATCTAGAAAACTTGTTAATGAGGAGGCCATGGCCCGCTGGGGGCTCTTGCGCCAAATAAAAAGAGGACGGTATTAAACACTTACGAAGCAGTAAGTATTAAATATGGTGTTCCCGTCTCATTTCCTTAGTGACTGCGCATAAAAAGCGCCTCACCTCTAAGCAGTACTGTACGTGTTGCCGTGTGTGGCCTGTCTGGATTCAACGTATTTTTCCACATCTCATGAACGTCGCGATTTTCGGAGGAAAAACTGTGGCGAGCATACAGTGCGTGTTCTAACTTTCTGTGCACAGTTTGTCCTAAACATTTCCAATTCTAAGTAGAATAGAGCGAGACATTATCGTAGATGTACGAAGGTCTTTTTTTTGTAAAGTATCCGTTATTCGCGTCAGATGTTACTGAAACTTGAATTTGCTCGACACATTTTTCGAAAAATCCTCATAAATAAAATTTCAATGAAATCCGACCAGTTGGAGCCGAGTTTTTGCGTGTGGGCGGGCGGACGGACAGACGGGGCAAATAGAGAAGGGACAAAGCTCAGTTACCTTTAGCAATTATGCTAACGCACCTAAATTTGTAGTGTTTTAGTTATTCTGTGTGAGTGTGTGGTGTGTGTGAGTGTGTGTGTGTGAGTGTGTGATTATGTGTGTGTGTGTGTGGTGTGTGTGTGTGAGTGTGAGTGTGTGTGCGTGGTTGTGTGTGTGTGTACGTTTTAGTGTTGCACTGCCATAATATTTAATGTAAACCAAAGTTTACAAGTAATGGTTTGCATGTACTGCTACCGACGGGCCCGACATATTAGGTTTCATTGTTTTCATCTGTCCGATGGAGGGCACTGAGCCCATTTTCGAAACGTAGTTGTTTTTTAAACAATGGAGCGCAGAACGGGGTCCAGCTGTGTTTTTAAACCGGCTTTTCATGTTGCTAATTTATGACGTGCAGGTTTATGCATTTCGGTATTTATTTGACTTTGAATATTTTTTATTTGTGGTTGCCATACTGTTGTCTTGTCGGAAATCAGAAACGAACCTCTTGACGCCGGGCGAACGTACTTCCGGCAACAATATTCACGACGCACAGCCGGTTATGTTCACATGCCGACCACGTGATTCGTTTCCCGAAATTGCATCCCAGTATCCTAACTTTTTGTCGCGGTATGAGAGATTTTTCCCACCCGCAATTCCGTATGTATTCCTGGTATGTGCCATTCTATCTACAGATCCACCCCATTCTTATAACTGTAAATGTCAGTGCCATGTTTTCCATTATTTATTCTCGTCAGGGGCGGGACTGTGTCTGTGTGTTCAGGCCTAGTAATGGTCCAGCATTCGTACCCCGGGTGATGTATGGTGGAATATGCGGTAGGCTTTTGGTCGAATGATAATTGACGGGAGAGACAGAGTGTTCTGGTTATGTGCCTGTTTTTCCATTGACTCGCCCGGACATCCTGGGCAGTAAATACTGGACCTCACTGTGATAACCCGCGATTAACCGCCCGAGTTGTCTCACTGTGTGTTGTTGTGACGTGTGGTCACGTGGTTTCTTGTGTACCATAGACTTATCAGGCATTCCGTCATGGGACCATCTGTTTTATTTTCTTGCGGTTGTACACATGGTTATATCCTGAGGCATTGCTCACAGGGTGACTGTCCGGGAAAACAGTTAATACAGCTGGATCATTGTCAGTGGTAGAGCAGTGCGTACTGAGCGTATTGCAGCTTGAGATGTGATAGAAAAGGGGAAAATGATTGTAGCATTTGGAGAAACTTAAATACAGTAAAAGTTAAAAAAAATGAAAATATGTGGGTACATATTGTGTGTGATTTTACGTATGTGTTAGAATTGAGTCGAAATAAGAATGTCCAATAAATTACAACACAAAAGAACGTAGGAACACAGACAGTTTGTACCACCACATCGCATAACGCCTACTGTCCAGTTGCATGGGTTACTGCCAGCATCTGTTATTACTTCGCGGTGTTAACTGTTATGGTATATAAATTTATTTTTACGAGAAAGTTTTACTTCCCTTTACGTTTCAGTGATTAACGTCACGGATTTGTCGGATGCAACCCCAACGTTTTAATCGTCGTCTTGTTTGGAATTGCTGATTTACAAACATTTGCGATGTAGTGTTTAGTGGGACTGGTGTTATCTGTAGTGTAGTGTTTAGTGGGACTGGTGTTATCTGTAGTGTAGTGTTTAGTGGGACTGGTGTTATCTCCAATGTAGTGTTTAGTGGAACTGGTGTTATCTGTAGTGTAGTGTTTAGTGGGACTGGTGTTATCTGTGGTGTAGTGTTTAGTGGGCCTGGTGTTATCTCCAATGTAGTGTTTAGTGGAACTGGTGTTATCTGTAGTGTAGTGTTTAGTGGGACTGGTGTTATCTCCAATGTAGTGTTTAGTGGGACTGGTGTTATCTGTAGTGTAGTGTTTAGTGGGACTGGTGTTATCTGTAGTGTAGTGTTTAGTGGGCCTGGTGTTATCTCCAATGTAGTGTTTAGTGGAACTGGTGTTATCTGTAGTGTAGTGTTTAGTGGGACTGGTGTTATCTGTAGTGTAGTGTTTAGTGGGACTGGTGTTATCTCCAATGTAGTGTTTAGTGGGACTGGTGTTATTTGTAGTGTAGTGTTTATTGGGACTGGTGTTATCTGTAATGTAGCGTTTAGTGGGACTGGTGTTATCTGTAGTGTATAGTGAGACTGATGTTATCTGTAATGTGATTTGCCTATGGAATTTCATGATAATCTGACAATTAACGTCAGCTATAGTGACACGCATGGCACTCATCGCAGGATGATATGACCTGTATTCTATGATCATACCAAATGTCATGAAAAATTGTACACGTCTGTAGTGACCAGAGTTCTGAAAAAGGAACCCTCTATTCTTGAGGATAGTGATCATCCATCCATAGGCAATATAACGAAATAATGCTTGCTTCTAAAGACGCTAGATGTTTGGCCCATAGATGGGTTATGAATTGATGCGATTCAGTTGGAAGGTTCGCGTGGCAGTCTGCTTGCTCCGTACCGGGGACGTGGCTTTTCCCCTATGCGTGTTTGCTGCTTGGCTCGCCGTCTTGCGTACTCCGGTATCTGCGGTCGCTGCGAGCCGCAGCAACACAGCACTGTGTGTTAGTTACGTGCTGAGTCCCAGAATTCATTACTACAGAGCCAGCTGAGCTCCTCGAAACCGGCGCCCAGCCTCCAACAAGCACAGTCAGTATCCGTTTCGGCCCATTTGTACGTCACTGCCGTTGCATTTTTTCGGCACATTGCGTTAGGTTAAAAAGTGTTCGGTCAGTTCCTCATTCATTTTTATTAAGCCCCAGTCACCAGGTTTAATCAGTCCGCAGCACTTTGTCCTCCTTTAATAACAATATCATTCCTTAATCAGTCCCCCAGTCCACCATCCACGTTTACCGACACTGAAACACTCCCAACTGTAGTCCGAATGCCATCAGCTTGATATTTTAGTGTGATTATTGACTTCCTTATAATGTTTTGTAAATTTTTAATCACCTTCGCTCTTTCCTGCTGTTTCATTGTACTAATATCATTAACAAACGTCACAGCCACTTAGTCCGCTTCTGTCCGCAAGTCTCCTGCACCAGTGCAACATTCAGTCCAATCATCCGTCTGCGGATCACTCGATCAGATTGGCTGCGCCCAGGCCGCTAGTTTAACCACGCCGAATCATTTACATTTTGTTCTGTCTCATGTGTACGACTTCGCAGATTACTTAGTTCTGCCATTTTAACTGCCTTTGTTTTTAAGTTTGTCCGTATCGAATGACAAAGACTGACAGACTGCTCGTAATTGGGTGGTCCAGCAGAACTTGAAGCGATTGTGTGAATAATTACGGAATTGAAACGTAAAATTGATCTTGTTTTGGAGAGAGCAAACATTTCAATAAAAATTTAATCACAAGAAATAAACAAAAGAACAAATAAAATTTTAACACAATCAAATTGAAAATCACTATAAAATCCACTAAACTAAATTAAACAAATATTATAAAAATGAAATAAAGAGCTAATCCCCCTTAATCTTAACATCAAATTAAAGTAAATAAATAAACAAAAATTGAATAAGATGTATGAATTAAATTCATTTCTTGAAAAACCAGAAACCACTAAAGACCAATAACATTTCACTACCAATAAATTATTATTAATACTAATGAAGAGAGAGAGAGTAGTCGCTGCATTTACTAAGCTTTACAAAGTAAACAAAAACTCCTTATACGCATATCAAATCACTGCGTCTGTGTCAACTTCACTAAACATTCGTTGTGGCTCAGTTCCACTGAAACTTGTTGGACAGTCACGACTTTCAGCCGTATTAACAAGTAATGCTCATCCATACCCCATCAGGTTTACTAACATACGGCAAGGACGCATGATAAGCTGTAAAGAACGCCAGTGAACGTTGAACGTGTAGTACACATTTTTAATCTGGTAAGCCGTGTGTCCGATTCAGTGTTCTGTGACATGTTTGCGTTGAATTTGGTGTTTAGCAGCACGAATACAGTGCCATTATTTTAAGTGGCGACTATCACTAGTCACTTCCAGTTGGGTCACTTGTGCTGTACAGAAAGCGCATTAGCCGGTTTGTTCCCTACTCTGCTTTTCGGAGACGTTTCGAAGTTCGTGGCACATCTGCAGTCGCTGCGCGGAATTCCGCGAAATAAGGAAACTGGCCTGTTATGGGGAGGTTTCTTTCAGACCGCTACGGAATTTGGGGAAAAGTCGGAAACCTGTTTGAGATGCAAGTGTAATAGTATTGATTGATAACGGTACAGTTGATACATGAAGTGGGCAAAGAAGAACAAGGGCGACTGCATTTCACCGTAATTATGCGCTTCCTGCTCCGAATTTGGGAAGGTGAGTAATTTTGCACTGGAAACATGAAAATCACAGTGGAATGATAAATAAGATACAAAGAACACAAACAGTGAATTCTGTGACAGGGTACCTCCAGGCGGTACGTGCTGGAGAAGTCGACCCCACGCGCGTTTTGTTTAATGGTGAAACTTGGGTTTTATCCCTGGGGATTCGTGAACGATTAGCCACCGGAAGATACAATGCCGATGCGCGAAGTGTCATATTATGGAGTCACGGGTGCTGCTGGCATTATGGAGCCCATTCCCGAATCTGAGGTCATAAATTCATACCCATTCTGTATAGCGACGCCGCCCAAGTACCAGGTAGCCCTCCGTTTTTCAGCAAGACATGCACTAGCTCACACCGCAAGCCATTCGCAGGGTCTTTAGAGTTTGGAGAGTTAAAACGAAATTTTAACTGCCATACATAACAGGGAATTGCGCGGATATGAACTGACGGCCTCTTGGAACAGCAGCGATCACTACCCTGCTTGATGCCACCTCAAACGGTGCGACTGTATTGATTCGTGGCAATGGATAAGGAAGAAGTCCATGTAGGTATGTGATGTGATGTGATGTGATGTGTGAAATGTGCCAAGAGATTGGTGGATATTATTTTATTGCACATTGGTCGGCCACTGATGTGGTCATCTGCAGGGTGGTGACAACAAGAATATTAATTAATTAATTAATTATTGCAATTGGGTTGTCACCCAGTGGCAGTGGCTATTTTACATATATACGAAATATAAAGTTGGTTACTTCTGAATTTAAGTCCTGAGGGCTACAAGAGAAGCATGTAGTGGCAACTTGGAATGTTGGGAACCATCTCAGCATTTGCTTATAGACACAGGGAAACTAAGAAAAACCTGTGTCGAGATGGCCGGTC
>Ga0136643_10017140_pt1 | contig 10899 bp, 6 predicted proteins | sample TergutLab28metaG_FD_96883 | JGI IMG/M metagenome (GOLD analysis project Ga0136643, IMG submission 96883) | Labiotermes labralis P1 segment gut microbial communities from Petit-Saut dam, French Guiana - Lab288 P1 (version 3) (version 3) | ecosystem: Host-associated > Arthropoda: Insects >... | reverse complement strand
TTGTTTCAGTGTTGTACAAGGTCTTCAGGCCAGGTTCGACGAAGTCTTCTATCTATCGGTCCATTATTGTACAATTGTTCGATTAGGTTGTTGGCATGGTTGTGCGTCTTGTTGTATTTGGTGGCTACTCGCTGAATTTCGTCCGTAATACTGGGTGTGTGGAGATCAGTATGGAGCAGTTGGTTGTTGATATACCAGGGTGCATTTACTATGTTTCTGAGGAATTTCGATTGGAATCGTTGGATTATTTTTAATCTAGTTGGTTTGTTGCATCCCCATAATTGGATTCCATACGACCAGATGGGTTTGAAGACCACTTTGTACAAGAGTAGCTTGTTGTTCAGAGATAACTTGGAGTTACAACCAAGAAGCCAATGCAATTGCCTGAACTTGATATCCAGTTGTCTGCGTTTCGCTTGAATGTGTGTATTCCAGGTGAGTTGTTGGTCCAGGTGAAGGCCAAGATATTTAATCTCGATGGTGACTGGGATGGGTGCATTGTTGAACGTTAAGGGTGGGCATATGTTCTTGCGGGTCGTAAATGTGACTTGTACGGATTTGGCTTGGTTCACTGTTATCTGCCATCGGATGTACCACTCCGCTAGGGAGTTGAGATGGGTTTGTAGATGTCAGGTTGCAGATACAGGATCTTTGTTAACGGATAATACGGCTTCATCGTTGGCAAATGATGCTATTGTTGTGTTTCCTGCCTTAGGTGTATCGGCTGTAAAAATTAAGAACAGTAATGGTCCAAGAACACTTCCTTGTGGAACACATGCTTCGATCGGATAATGGTCAGATAGGGTGTTGTTATGTCTAACTGCAAAGTTCCTATCCGCAAGGTACGATTTTAATAGTAAGTAGTAGTTACTAGTTAGAGCGTGTTTCAATTTGAAGAGTAGGCCTGGGTGCCATATTCGGTCAAAGGCTTGGGAAATGTCAAGAAACACAGTGTTGCAATATTTCTTCTCTTCCAGGCTCATGGCGATTTCGTTAACTAGTCTATGAACCTGATGAATGGTAGAGTGGCGTTCGCGGAAGCCAAATTGATGAGACGGAAGAAGTGTCGAGGGATCATGTTCTTCGTTTATTCTTTGTAAGAGTAATCGTTCAAACAGCTTGCTAGTTACAGGTAAGAGACTGATGGGTCGATAGGAAGTAGGTTCATGTGGGGGTTTGCCTGGCTTAGGAATCATAATTATTTCAGCGTACTTCCATAGGATGGGGAAATAAGATAAGGTGAGCATACGGTTGAAGACTACGGTTAAAAGAACAACTGTTTTGCAGGGTAGTCGTTTCAGTATCTGTCCTGATATCAGATCATAGCCAGGGGCTTTACGTGTGTTTAGTCTAGTTAATGCTGTTTTGACCTCGGCTGGAGTAAATGCTCTTATGGGCAGAGACATCTGACATGATGCAGTGATGGAATCTTCGACATCATCGTCTATATGTCTTTGCTCAGCTCTAAACACGTCTGCTAAATGAGTAGCGAAGACGTTGGCTTTATCTTTATTGGAATGTGCCCATTCGTTATTTAGTTTGCGAATTGGTGGTACAGGAGCCTGGGGGCGTTTTAGTTGTTTTGTGGCCTTCCATAGTGTGTTATCAGTAGGCGATAAGTGTGTAATGTAGTGTTCAAAGCTGCTGTTGTGCAATTCTTGTAGGGCAGTTTTTAGATGTCTGGACAGTCGGTTATACTGGTGCTGGTCGTTTGCATGACGCAATCTTTACCAGACTCTTCTAGCCCTTTTCACGGCAACAAGTTGCTGAATATGCAGTGGCGTATTTGGGATAAAAGGAGCTTGTTGCTCTTTTGCAGGAGTAGAGGACCAGGCTGCTTTTTGAACCAACATGGTGAAATAATGGGCTGCTTGGTCAAGGTCGGTTGGGGATTTCAGTCGTATATTTAGGTTTGTGTTTTCTTCTAAATAATGCTGAAATGTATTCCAGTTGGTGTTTCTTGTAGTTAATTTTGGAGGGAAAGGTTTGTCGATTGCTGCAGTGCTTAAGCTGACTATAACTGGAGTATGATCAGACGAGAGATCGTAGTTGGAGCGTATTTGGCAATTATTTCTAGGTAGTCCATGTGATACAAAGAAGTCTAGAAGATCAGGAAGCTTTCGCAGTTCGGTCGGCCAGTATGTGGGTGCACCATTACTGATGTAGTCATAGTTGCTGTCACTCAATAGCGCGCCATAGATTGCGCTCTTTCATTGTAGTCAGTCTTGAACCCCATTGTGTGTGTTTGGCGTTCCAGTCGCCCCTGACTAAGAATCTGTTTCCAAGGGTCTGGAGAAAGTCTTTATATTCATCAGTTGATATGTTATGTCTTGGCGGACTGTAGATAGCGGCGACTGTGAAGCGCCAGAACATGGCTTTTACTTCAACAATAGTTGCTTGTATTTTATTTGTTTGATATGAGGGTAGCTCATAATGGGAGATAGTTTTGCAGATGATTAATGTTGTGCCTCCATGGGTGGTACCGTCGGGGTGGGGGGTATTGTAAGCATTGTATTGCGGCATTTTAAAGACAGTTAAGTTAGTAAAATGTGATTCAGAAATAAGTAAGATATCTATTTTGTTGATATTTAAGAAAGTCATTAGTTCTTGCTTATGATTAAGCAAGCCGTTGGCGTTCCAGGTCGCTGTTCGTAGAATATTGGATGCTATGGGTTAAGTTTGCTGATGACAGTTGTAAGGAGGTTAAGGATCATACTATTTTGACTTATTGATTGAGAAAACATGGCCTTAAATTCGTTTAAGAATGTTGCTAGTTGTTCAGCTAGTGTGGATTGATCTAATACAGAGGTCTGGCTGTTTTTTGTTATCTGTGCTTATGTGTATTGACCGTTTTGGACAGGAATGTTTGTATTAAAGGAGTTGAAGTGGAGGGGTTGTGTGTTGCTCATTGGGGGGATGGTAATTGGGCGTTGTTGGTTAGGATAAGTGGCTGGGTGCTGTTGGTAAAGGTTGTTGACTCTAGTTGGGTTGCTTCTCGTCGCTACCAAGTTCCTGTAAACAATGCATCCCTTGTAATTCGCGGGGTGATCTTCACCACACAGGGCACATTTCCCTGGATTGTGTCGTGGTTTCGTACAGTCTTTTGAATCATGTTGACCACCGCATTTTACACACTGGTAAGGCTTTGTACAGTATGTTTTGGAATGTCCATAAGCTTGGCATCTCTGGCACTGGACTGTGTTTCGGTTTTTATGAGGTGCTTCTATAGTTATTTTAGTGTTACCTAAGAATTTGAGATTGAAGATCTCTTTGTTGTTGGCTTGTGGTTCTAAGTCGACGAAGAGTAGGGATAAGGGGTCTTTTGTTTGTTTGTTTGTGCTTTATATTCATTATATTTCGGACCATATGACCTTCTTTTTGTAGCTCTTCTTTGATGTCGTCTAGGGGTACAGAGTGATGAAGGTGTCTAATAACAATTCTGTAGGCTCGTTCGGTTTTGATCTGATAGGTGTGGTGGACGATATTTTCTTCTTTCATATGTTTTACTAGGCTCCTATATGTATCTATTGTGTTCGCACTTATTTTAACAGTGTCGTTTGCCAGGGCTGCGGTGCGATAAGTGTCTGGTTCGGCCACGTCTGCAAGGTCATCCAACATGGCTTTAAAGTTTTTAACTCCGTATACAAATGTGGGAGGTGGTCGCGGGATATTTGGTGTATCTCTGTGGGTACTGGTTTGTGGACTTTCTTCGTTCTCTTGTCTGTTGAGGAGCAGGGTATAACAGTTTTGGGTACCAATTTCAGAGTTATTTCGAGTACTGGATTCTGTGCTTTGGTGTATTCTCTTTCTCTTTTTCACATGTTGCCACCCATGACTATGTTCTTTTTGTGTTCCTTTTTCTTCATCAGTATTCTCTTTGCCGTTTTCCACGTCACTGGTGTCAGTGTAGAGATTGACGTCACTATCATGCTTGCTATTTGGAGCATGTGATGTATTATGTTGCAGATGTGGTGGATTAACTAAAGGGTTAAAATTCTGGTGACTGGGTGGTTGAGTTGGAATCGGAATTTGTTGAGGTAGAAATGGCGATGGCAGCGGTGGGAAATCAGATTGGGCGAGTCCTGGCTGTTGAAAAAATAATTGATTTTGGATGTTGGGTGGGTACCCTAGGAGCACATTACCCAGGGTTAAAGGTTGTGGTGGAAGGGGGAACATTTAGTTTTCGCTGTGAACGATTACTTAAGCCTAGTAGCTTACTTTGATTCTGTAGGAGGCTCCCATCAATAGAATTGTCTATGAGAATGCACGCTGCTGGAATACAATGTCGTTGTTTCGTCGGTTGATCACTGCTTGGTAGTACACAAACAGATGACGCGGACGTCCTTGGTACATGTGTACTCGCTTGGCTTCACTATCGAAACTCTGCACTCACACAACTGTTAATAAGTATAGCACAAATGTAGACACAACACTAGATTGGTCTTACCCCATCGGCTGCTCGAGGAGAACTCATGACTGAAATTTGCATTCTCAGAATCAACTCTGGTGGAAAAAAAATGTTATTTTTCATTAGGGTCGATAAGTGCCCTTGCTTCATATTGTAATGAGATTCATTATTTTGTTGTGTGCATTATAAATTACAGCATTTATGAAGGTAATTGTTTTAAATTTAATAACTTCAGCATGTGTGTATTACTTCATGACTTCCAAAAGTTTCCTTAAGTACTTCATTATAGCACACATTCCTTCTTGTTATGTTAATGAGAAAAATGTGAAAAGTTGTCCCTGTTCACAACCTGAAGCCGTATGGTGAAGTGGCAGTGTAGCTGCACTCATTCTTACCCTCAATGTTGGATAGGAGTGAGTGTTCAACTTCGTGCCCCAGCTGCTCTAAAGCCACCCCCTCCCCTCCCCCAGAGAAAGAGCCTGTAGTGCCCACTGAGTAGAAATCTGAGTAAGGCCTAAAGCCAGTCTGGATGTTTTTGAGAAGTGAGAAATCTCCTGTCCCTTGGAGGAATCAAATGTTCAGCCCATAACCTAGTCTCTATACCAAGTACACTCTCCCATGTTATTGGATGTAATGAATGAATATCAACGCGCTTTTTTAGTTGCTGGCATGTTGTTTACTGATTCAGCACATGATGTTATCTAATGCTGTATGCTACCTTGACTTGACATATCTCATTTGTTTGTTGTATCTATCATTTAACCAACACCATCAGCTGCATGAATGAGGATCCTGTTGAAGACTACTGTCTTTTGAGGTGTGATTTTATGTTGTGTAGTTTGGTAGCCAGATATCATTGAATCATAAGAATTTGCTGCATCTGTCTTCAGGATATAAAAGTGTGTGATGTCACATCCCAGAAGACAGTAATCCCTATAGTTGCCACCTTGAGAACTTCAAATCACAGAAAGGATATTACTTTTCACAATATGTTGTTTATTGCCGCCTCTTCACTCTATCTCTCTCCCATGCTTTAAAACAGTATGTATAAAGCAGTGTAGTTTTTAACATAGCGCATCATGATCACTTGACTGGTTGAGTGATTGTGCCTGATGATAACAATGTAAGGTGAAATACAATACAAGTGTTTTCTCTGTACCAGAACTTAGTGTTAGTAGTGCCTTGAGGTTTTTCTAAGATTTTAGTATGAATATTAACAGCCAGGTCATACAAACAGTAAAAATAAACAGCAAGAAGATGTATCACATACAGTCTCTCTCACGCATCATTATTGATACATGAACTGCATCAGGTGCTGTGTAAAGTATTTGTACAGAACGTTGTATAGTGGAAGGAGTGTCACATGGTATTTGAAAGTACTCTTATTATTTTGGACTCTTTCCATCATCTATTATGTAATTCATAATGTTTTGGATGTCATCTATGCTTTTGTCCTCATTTTGTCCTCAGTGCAAATCTGTGTGGTGGACCCCACAGAAAGAGCCACATTCAGTCACCGGTTCACATTTGCAACACAGGGTCTTAATTATATAGTAGATGATAGCAAAAGTCCAAAATAAAAACAGTGCTTTGAAATATCTAACCTGATCATCAAAATGCAATAGCATTAAGTGTCATCATATGGTTTGTGGGATATGGAAATTATGCATTGCTTTAGTTTTCTGGCAAGATAGGTTGGATTGCTTTCTAAGCAAACAAAACATTACTTTAAACATACTGTAGCCTACTTTCATTCTTTAAAGAAATGTGCCAGTATTCTGTGCTGTTGGAGTACCACCACTAGAAGAGCACTGCAAGTGGATATCATAATCTGCACTAGATGAGAAATTATTCTGGATATGTTGTCTGAAGTACTGAATTTTGGAATACATGAATCTTACAGGATGAAATATTAAATTTTTTAATGCTGTGCATTAACATCAATATTTGGTTTTTACTGTTTTTAAATATATAATGTCTAACTACAATTACAATTAGACAGTTTCACACAGTATTTTACTGTAAGGGTATGGATACTGGTTTTGCCACTACATGGCATAACTCTGCTTAGTCAAAAGTCATGTATGTTGCACATTATATACAAAAAGTTTCACACAGTGTTGGTGTATTTTGCAGCAAGCACACATAATTTGGATGAGTTCATCAATATGGACCCAACAAAGGGTCTTGGGCAAGTCATGAACCTGACACAACTTGTGAAGACCTTTTACCAACAGCCATAGTCAGTTGGCAGTTGTGAGGTGTCAGCTTTCTGTCACTCTGAAGTATTGTTCACCAGGTTGGGCAAGTCTCGGTGCAGATGGCATTGTTGGCTTTTGCTTTTTGTTAAGACACAAGAATATGAACAGTAGAAATAAGCTTGTCCTCGAAAATATTCAGTATGCACTAGCATGAGGAGTCATTTGTTGCATTGAATAATCAGCATTAATCAAAGGAGTGTGATGACTTCCTAGAATTTATAATGTTGTTGCATCACTATAGTGTTCTTTATAGCAGGCACTTGTAATGAGATTTGCCATTGACATTATTTCAGTTTGATGTACATTCTTAAGGTATAAATAATGGCGAGCAATTAAACACAACCGTTTATTAATAATACAGATTCCTTTGCTTTATAAATGCAGATATATGCTTCGCCCTCTTTTAAGCAAACTTAGGCTACAGTAAAAAACTTTGTTTCTGTGTTAATATTAAAATACTAGTTGTGCCTCTGTGAATAATTCACACATAGAATCTTTGAGGTATTTAATCAACAGTAATTACATCATCTTAACAAACATAAAACATGGAACTCACTGAAGCTTGATGCTGGGTAATTTCTTTGGGAGATTGAAGGATCATAGGCAATATGTAAATAAAAAACAAAATCTTACTAGTACAGCATTGAATTCAACTGTCCTACCTCAAGGGGAGGCCAAGGGCAGTACATGAAATATGTTACATTCGCCTCTGCTTGATGCAGCACTGTCACTTTTTAATGTTAGCTGTTTTGTTAAAAAAAACAATTTTTTGAGAAGGAATTAATAAAAACAAAGGAAACTGCCATCAATGCCAAATCATAAGCTTTCTAAAAATGTCTGTTATATACAGATCTTTTTAGTACTTCAGTAGATCATAATGTCCCAAACATACCTTACCATATTAATGTATAAACTGATGTCTGAATCATACATTAGTGTTACTTGCAAAATTCCATCTGTGAATAGCTCTAAATATATGTAGTAATTTTAATTATTATATCACCACCACCACCATCATCATCTTCAAACACCAAAATTCCTGGCTGTGTACAGTGGCTTCTTACATAACTATCATTCATGTAAGACTTCAGGGATCTGTAATCGTTCTTCTTATTACAGCTAACATTCTTAGTGAAAAATCCATGTTCTTCTCTAGAGATTCTCTGTTCAAAAAAATGTGGGGAATTTTTTTCTCATGGAAGGGTTTTTGGTCCTTCATAGTACCTAGTCAAATTATAATGTTTTTCAAGTAAAATAATTCTAGAATATTATATGTTGTCAGTATAAACTTATGATATTTTTAGAAAGCTACAGCATATTCAGAGATGTTAGGCTAACTTGAATACAGGGTAGATCAGTTGGGGTTTCTTATACATATATCTGCAGTTTTTTTAAACATACTAAGGGATTGTTATAATTAAGGAAAAATAAGAGAAATGAAGTGTATGTAGTTTTTAAGCACAAAGTGCTGCTTACTTTTTGATTTTGTATTTTTGGATGCTTCAGTTGCCTCTTCTTGTTTGGAGGCCAGAGGTTAGCTGACTGCTAGTGAGGTGAGGGTATGGAACAGAAGCTGCAGGTTTGGTTATTTATTCTGTACAAAAGTGTTCAAGATCGTGATGGACCTGACTGTATATTTTTTGTTTATTTGTGTACCATCTATAATGTATTTATAAATTTAAAATATTTCATATGATGTATAGCATCTGTGTGTGTGTTGTGTGTGTGTGTAAATATACTTGTACATACAGGTTTACATACATTCATAGAGACATGTAATGTTTCCCTGATTTTGTCTAGGGATGCTGATTCTCTAGAAGATGTACAAATGTCAAACTCTGGTCACAGTTTTGGAAAGAATAGTAGTGTTCGTTAAACTGGGTTAGGGAATTTTAGCCATTTGCCCAGTATATTCTTTCAAGCTTTCCAAACTGTAAAGGATGGAATTTTGTAAACAATGACAGTGTAGGTTCAAGATCTTGATCACTTTTTATCAGACGTAATTTTGTAATGTAAGTTTCTCCATATGTTTGTTACTGTAATATGATGATGGCTTGACAAAACATCAAAACATGTAGCTACATTTATGTAACAAATCGGTTTGTTTTATTTAATAAATAGTTGTGTTTGACTGCTCTGCATAGTCCATATCTACATATTAAATGCAATGGGGTATCTTCAAGAGTGTGCTTTTCTTAGGGGTAATAAATTAGTGCTGACTTAACAGCACTTTCGTGCTTTTAAGAATATTTACATGAAAGGTATCAGTACTTTGATCTATAATTCATAATTGGTTAATATTCTGTACTATTGTGCGTTAGATTTGGGCATCTTTCGCAGTGAGAAAGAAGACAGTGGGGCTTTTTATCTAATATTCTGTAGTTTTTTTTTTAACTTGCAAGAAATATTTGAAAATATTGTTTTCTTATTCCACCATTGAAGCGGGCTGCTTTCAAACCACAAAAATAACAAACAGAGAAACTGTAAGAGCTAATATGACTTGCAGAAAAACTAACTTTTTTTTGCCACATAGGCATGTTAACGTAGTAATTTTTATTCATTTGTGTTCTGAGAATAATTAATTTTTTTGTGACATTTGATGATTGTTTAGTCATTATTTTTGTTGTGACAGTAGGGGATCTCTAATTGTTGGAAAATCATAGACACTTATGACTGCTGGTCATTTAATGCAGCAGCGCTGTTAAGATGCAGAATTTTTGCTGCTAACAGGCAACAACCGTACATCTGTAGATACATGATACATTTAGCCATTGCACTTATTCTGTCTCATATGGAAAATTAAGATTAAAGCTGGAAGGTATGGTAATAGTAAAACAGATTGTTGTTAAATGCAGTATGGGGCACATGTTTTGTTTTAATGCTGATTTGCTGTTGTTGGTAATATTGTGAGGTTAGACGTGACATGCTAATGCTGTTTGTGCTTTTTTATCTTTTTACTTGGTATTGCAGATGCTTCTTGAAGACAATTTAGAAACTTCTTCTTGTCAGTCAGTGGACTTTTGTAAGGAAAGATTTATATTTCATATTCCTTTTTACCTGAAGCATTTCTTGTTAAAAAAAATACAGTTACTAGACTTAGAAAAATACCTTTACCTCCACGTTTTAATGACTATATACATTACAAATAGATCTACCAAGAAGGAAATTCTTAGTAGTTTTAGTATCAATTTTGTAGCAAATTTTCTAAACTTCTCTTGATATGTACTATAATTTTCCACATCTTGAATATTGTATACTTACAGTACACAAGAATTGATCGTATTGCAGAAAGAGAACTCTGTTAATAATCCGTTGAATGAGTATGTGAGAGAATAGTATTACCGCCCTTATGTTCCAGAATATAAGCATGGCACATTTTCCCTCTGAACGTCATGTCACATGCCTCTCCATTGCTCAATGTACAGTGACCAAAATAACGTGAAACAAATGTTTGAATGAACATTGTTTTTCTTCAATGTGTATTTTTTGTAGAAACATCAAGGTATATTGTATAGGAGTAGCAATATTTGTGCATTGAGTTTTATATATATAAGTCTAATTGAAAAAAAAAAATTCAGATTTACATTTGGAAGCAGAAAAGTATAACTTGACATATTTAAATTATTATATATACTCCTTGTATTGAGTCATTCATATGCTTTTGGTAGAGACCCACATTTGTAAATTCAGTTTCCTTTCAGTACTAAATCACTTCAGAAATGTTTGATTTACATTTGTCTTCTTTGCTGTAAACTGTAACTGAATATTGTAGGTCAAATAAATAGATTCATTTGTGTTACTGTACATTCTGATGTTACTTCCAGAGAAATATTGATTCTTGATACATACTGTCAGAATTGATATTGAATTAAAGCAACAGTTTACTGATCTCATCTGGATAATTACTGAGAGTTACCAGTGAAAGAAAGTTTTAAAAAAATGTGGAAGAAAGGTAATAGTGTTATTTGGATAATTCTGTAAAAATTGTTTGTTGTTGCATGCTATGTTCTGTGTACTATGGTGGTTTGAGCTTTGTAAGAAGATCACTCAAGCTACCTGCCATTGGTGCAGTAAGTGTACATAATATTTTCAGCAATGTAGTATGTCTGCTGACCGCCTCTGTGGTCTAGTGGTCAGAGTTTCTGGCTACAGATACAGAGGTCCCGGGTTCGATCCCCGGCGCTACCAGATTTTCTGAGTAGTAGTGGGTCTGGAACGGGGTCCACTCAG
>Ga0136643_10017136_pt1 | contig 10901 bp, 5 predicted proteins | sample TergutLab28metaG_FD_96883 | JGI IMG/M metagenome (GOLD analysis project Ga0136643, IMG submission 96883) | Labiotermes labralis P1 segment gut microbial communities from Petit-Saut dam, French Guiana - Lab288 P1 (version 3) (version 3) | ecosystem: Host-associated > Arthropoda: Insects >... | reverse complement strand
CAGGAGTTTTTCACTGTACACACAGCAATGGTATATGTCATACAGGTTTGCTGACAGCTTGCGAGCAGGATCAGGACGGAACTGCAGTTCCGTCCTGATCCTGCTCGCAAGCTCTCAGCAGACCTGTATGACACATATCATTGCTGTGTGTAAACTCCTGATGATAGACAGAGGAACTGTCCGAAACAGAGTTTTATTCCAAAAATAAATTTGAGAAGTTAGTGCATCTGGTTGGTTTTATTGTAAGAACACATATTTGTATCACAATGTACGGTACAAAACCTAAAGTTAATTTATCCGTGTATTCATAACATTGGTGCAGCCTCCTGCCTCCAATAAACCCTAGTTTCGTATGGCGTCACAGATTCTCTCATGCCTGCACATCTACCTCTTGTATTAATTTCGTACTTTTCGAAGTATTCTCACCTAGTCTGTCGAAAATTCTCCGCTTTGTTTCAGAAGTGACAAGATGCCCTTAGGTTCACACTTGACATTCTTGTACAGGGGTGCTGATAAGTCCTTAGCCCGACCAGGAAGGAAACAAATTAATATTTCTGACAGAATGGCGTAAATTTCCTTCGGCGCCTTGCCTTGCAGGAAAAAAAAATTGTGTCTCGATGTTGTTGAAATCGCGCGCGTCCACGACATGCTTCCGAGCTTGTTTCCTTCCTGGTCGGACTAAGTAAGGACTTATCAGCACTCCGGTATTTACTCTATGTATTTACACTCGTTCCTGCAGTACAAAACATGGCTTATGTTCCCTTAACTCCAAAAATCCGCGTTTCCTTTGACTAAAATTTCGATATTTTCTTTATTAGCCATCCAAGCTCCACTGTTTCCACATTACAATCCATGTTTTCCAAAGCAGCAACCGTCATTGTGATTGGAAAACAATACTTCTGCTAAACATCAGTAGCATTTACGTTTAACACGAAATGTATATTTGCGTATTCATAAATTCAAAGGCTTCAGGTCACTGATTCTGTTGTGTGCAAAAAGCACCCTTCGTTACGAAACCAGTGAAGCTTATGTCACTTACCGAAAAGATATGAACAGGTTATTCATTCACCATTCTGTAGCCTGTCATACGACAAATCCACAGCTTCTTCCAAATCGAGTTCTCCAAACAGTGCTATCTAATATTACCGCTTTCATTTTCCTGTAACCTCTACTTTCTGTAAGTTATATAGTAGCTGCTTACGTCTTCGTCCTCGTCTTCCCATCAATTTTATTCTTCTCCCTTTCATTCCTTCAATGACAGGTTGTTACAAGACAATAAATATGGGCGCTGAAGGAGAAGGGCGAACTGTTAACAGTTTTGCCCACTACAAGATAATCGATATTTCTCTGTATAGTAAAAAATCGAGTCTCTCAGATTATAAACACAAGAGTAGGCAAGCCCACTTTTATAATTTGTGTATGAATGTAGTAGGAAAATTTTTTCAATTGGCATCAAGATTTTCTGGTAGAAACTACAGCCTGGTAGTGCCATGTGCTAAGTGGGATTTTGAACATAACTTCTTGGTGTTTCCATGGACGTACGACATTGTTATACGGATGGTATTGTTAGTGTGTGCAGGTCGATGAATTAGTGACGGTTAAATAGCACTTGTAAAAATTCTAACTGAACATTTACAATGAAAGATTAAAATTAAATTCTTAATATGGAAATATATTCTATAATACAGACTAGAAAACCCGGGGTTCGAATCCCGGCAGGAATAACACATTTATCTCTTCTCCAAAAAGTGCAGACGACTCTTGGATCCAAACAACCTCCCATTCAACGGAAAACTGATTCTTTCTCCATGTAAAGCGGTTGGTGGTGGTAGGGGGAGTAGGGTGAAATTGACGACTCACATCCACCGAGGGTCGATGTCAAGAATGAGCGGTGCCATACCTCTTCTCCCCCTATAAGGCTGGGTCCACACTTGTAACGTTACCGCGTAACGTAACACCGTATCGTGACAGTGTGGAGGGGACTCGTGACCGCGTAACGAATCAAAAGTTGGTTACGCGGTCACGTGACCGTGTAACCAACTTTTGATTCGTTACGCGGTAACGTTACAAGTGTGGGCCCAGCTTAAGACTTCATGGCATGTACAAGGACAACGTTTAACTGACATAGAAATACGTGTGTAGGAGACAATTCCGTTTTTCTCAATTCAAAAGACATTCCACTAATGCGTCCCAAATATAAATTTATTAAATTGAACCGTCTTTATACAGCATACAAATAACAGTTGCAAATCTACAAATGGTTAATTAAGCAACATGTTTCGGCCTTGTTCGGCCATCATCAGGCTTAAAAAAGATGGTGTTAGTTAAGGTACATTCGTTCGCTATACCGATGGGATCCCATGGTTTGCATTGGTCTTCGTCTTTTTAAAAATTATTTACTATTGATTTATTACATGTACGCAACGGGGTGGAAACAATCCAATTCTCCCAAATACGGTTTATGTGTCGTTTCATTTATTGTGTCATTCGGCACAATTTCTTAATGTTTTATATACAGATTTCCTTCTATTTAACCTATAAACACCTTTACTCATGTACGGAGATAATTCATTTCAAATAAGTTTAAATGAAATTTACTTAGGGGGTTGTTTGACCGTGCATCTTCCTCATGAAATAAAGTGAAATGCCAACTTGATGCAACTAGTTTGTTTTATTGATGTGTTCTTAGCTCGACATGTTTCCTGTACATACGCCCATCATCAGGAGCATTAGATGTTGAGTTGCAGCATATGGTTTTCTGCACCGAGTTTTTGGATGGGTGGTGGTCTTGAAAGCCGCTGCCTAGGTCGTGTGTACGGTGCGGATGGTGCCGTGCGACTCGGCAAGGCACCCACAGCGGCTCTCAAGACCACCACACACACAAAAACTCGGTGCAGAAACCCATATGCTGCAACCTGAACATCTAATGCTCCTGATGATGGGCGAATGTACCGGAAACATGTCGAGTTAAGAATACATCAATAAAATTACCTGTTGCATCAAGTTGAAATTTACTCATTTGAGAGGTTTTTAATAACTCAGTACACCTCAAAAGACCACCCAGCCACTATCCGTTCCATTTCAACAAACCAGAAACCTAAGTGACGTCACACGTTAACAGAACACTTTTGTTAAATGGCAGCACCACAGGGTGCGTACATCCACTTCTCACTTAACTAAACATTCATACTTTTGACACGGTATAATTGAAGCGAAACAAATAAATAAGCACAACGTTATATTGTTTCTAATATTAGATTTTTATAAAAATGTCGTCATAATTTATTATTATCGCTGTGATAGACTCGCTTTCCATCCAGTTTGTACAGCGATGAAAACCGCTTGCACCTAGATTACACAAATTTCTGTGCATTGTATTAATATATTAATATTAAAATACATGTATCTATTTCCTGTAACAATTCGCCTGCAGCTAATACGTAATTAATATTCACTTTATATTTCGAACAGTGGGCGCGGACAGCATTACCTTGGAGATAAAGCAATGGGATTGAAATCAAGAAGTTTTCATATACGTATTTTGAAATTTTAAACTCATGGTTCCGTGCATCACAATTCAATGTTAATAAAAATCCAGCCAGATGCAACAGCGTTGGAGGGAAGTAGCTGTACCAGTATGTGAGTACTTTATTAACTAATTCCATCCATTGCATCTTCCTATTACGCTTTTAACTATTCATATTTATTATCCAAAGAGTTTTTAACTTATAAACTTCCACGATATTGTATACCCAGACTTTTGTAAATATGTTAATGTACCGCCACCCATTACTATCTACAGTTAACAAACCAACATACACTGTTAAATCTTTCCAGTCAATCCTTCTATTTTACAGTATTACCTGTACCAGAGTTTGCGGTTACAGTTTTTAGTACTCCTGATGATGGGTGCTGTGACACCCGAAACATGTAGAGTGACTTCGCAGTGAATAAATATCTGCATACTGTTGCATCTGGTTGAATCTATATTAACACATATTTTGAAGTTTCTTAGTAACTTACTATCTGCATTATCAAAATTATTTATGCGTAACTTGTTAATACAAAATACAATTTTCTCTCTTAGGCAACAGGGGCTTCATATGTTAGTCCACTATGTGAGGTATATAGAAGTTTCTGTCGATTGTTTCTTTTTATTCTACGGGAAATCACGTTTGTGCAGATTTTACCTGCAAGATGGTGCCCTTTAGGATACACAAAACACTACGCTGAAAGCGATATAGCAAACTTATGAAAGTCTAAGAAGGAATAAAAGTATTATAAACTTTATGAACTTATGACGAATTAATATCGAGAAGAATGAGATGGGCTGGACATGTGGCGCGTATAGGTGAGGAGAGGGGGGTGTATAAAGTCTTGGTTGGGAAACCGGAGGGAAAGAAACCACTGGGGAGACCTAGGCGTAGATGGGTGGATAATATTAAGATGGATCTCCAGGAGGTGGGATGTGGGTATATAGACTGGATTGGGCTGGTCCATTATAGGGACAAGTGGCGGACGCTTGTGAGTGCGGTAATGAACCTTCGGGTTCCGTGAAATGCGACGAATTTCTTGACTAGCTGCAAACCAGTTAGCTCCTCAAGAAGGACTCTGCACCATGGAGTAAGTAAGTAAGTATGAAGAATTAATTTTGTGGATCACATTCCTACTGTTAAAAGTCAACAATTACCTTAATATTAGTCTCAGAGTACGACTTAGAATGCTTAAAACTAGAAACACAAAAGACTAGGAAATATAATTTAATTGTTTCTGATGGGTGAAAGAATGAAAATACTTTCTCTTGATTAATTCCGACAAAAAAAGAAAATCTGATAAAGCAGAATTTACCTTTCCTAAGATAAACGAAAGAACAAGTGTTCATTTATTGACTATTGGCTAGTGGCTTCCCAGAATAAACACTGCCAACAAAAGGAAAAGAAATAAACGATTGGATTGGGAACCAGCCCAGAGGGTTTTGTCCTAGCACACTGCATGGCGCAGCAGTCCGATAAGACTAGAAGGAAACGGAGTATTGAGAAGTAAAACAACGAAAATAAAGAAAGAAGAAAAAAGGGTTCACAACAAAGGAAAGCCTTGAAACAAGTAAGCAAACACAGCAACGGATGCTCCCTACTCAGCAGACAGGCTTTTGAAGTGCATTGTCACTGTCAGGTACTTGTGCTGCCCTCGGATGTCTTTGTCTGAAAGCTCACGTCTCTCATCTGACCGAGCGCTTCTTGAAAAGAAATTGAGGTCTGCTGAAAGAATTATATTCCTCGCTGTTTATAATTCTTATAATTGTATATTCCCTTTGACCAGCGTTCTATTATTTACCGTTGTAGAGGCGAGTACTGTTTGTTGCATGCTTCCATTACTGTGTTCAAGAAGAGCACGGCAATTCTTTTAACACTGGCAGACAGTCGTTTGTTTTATAAATGCCATCTAGACCATTCCCGCGATATCATGCTAATTTTAGCCAAGCAGACAGGAACGTAATATTCTGAATTAAGTTTCTTAATTATTTCGGGGTAATATCCAGTTTTCTTTATTTTAACCTACGTTTCTGTACAGTGTTGCCCGATTTCCAAAAGAGTATTGCTTTTTGGAATGTTTCCAAGTATAGATCACTTGACGTTCTTGTGAAAGGAACATGTAAATGAAAATGGCTATGTACAATTGGTGTAATATTCAGAGTGGAAACTGAATTTAAAGGCAGATTGAAGTTAACGTGCATTTTTAAAGACTCAGTCCGTACCGCGCAGTAAACACACTCCGTCACTGTTATAAATACCAGTCATTTATTTCTGTGTAGGGGTAAGAGGGTATTTGTTCTGAGAACCATAAAGAGAACACAAATATACAGTGAGAGAACAATGTGAAATTCCATTAACGTTAAGTGTGATGGTGCATATACTAACCACTAGGCTTTAGAGAGTAAATCGACATAAATTACGATGAAAATATAAAGTGGTACATATTGTGTGAAATTAGAATTAATGTTTTAGGAGGAATAAAATTGGGGAGCTATTTAAAATAGATCCATTTTCGTTCTACGTGAACTGCCAGTATGTACGGGTATAAAGGCAGTATTATCTGTAAAAAGTTTTAAGCTAATGGTTCCGTGCATCGTAATTCAATGTCAATAAAAATCCAACCAGATGCAACAGTATGCAGATATTTATTTACTGCAAAATCACTCCACGTGTTTCGGGTGTCACAGCACCCATCATCAGGAGTACTAAAAACTGTAACCGCAGCCTCCGGTACAGGTCATACTGTAAAATACAAGGATTAACTGGAATGAACTAACAGTGTGTGTTTGCTTGTTAACTTCTGATAGTAATGGGTGGTGGTGTACCACCACCCATTACTATCAGAAGTTAACAAAGGCTGCGGTTACAGTTTTTAGTACTCCTGATGATGGGTGCTGTGACACCCGAAACATGTAGAGTGACTTTACAGTAAATAAATGTCTGCGTACTGTTGCATTTGGTTGGATTTTTTATTAACATCTGTAAGAAAGTTTGAACACTAAAGATGGAGGACGCTACTTTCCAGTAAAACTTTATGTGCGTCAACAAAGTTACACGTTGTCACATTCCAGAAGATCACAAAAAGAATTTTCAGCACTGGGAACACTTGCAATCCTCTTATAACTTCCAAGTACCGCAATCATAGCTGTTGAACGAGATGCTTTTTTAGAGTTTACCAGCAGTGTAAGCAACCCCCCCAACAGCCCCCGCCCAAACAACCCCCCCCCCCCCCCAACCCGTAATCATTAGCGAAGTTTTCCCAGATTTCATACCAGGGGCCTAGAATGCTGCTTTCTGTCAGAAGAACGGATCCCAGTCCGAAAGAAAGCAAAAAAAAATTGTAGAATTTTGCACGTTTCTGGTTCTTTCACCCAAAGCCGCAGAAGCTGCTGGGGACCAATCCTTGCCAACAGACATTCCAGTACATTTTATCACTTTTGTTTGCACAGTTTTCTGATAAGACACATAACAGTACACTGGTATAACTAAATATTTCGCTTTTATTGTAAATATATTTCGGCGAATGCACAGAGACGATTATTTCGTTCAGTGGTAGAAAGCATTTCCAAGCACCAGTTGGGAAATTTGGACACTGGATTACAAAGTAAAGTAACAAATGTTAAATACAGGTAAAGATTTCTGGAGAAGATAAGCAAGGACCTCCAGATTAGTATAGTAACAAAAGAAGTCATTGTGGGTCGCGACAGCGCGTCGGCATAGAGACCCACTACGGGCTGGACTGTCCGGTGATCGAATCCCGGTGCGGGACGAGATTTTCCGCACCAGTCCAAACCAGTGCTGAGGCCCACCCAGCCTCCTATAAAATAGGTACCGGTTTTTTTTCCCGGGGGTAAAGCGGCCGGGGCGTGGTATTGTCCACCCAACCCCATATAGCGCCGAGGTTAAAGCAAGAGTAGAGTTATACCTCTACTCCACCTCTGGACCTTCGTGGCCTGTCATAGGGTGAGCTGTACCTTTACCTTTTAACAAATGAAGTCATCAGAGAAAAATTCGGGTAGCACAAATTTAAAAAAAAAAAACAGGAAAGCAACGTGTTGATATGGTATGGGCACGTAGTATGCATGGAGGAAAACGCATGGTCTAAGCGAATAGTGACGTGGTCACTGGGAGAAGGTGAGGAAGAGGACGACACGAATAAAGTGGGGAAAGGAAGTTGAGAGGGCGATGAAGCAGAAGAATTTAACATGCGACGACGCAATTAACCGGCAAATATAGCGAGTGAAAACCAGTAACCGATGGCCCATTGGAAAAAAAAAAAATGATAGACAGCTAGATACAGTGTGTAAAACGTAAATGATTAGTCTCACGGAACAATGAATAAAAAAAAAATTTTTTTAAGTACTTTCGAGTATGTATTTACTACAACTAATTTTTCTGTGCTGTACTTCCTTTCAAAAATACCGGTAGTTTATTCCTCTACGTTTACTTGCTCACAACTCTGTACGGTTTCCTGGAAAACATTCAAATCCCTTTACAGCTTATTCTTATTCGAAGCCACGATCATCAGATAATCTGCCCCCATTTATATGAACAGCACACTTCGTTGAACAATTACAGCTAAATTTTTATAATCTTCAGCTTACCCCACTTACCACCTCAATAACAATTTTTTTAACTCTCGCAGTTACTGCTAAACAAAACATGCACTTGCTAACCTGAAGTCTCCTTTCCTCATCCAATAATTTATTAAATTCTGAGAAACATAGCGGCTACGGCCGATGTTTTCCGATCCGCTTGTATTTTCATGCATTGGTTGAGCACTCTTGCCAAAATTTCGGCGCGATCAGATTCTCCATAAACATCGTTCAACACCAATTTTCATTTTACTGTTTTTATTTCCGCACCCATCGCACGACAAACTTGTTCCATGCAACTAAATGGCTGTTTATATACGCCTTCACTTTTTCCTTGGTACCATGTAATACATACAGAATTGCTCTTGGATGACGTCATCTGTTGCACCAGAAGTCTCTTCACCTCGAGTGAAGTGCCCAGTCAGCCAAATCTTTCCTTTGCTTTTCATCTTCATCAGTCGTCTTAGACTTTCAAAGCACTCTCTTCCTTCTCTCTCCTTACTTACTTTCTTTAAGTGGCTTTCATGAAGTACAACAAAGCAGAGATGGAAACAGACCAAGTCAATTACAAAGCCTTCATGGATACTCATCTACTACTACGTGTTAGTGAATATTGGACTACGGGGATACATTTGGAGTGTCCAACATTCTTACGAGATTTTGCTTAGGGTAAACCCTAACTTCAGTGAGATCGTAACGTATTGTATCAAAGGTTATTCAATGAAAATGGAATTTATAAGAAAGGGATTAGCAAGTTAAAGCCTAGCGGTTACTTTATGTAAGAAAGGTAAAGCAGTCCCATTACAGGCCTGGACAGGCCCAGAGGGTTCCAGCAAGTTAAGGTTCCCAAATTTCGTAACAACGGCACAGGTTGGTAGGTTGTCAGCCTTACACACCGGCCGCCTTTATCCCCAGGAAATACTACTGGTACTCATTTCTATTAGAGGCTGAGTCGACCCCAGGGCCATAGTGCGATCAGAAGGATTTTATATCAATGAAAAATCCACTGACACCAGCTGGGATCGAACCAGCGACCTTCCGAATTGTAGCACAGCACCTTAACCATTGTGTTACCGCGGTCCCCGGTCACTGTATGTACCTATAGTCTAAACATTCAAAAACTCTACATTCTTCTCACAAAATATTTATATCTTTTGTACGTGTCTCAGGAAAAAACATCGAAGTTTTCCCTATACAACGACTGGCTTTTATAACCGAGGAGGCAAGTGTTTACTGCGCGGTACGACCTGGGCCTTTAAATGAAACGGACTACGTTTCGTCCTTAAACGGTTAATATTTCTGCTCGCCAGAGAAAGTGATAGCTGACAGGATCAAGGATGCAGTGAAGTGTCCTTGCTGCAACACGTGGAATGACAGGTTAAAAGCAGATACATTTTAAGGAAACGTAAATTTGTTAGTTATCCACAATGGAAGTAAGTCGTATTATACACCCATTTATTGTGAATCCGTGACAGAGTTAATTTTGCTGTAGAATATCGTCCCTTAAAATTATTTATTCATTTCTCTTTTAAAAATGTTTTTATTTTTTTAATCGGATATCCATTTTCTTTCCTATAGCCATATGAATATTTCTAGTAGTATTTTACTTTATTTTAAATATTATTACCAGCCTCTTGTGTTACATATTTGTATACCCACAGGTCTACGCATTAATATGTCCGCACTGCAACAATACTCTCCTTGTTTTTGTTTAATGTTCACTATCCCGAAGTGTTTAACACATATATGAATATATAATGTATCAGTCAAACACAACAAATTTTAACATTTATCTCAGAGTACTTTCTCAAGCTGTGCACGGGACGGCCACCTATAGGTGTGATGATACCAGAGGCTGTGTAATGAAATTTTGACCTCCTGATGATGAGCACATAGTGCTCGAAACATGTAGAGGCATGAAATAAACTTATTGTAAAACAAAAATTTTGTGCATCAATTTGGTTAATCACTGAGATAAATATACTGAGATGCACGGTCAACAAAACGTCAAACTTTTAACATGTTATTTTATTATTTAGGGCAACATGTTTCGACTCTTATAGAGTCATCTTCAGGCCCTTCTAAGATACAGATCCTTACTTAACAATGCTTAAAATCCATTATGGGATCCTAAATGCTTACATTCTTGACATAACTATGTATAAATACAAGTGCCATTCATTCTTATTATACAACTTTGGTTCTAAAATTTTAACCGGTACATATAAAGGAAGTTAAACGCATGTATCTGAAATGCGTTGTCGTAGACAACGTTGGATATTGTTTTATATATATTGTTACATTTTATACAATTTTAAGTAATTAGTAATAATATATATAACAATATCCAACTTGTCTACTACAACGTATTTCAAATGTCCTGCGACCGACCACCTCGACACAGGTTTTTCTTGGTTTCACTGTGTCTATAAGCAAACACTGAGATGGTTCCCAAGATTCCAAGTTGCCACTACATGCTTCTCATGTAGCCTTCCCGACTTAAATTTATTAGTAACCAATTTCATATTTTGTATACATGTAAAATAACCACTGCCACCGGATAACAAACCAATTGCAGTTAATAAAATATTATTATATATTACTATTGTTAGTATTATTATTATAATTATAAATTATTATAAATACATACAATTTTGACCTCCTGATGATGAGCACATATGCTCGAAACATGTAGAGGCATGAAATAAACTTATTGTAAAACAAAAATTTTGTGCATCAAGTTGGTTAATTACTGAGATAAATATACTGAGAT
>Ga0136643_10017133_pt1 | contig 10901 bp, 8 predicted proteins | sample TergutLab28metaG_FD_96883 | JGI IMG/M metagenome (GOLD analysis project Ga0136643, IMG submission 96883) | Labiotermes labralis P1 segment gut microbial communities from Petit-Saut dam, French Guiana - Lab288 P1 (version 3) (version 3) | ecosystem: Host-associated > Arthropoda: Insects >... | reverse complement strand
TATTTTGTGTGGGGGGGGGGGGGGGGGGGGGTTGCAGAAGCATTGTTAAGTTTTCTTTCATGGTTTGCCAGGAAATGGGTGCCACTCCTTAAGCATTCTATCAGTGGCAGGAAAAGGGAAGTAAGATGTTTTCTTATTTCAAATGTGTCAACATAACACTGAATTGATACACAATTTTGAAATATAAAGTCAGCACAGTTTTGTATAGTACCATTACAGACTTTCCTTTTAGCTAGCAATATGTTTGGGCATTACACCATCCTCAGGCTAGTATAACCATGTAAGTAAAGAATGGTTAACTTACAATGCCAGTAATGTCATCATAGTGTGGGATCCCATGTACATTTATTTAGAACAGTTAAGATTAAATACAAAGTATACAGTAATGAGTTACAGTATGTTATAGGTGACCAATTGTCCCACAGTCTTATAATATGTGCACCCTTCATCATCATTTTTATTTTGAATAGCCCGTGATACCTCCATCAGTAAGGTGCATACATTTTTAAACTATTATTTTGTCATGGCTAAGGTTGGAGCCAAAGTCCTTTGACCATTCAATGTAATTTATGCAATTTATTGTGTGGTTACTCAGATGGTTTTACCAGTATCAGTTTTTTCTGGTTTGTACATGGTATCAGTGTCTTCCTTCCACTGTGCTACGTGCATGAGTACATGGCATATTTGCTAGGAGATATCACATCAGGTTAGAACAAAGGGTGCAGATTTTATAAAATCATGTGACAAAAAAGTACCAATAACATGCTCTGCTTTGCAATACATATTATTTAGTCTCAACCAATTCGAGACATACGTGTAAAACCAGGTTCTCATATTATAATGACATTACTGGCCATTTGAGTGAACCACTTTTTAATTGAATGAGTATATTAACCTGATGTGGGCATAACAGTGAAAATTCTATAGTGAAGAACTATACAAGGCTATGCCAATGTGTAAACTCACTGTTATGAATTCTGTATTACTTCAAGCAGCATGAGAGTATCTACCAAATCAAATAGGTGAAACTGTGTTGCAGACAATGTCACCTGTGAGTTACAGATTGGGTAGGCCTGATTTAATGTACAGTACAGTGTCTTGATATCATAGGGGCCCTATAATGAAATCGTACCTACAGAGATAATAGCTGTTAGTGTTAGAATAATCGTGATGCTTCATATATGGAAAAACACATGTGCTGTTACTATCATAGGCAAAGGTTCCCAATGAATGCTACATTAAAATATGCTACAATCATTGTTCCTAGAATGGACAAAGTGAGAACGCAAGCATGCAGAATAAAAATAATGTTATTTAACGTTCCTTAAGTGACGTGTTTCATATTTTTTAAATATCGATGAACGAATTAAATAATGCATAACAGAAAATCGCGCTGTTTCTCACTTCACAGTATAACATTCTGTCAACAGAGTGCAGCACATTTACTGCGCGTCACAACAAACCACATCTATACAATCTGTGCCGATAATCCGTGCTCCACATATAACACTGACCAATAAATATGCCTGTCGGTTGGATTATCGTTGGGCATGGATTACTGCCTACACATCACAGTCCAAATATTACGGGATGGTAAAAGCGGTATTCGAGCGGGCGTCTCGCATTATTTTATGAAGTGATCAAAGTATACGCGTGGTAAATGACATATCTGAAAGTACCCCAGACGTAGGAATGCGTTTGTCATTTTTCTTATGTAAGAAAGGGGGCATTTTTCAAAATATTGTGGTGAGGATTGACAGGTTTCGAGGGCGAAAATGACAATCCCATTCTCATTTATTATTTATAAACACAATGAACGTAAGTAATGATGTTACATAAGGCAGCAGTGACCTAGGCTGTATTCTAATTGTGTATGCACTGTACAACATTGATGTTGGTTTTATATAATTCGTTACTTTTTTTTACCAACGAATGACATTTATTTGATTGATTGATTGAACGGATTTCTTTTTGGCTTTGTTCTAGGGATTATCTAGAAGCATGACGACGTTGAAAGGAGTTTTTGGGAGTCCAAGTAAGTCTAGCAGTATTTGTATTCACTACACACACTTTGAAGGGATGTTTGTGAATCCAAGAATTTTCGTACGATAATATGAGTTACTGTCTTTCAGCATTTTCATTTAATATTGGTCTCTCTTTCTGGATATGTTCGAAATGTAGCATATGTTCAATTTCAGAAGTAAAATGCAGGAAAAATTTTATTCGGGAGAATGTGAGGCAGTTGCGAGAAATGCAGGGCTACAGACGCAATGAAGAAGAATACGATACGGTTACTGGAAGGAGGCCTACAGCAAACAGATACGAAAATGTGCCAGCAAGAACACCTTATCGCTGTGTAAGTAGTGGCGTAGCAAATATTTAATTGCACTTGGTGTCTTGGAAGGAAAGTGCTTGTGAACTTCTCTTGTATAATGTAATGGGTCTGTAGTGATGAAATAAATGTAATCAGTAACATGGGGCTTTCAAGAAGGTTATTGTTTCCAAATACTCACTTTCAAAGACTTTTATGATATGGTACTAAGAGGACAGTAGAAGTTATGGATTAATGTTAAGATATTTTCATTTGTAGGATTCTCAGTTAAGGAACAATGATCAGAGTACACGAGAAGCCTTCATGAGAATTTCAAGAGTGTCAGAGAAAGGACGCACAAGGGCAAAATGTTCTGCATCAAAAAGAATTCTACCTAAAAGGAACATGGATAATGATGCAATTGTAAATGGTGATATGGCAGCATTGGTTCACCAACAGCATGTGAAAGTGTCACGTGATAGTACAAAAAAATTTGCCTCCTCTACAGAAATGCCTTTGGACATATCTGGATCAGCAGCAGGCAGTGAAAGGGTGCACTCGGTGCATATGGGCTGTAGGAGTGTGGGGTGTCAGACACTTGATCCCAAGAACTTCAACAAACTGCTTAGTGAAGGAGTAACCAAGTACCCTGGCACAGAGTCAAGGGATCCAAAAAATAGCCTTCGCACACGTGAAATAGGGCTTCAGACGGACATGGTACCAAGTTTGGTCAGTACAATAAGCAATGCAGCTGGTGATAGACTAATTTCTTGTGAGAGACATGACCTTGACATGCAGAACTTGTCACTGTCTGACCACAAGGATGTTGTGGATGAGCCTCCTGTAAAGGTAAATATACTTTCACATTGATAGTAAATGTGTATGTTTTGCCAACCAGTTTGTGCAGCATGTACTAATGCGTTTGTTTTCTATTCCTCAGAGTCCTGAAATTGATTACATTAAAATGAATGTGCAGTCATTGAAGTCAAAACAGAGATCTACTGTTCAAGCAGCAAACAACCTTTCAAAAGCCCCTCTTACTCATCAAAGAGGCGCCATCCCGAAGTAAGCATGTTTTTATCAAAAAAGGGGCGGACCGAGGGGGGGGGGGGTTTGGGGGTTTCAAACCCCCCCCAAAATTCTGAAGGCCCTCCAAAATCGTGCCAAACTCAACCTGATTGTGAAAACTGCTAAAAATTGCTGTATTTGAGATGCCAACACCCCAAGATGTTTGGAAAAAGGCAGTAAAATTCTAAAACTATAACTAGGTTCACAATTGTTTTACATTAACAGTGACAAATAAATTGGTTGTCATCATAAATAGTCTTGAAGTACCAAAAATTAAGAAGATTTTACTATATGAAATGAAATTTCTTGTATGATATTACAGCTGCCTCCAAAACCCCTGACTAGGGTGCTACTGCCCCCAGATCCCTGTCCTCTGTCCTCAGCTGAATTTGTTGAACCCCCCACCGAACAAAATTCCTGGGTACACCACTGTATCAAAATACAGGTTCTGAGTGTATCTGTTTCTTCAGCTCCTCCATTGTAGCTGACTAGATCATTTTACTATAACTCCTCATCAACTGCATGCCTCTGGATATCTCAGTCTTGGTAAATTCAATTCCCATTATGGGGCAGTATGGAATTAAGTGCCATGTAATTTTCAGGCTGTTTTAAATGGTTTAATTATCTTTCAATTGTAATTACTTAATAAAAAGTTGTGTTAGACTATGAAATTATATATATATATATATATATATATACACATACACACACACACACACACATACATACATACATATATATACAGGGCTTTTCATAATGTACTCTGGGATTACAAAAATTTATTATAGGAAAACCATAGGACACATATTTATGAAACCTGTACAGATAGAAGGAACAACTCAAAAATTATTTCCCAGTAAGTTGATTTTCATCGCAGGTCACATTTCTGCCGCTAGGCGGTGTGGGTGTATGTAGTGAGAAAATGGCCACACGGGGGGAGAAGTAGTTTTGTGTGTTGGAATATCACACGAGTAAGTCTGTGGTGGTTACTGTGCAACGTGCATTGCGTACAAAGTACGCAAAGGACCTGCCTACAAACAAGACCATTCGTGCGTGGTATAAACAATTTATTGAAACTGGGTGTCTGTGCAAGCAGAAAGCACCCACGTTGACGCATGTGCGGCAAGAACTTGAATATCATATCGCTGTGTGCCATGTCACCCATGGTGCACACACAGAACATCTCTAGTTGTCAAAAAACCTTTTCAGTTTTCCTGTGGCTGTGAACAATTTTGGTTTTCCTGTTATAAATATTTGTAATCACAGAGAACATTATGAAAAGCCCTGTATATATATTCTATTGAAGTGCCTTGTGTTGTACGGATAGGAGATATTAATCACTAAATTGAGACATTAAAATTTTCATTTTAGCATGTTATAAACACTTTGAATGTGTTGTATGAAACATTTTTGTACTGTTTCTCTACATTCTGATGGTTTTGGAATAGCAGAATTCTGGAAACCCCTTTGGAATTGTGTTTGAAGTGTCATCAGAGGATACCACAGTCCCATATGTAAAAAAATTCTATTATGCTTGATATCAGGTGTGAAGGTGCTCCTCTTTTTTGGCAGGTATTTGCAGGAACGTCAACAGGCATGGCAGAAGGAGAAAGAGCAGCGCAAGCGAGATGCACCTGACACAGCCTGTCCACCAGGACACGTTAAGTTGCCAGACTCTGAGAGACTGGAAACTCTCAAGATGCTCAAGAAAAGTAAGGAATTGCTTCAGACAGATGTTACTAGGGACCTTTATAGGCTGCAGGGCAGGTTGTGAAGAAAGAAGTACATATTATCGTTATATGTGCTTGTGTTGCTCACATTCTTGTTCATCTGTTGAATTCCATCTGCAAAATTTCAGGCTTCCAATGTTGATGGCCTGGCTGTCCCACGACCCCTTTATCCTTCAATCCTGAAGGAAATTACAGCCACAGTCATAATTTTCATCTTTATGTATTGAAAAATAAGTATGTAGATATTTAATTTAATCTTGGAAGGTTTAAATGTGCATGCAGTAATGCGGTGCCTGTATTGCATGTTCTGCTGTCATCCTTCATGTTGTTTCGGTATACACAACAGCTTTCAGGAATTCCAACTCCAGTGTTTAACCTTTTTAAGACGAAGCGCAGACCGCTTTATTTAAAGACCCAGTCCGTACCGCGCTGTAAACACTTTTCATCTCGGTTATAAAAACCAATAATTTTATGATGTAAGGGGCACAAGTCGATGTTTGTTCTCAGATAAATACAAAACGCATAAATACAGTGTGAGTTGAGCATAGAGTTGTTGAATGTTAAACCTGCTGGTGCATATGGTAACAAGTAGGCTTTAAAAGGTTAATGGGTCTATGCAACTTGTTCTTGCAGGGGTGTTTGACATTCCTTAAATAAGCTTATTTTTGAAAGTTTTTTGATCATAATCATAAACCAGTACGACACAAAAAGCAAAGTTTGAGACTTACAAGCAGAGTGCGGTGGTTGTAGAAGAATGTTTCTTGTAGAAAGTGTGTGAATGATGGATCAATCCCAGCTTTGAAATATGAATCCATCAGGAACTGTGGATGCAATCCAAACTTGTATTCTGTTTCACTGCAGTGGGATTTTGAAGAGTTTTCATGAATACCCCTGCTGTTTTCCTTGTTATAATTAAGGAGAAAATCTGTGATATTTGACTTCTTTCAGGGCATGCAGAGTTGGTTCAGCAGCTCAACATGCTGCCTGTCAGTATGGACACGCTAAAGGTGCGCAACAGGAAGATAGAGCTTGAGAAGGAACTGAACAAGCTTGAAGAAGGCATAAAAGTGTTTTCCAGACCCAAAGTATTTGTTAAAATAGATGCTTAATGATCAGGTATGGAAACATATGCTTGTGGCAATATCTGTACATTTGTCAAGCCTTATTAACTGAAGACAGATGTGGTGTATTGGTAAATTTGTAAGTTGTGTGGAATATGTGAACAGTGCCTTGTTTTGTGATACCACCATTAATACACCACTGCAATCATAAGCACACATTCAGCAGTTCAGTAGTGTTGTGTCATCACTGTTCCTTGTGCCTAGTGGTGCATGGATTTTGCAGAATTCTAGCTGCCTGAAATTTCTAGATTCCAAAAGGGTGACTTAAAGTTAGTTCCATTCTGAGGACTCACAAATATTGTGCAGAACTATACAAAATATAGTCACCTTGGCACCAAGAATTTAATGCACTTGATTGATTGCATTTGGGTTCAAGCCCTTAAGGTCCTGATGCACCTAGGCCTTGACAGGCCCTTTGGGTCCCATATCAATTCAAGGGAACCCTGTTATTTCCAAGGTGAGTCATCCTTGTTGTGTTGGTTAATCAAAGGTAAACAAATATGCAAGGGTATTACCGTCTTATCCCCATCCATCCATCCATCCATCCCAATGGCAGTACAGCCCAGGGTGGGCCTCGGCCTCCTTCAAGAGTTTCCTCCATCCTTCTCGGTTTCGGGAGACTACTGTCTAGTTTCTACACCCTAGCTTTACTGCATCTTCCTTCACTCCATCTCCCCAGCGCAACCTTGGTTTCCCTCTGGGGCGCTTTCCTCCTGGCTCACATTACCATCTTAACTATATTGTCAGATACATATGACATCTCAACTACATGTTTTGGCTCTTATGGCCATCGTCAGGTTGGATACAGCATCAGAGGGAAAAACAACATAATATAACATGGTACAGTACAAATATTATTGTTGTGTAAGTGGGGGACGAGATCTCGTTTACAAAGGTATGGAGGGCGTGTGCTGAAGATGTTGTTTCTGGTAGATCTATACGATACACTATAATATCACAGATGAAATATGACATTGTATAGATCTACCAGAAACGACATCTTCAGCACACACGCCCTCCATACCTTTGTAAACGAGATCTCGTCCCCAACTTACACCACACTAGATGCCAGACTGCTGGCTAGAAGTCAGTACTCGGAAGGTCCTGCGACCGGGCATCTCAATACAGGTTTTTCTTGGTTTCCCTGTGTCTATAAGCCAATGCTGAGATGGTTCCCAAGATTCCAAGTTGCCACTACATGCTTCTCAAGTAGCCCTCCCGACTTAAATCTAGTAGTAACCAATTTCATGTTTTGTTTACATGTAAAATAACCACTGCCACCGGGTAACAACCCAATTGCAGTAAATAAATAATATTTGTACTGTACCATATTATATTATGTAGTTGAGATATTTTATGTATCTGACAATATAATTGTGTTAAGACGGTAATACCCTTGCATATTTGTTTACCTTTGAGCCCTGGTACATTTCTGAAGTTCCAGATGGCCCCCAGACTTACACTGTTAATGTCCTCTGGATCCAAAAAGCAGCCAGATATGCATGTCTGAGTGAAGCCAAAGCTTCACGGTTACACTGAATGTGGGCTGAGGTTTCATCCTCTGCTGCACACCTCCTGCACAATGGACTGTCTGACAGCCCCATTAGGTGAAGATGTCTTCTCAGGGTATTATGTCCAGTAAGAAGGCCAGTAGTGACCCTGGATTGTGCCCCGTTAAAGGAGATAAACCAAGCCTTGGCACCTGGGCAGGGTTCTGAAATTAATTCTCGAGGCTGTCTTTTGAGTATTACCAAGACCTCGCCACCTTACCCAATGCTGGTTAACCAACCAACATCTAATCCTACTTCTCATATCCTGCCTGCAGACTCCCAAAGCTGGCTCAGGTCCAACAATCTTTAGAGCAGCGCCACCTCTTGTGAGCTCGTCGGTGATTTCATTTCCTTGTTCCCCAGCATGTCTAGGGACCCAATACTGCCCCACTGCTTGCCGGGTAGTGATATCATTCAATGCCTTTTGGCGCTGTTGAACCAATGGAGATGTTCTGGCAGCTTGAATAGCTTTCAAAGCTGCCTGATTTATTGCACTTGCACTTTTGCCTGTTGTACATAAGACAGTGCTGTGACAGCATATGCAGTAATTACCCACAGACAGAACAGAGTGGGAGTTAAACATTAAAACTAATATCTTGCCCACATCATCAGGAGAGCCATTTAAGTAGCTGCAAACCACTGAAAATTCACATGCAAAAATGGATACAAACTAAGTAATGTTTGGCTTCTCTTCTTTTCCTCCATCTCATGTTCTTAACCATGTTTCCTTCCCTCTGAGTTGCACCACACTTGACATCTCTGACATTGCTCTAACTATGGAGATGTATATATGTATATCAGAGAGCATCCTGCTTCCAACTCCTCTAGAAAATTGTACAAACAAGAGAGTAGAGATTTTTCAAGTGGTGAATATTTAAAATCTTTTCATTTATGACACCATGTTTTAGTGTGATAAGTTGTGATATGTAGGTACCAAAATGGTGTAATTCTGCAGTGAACATGGAGGCAGTTATTTCCTCCAAATTATTTGTACCATCTACCAAATTACAGTCACATTGTACAAGACTTCCTGTAGTACCAAATACCTACACTTTCAGTCACTTAAGTACATCATTACAAAGCTTAAACTACTGTGAAAATATGTGAAGTACGAAAATCTACCAGGTCGCTGGAAAACTATAAATATATTATTTATTTTTCCCTCCTGCTAATAATGGAATTATTTTCTATGTAATGGTCATGCGAAGAATTAATTAATGGAATCCTGAAGTGCAAATTTTACCACTTAACAATCATATGTAAATCACTTTACATCTTACACTGCTACATGATCATTGGAAACCTCCATTCTTCATTTATACATGACTTTATATTGGTAGATGTGAAATTATTATGACTAATTTCATAGCATCAAAATTCAGGGTAGGAATTTTGGACATAAGCATCAAAACTGGTTGTGCACATAAGTCAGATGTTCAAAAGCTATTCATGATGGGTAATCCAATATCAGGCAAGCTCAGTAGCTTTTATCCTGTTCCTACCAGTGGCCATGTGTTCACGATGTTGCGTTCCTTGTTGTGGCATTTATTGACAAAGCTCTCTGTGCTTGGAAAGGGGTTTGTGGGTGGGGGAACATAGGATAAGGAGCACCAAGCTATTAAAGCTAGCCATCCTATATCCTGTGTAGTGCACAGTGGTCCTTATGGCATTTATCATATTAGGAAACCTGTTAATAAAGAAAGTGTTTCCAATGATCATATTAAATAACAATAAATATTCTGCACACTGTACACTGTCTTGGGTTTTTTTCCAAACATTTTAGAAATTAGATCTATTTCTCTCATCACCTATTAAGTTTTCTGCTTATCTGGGGAAACTCTGAAGGAGGTACTGTTATTGTGTGGGAATATGTGGTTATGAACATCATAGGAGTTGCACTGCAGTTGGTTTGCTATTATCCACATTGCACATTACATCCTTTGATGGGCACTTCAATATCCTGATTTTATTGAACATGCACTCTATGCAGTGGCGAATTCTGATCCCGAGGTCAGGTGTATCAGAAGGGTACACAGTGTGGCATTATATGATTCTGCTAAACCCCACTTCCAAACCAGGAGTTGCCACTGCCTCTGTGAACTTGAAAAATTCTGTAAGACACATATGTTTAAGGTGAGATATTAAAATGGATTGAGTAACAATATGCAGTACATGGTACTGCTGTCTCAGGATACTCTTAATAAAAGGTGAGCACTGCAATAATGACTTGGCGTACTTCCACTGCTGTTTATAACTGCCGTATTCTGGTCCTGTTTGGAAGTAGTGAAATACCCGCTAACGTACAAAATATGACATGTTAAATGTGCTAAATGACGAGACCATGAATCATCCCTCATCCTTTCACCTGCACTTTGATATATGGCACTCCATTTGAGCCTCAGCTGGAAGGCAACACTTCGTGAAGTACCCTTTTTCTGATAAAAATATGTGGAAATAAGACAGGGCATAAAATGAAAACAAATGGGTATTTAATTTTTAATGACAGTAGTCTTGATGTCTATGAACCTCAATGTTAATGATTTTCACCCCTTGTTATCACTCATTTTAATGCTAGTTTTGACATTTATGGCTGGTTTGAACTAAATGGGATGACACTACATGGCTGACAACTTGGCTTCACCAAATGTCCTGCTATTGTACAGACCACTCTTGGTGCAGTCAAGACATGTCTTTCATTCAGTGAGGTTGATTGTTTCATGTTCTGTAATTCTGGTGTACAAGTTAGAACAGCAACATTAGCTAGCGTAAACACAGTTCTGAACACGCCACAGTCTGTCATAGGATTTGCATTCTGTGTGCAATTTATTGTCCTTATGTTGAAAAGGTGTGGTTCAACTGGATGATGTTGCTCTAACACAAGTTAGTAATTCCATTGTTTGCAATAATTTACCACTTAATGGAAACTTAAGAGCTGACAGGAGTTCACAAATATGGAAATGTGATAAGTGATACAAGCAAGGGCAATATCCAGACTGTAGCTGGAAGTAATGCACACTGTCATACAGTAACTCCTGTGTAATGCACTGTATCACTTGTAGCCATGTTGTAGCAAGTTGCAGCAGAGTGGTGCAAGCTAAATCAACCCCCTTAAAAAAAAAAG
>Ga0136643_10017132_pt1 | contig 10902 bp, 5 predicted proteins | sample TergutLab28metaG_FD_96883 | JGI IMG/M metagenome (GOLD analysis project Ga0136643, IMG submission 96883) | Labiotermes labralis P1 segment gut microbial communities from Petit-Saut dam, French Guiana - Lab288 P1 (version 3) (version 3) | ecosystem: Host-associated > Arthropoda: Insects >... | reverse complement strand
CGGACGTACAAGTGACATGTAGGCTAAACTTTTGGTATTACTATTACCCTTTTTTAGTATTCGCATTGTGAAATGTAGTGCTTTCCAGGCCTTTTTCACCGCGTAGTTAACTTGATCCGCCCACTTCAAAGCAAAATCAATAAACCTGAAAAAAAAAGAAAAACAGCCCCAAGCGTGTCTCTTGGCATTCTGGGTAAACTGGTTGTTTCTGCGTCTTTACTACGCCTCTGCACTTGATACATTCTGCCGCTCCTGTCGGTTACAAACAGAAAAGACCAAACATGGAGAAACCTAGTTTCAGTTCCACTGGGCTATCTCGGATCATAACGCTGTTCGCTACACTACACTACACTACAAATGTACAAACTATCAGGTTAATGCCATTTGCATCCACAATTACGTTTGTGCAAATTGAAACATTATGAAACATGCGGCCTTGGTAAAACATTTGTAACCGCGAACAATTTGCATACACCATAGCCGATAACGTCGGCCAATAAGAACCTGCAGAGTGACACCATTAGCAGATTGTTGAGGTTTTGGCATAAGCAAACACCTCATATTATTATGCAGTACCGGTATGGGACCTTCGTTCTTCTGGGATGTTAGGCGGCGCACGTAAACATCCCGGAAGAGCGAAGATCTCATTTACTCAGAGGCGCAAAGTACAGGTTCGTCTCGCATTACGTGTTTCACAACAGATGTAAACAAAAGGTAAAGTGTCCTACACACGCCATGATGGCACACAGGGGGGTGGAGTCAAGGATTCACTCATTCTGAACTTCGAAACTATAAGAAGATGAGTCGGTATGAACACAAATTATCATACACAACGCAGCGAAATTCTCGGGGTGTCACAGCAACAACATATACCCTAAATAATATGCTTTTATGAGCTTAAGTCACGTAACACGTTTAAGACTAGTAACTTTATGATTGTGCCCAACAAATCGTTTACTGTTTGACTAAATTATTATTAATACATTCCACTAAATGACAACTCAAACGGTACACTACAACCGAGAAATCATTTTGTTCTCGGCCCGGGCATAAGGATTTTATCTTTTCCGAAACGTCGAGACCAGTAAAGGGGCTCACACAGTCTCCTGTTTCATTGGCACTGACTTTTTTTTTTTAAGTAAAGCGGCCGCTCGTCTCAAAATTGTGCGAAGTTTAACAATGTGTTCTGCTGTAAACCCCCCCCCCTCCCTTCTGGTGGATAACTTCATGACGTGCACAGGTAAGATTTCATCCTTTACTTCAATCCAAGTAAAAAAAAAAAAATAGGAAAATAAAATTGACATATCTTAGAAACAATTCACTGAACCTGACAAGTAAATTTTCGAGTATTGCCTTCCAGGATGTAACACCGTGTATTTTGGTGGACAGGTAGGGGACTTTTCTGAGAAACCAGCTGCATTCATCTTCTAGATTTGAAGTGTAGCGGACCTAAGCAACTTATTCTCACTTGACATAGCGCTGTTACGCCCGACAGCTATAGATTTCCCGGAATCTAATCACATCTACCAATGTGCATTCTGTGTCGTTTCGTGATGGCAGAAGCGATGTGCTAAACTTTCACCCATCATAGGTGTTATTCTATTTTCAACAAGTAAGACAGATCTCAATTCATTTTGGCGCGGAAAAAGCCGCAGTGATTAATACGTAAAAAATACAAACAATGCAGGAACCCTGCATTATATAACCGAGAGCATGCCGCTCAGTTCACAGATTTCTGATGCGCTCGCAGTAAAACATTGTAAATATGAATCCATTTGCTTACCCATGGCTCGCTACCTCAGTAGCTTCCAGTAGCGAACCATTCAGCACCGTGCGCACTTTACACCGCGCAGTCGCTGTGCTGTGTTACGTAAATTGCAACACAATATCTTCATCACTACTAACAGACAGCCAAATAACCAGAAGTTTTACTATTCCGTAAGTGTCTTCGCAGAATTTAACAAAAATAGATCGCAATTGAATGTGTGATCGATTCCTTGGCCCTTAAGTTCACAGCGTAATTCTGGACAGCGACATCGCTTGGTCCATGTCGGTATGTATAAAGTTCTCAACATAAATATCTTCTCAGAAATTCTCAAGTCCGCAGCGTGCGTTTTTTATGTAATCGTGACAATTTTTTTTTCTCTTGGGGGTTGTTAAGTAATACACAAGACTGAATCACACTGAAATAAGCACAGGATATTACAATGCTGATAACAGCAACAGTCTGTTATTGAAATAAGAAGAAGCTACAAGTCAGTCCACAGCATTTCGTAAATGTAACCACGGCGCTATATGCACAAACCCACCACTATGTACACAAAACACAGACCACACACAGCAATGAGAGTTTGTCTTGAGCAAGAAATGGGTGCGTCTATATAATCATAATTTGCGTTAAGCACACTGACTTGCGACTGTATCTTTACTACTGCTATTCACCGGGGCAGGGATGACGTGTCGGTCTGATTAGGCTACGGCCTGGACGTCCGAGGAATCGTGGTTCACATCTCGGCAGAGGCAAGATCGTCTTTGGTGCCCACTCAGCCTTCCCTTTCAAGGGTTACTTAGAGTTCTATTCGGGGGGTTCAAGCGGCTGGGGCGTGACACTGTCAACGCTCTTCAATCTACATCGAGTTTAAGAATGCGTTCCCACGAACAACTTTACCTTCGCCGCTATTCAGTTTCAGTATTTACAACACAGCTGGCCTAGCCCATTTAACTTGAAAGCAGGAACGTACAAACCTAATAGAGGCAATCAGACGTTCATTTATTTGCTTCGGTGAGTTTAACACTCCTGGCCTGTAGATAGACAAGCATGGCATAAAACAAACTTTTGTACCTTGTTACAACATATGTTGTTTTATGATGTATCGTTACATGCAAGTCACATTCATCTTCTACGTGAGAGAATGATCGCATAATTCGTAATCAGAGATTTCCCTGTTCTAAAGGTCATTCAAGTTTGTCTCGACCTTGCAAAGAATAATATATTTAAAACCTGACAAGTTTTATTTGAAAAGATAAACTTTCACACTGTATATAGTGTGAATGTGGGTATATATCCATCACACATACAGGTGAAAGTGCGGACGTGTGTCAGTATGACATACGTAATTAAGTGTGATGAACACATTCATACACTTAACACAAAATAATAGGTTCCTCAGAACAGCACTCGGTAGATTATAGCCATTTAAAGGAAGCGATCTCTATGCGAATCGGCTACTCCATTATTCGAGAAGGCAACACTCATTTTCAGATTGCGTTGTGTGTTTCGTATGGTTCTCACCGCCGATCCCGGTGGCCGTGCAGTCTAACACGTAGCCCTGCGGCTGCTCGATTCATGTGATTGCGGGTTCGAATGCCGCTAAAGGACCTAGATGTTTGTCTGTTGTGTTGAATATGTGTTTTGCAAATGGTGACCTCTGCGACGAACTGATTACTCGTTCACAGTACTACTGTGCGTGTGCGTGTGCGTGTCTAATTGTGTACGATCTAGGAACCTCAACAATGAGGCGGCGTAGGGCCGAGTTGAGCTGTAGCGTTATAAAAAAATTGTTCTCACAATAGATTGCACTTCCTTTACCAAACAGCACTAGCAAGTTTGTCTTTGTACAGGAGAATTTAAGGATTTCCGGTGAGGCAGGAAATGCATATTTAGGCACATGACACACAAGATTTGTGCTTCAAAGTTACATCGCACCATACTTTATTCCAAAATATTCAAAATTCAACAAATTACTTAGAATGTATGGGAGGTGAAGTTTAATTACGTTGTTCCATAAAAGTTCAACACTTATCCATATTCTGAAACAAATCCAGCCCTATTTCCTACATCCATGGCATTCATCTGGCCTACGTCTCTCCTCCAAAAGGCCACTCTGCTTCTGATTTTCACACTAACGCATATGCATTTCTCATTTGCATGAATTTCCAAATTCTCACATTAGGGACAAGGACGATTTTTTATCTGAAGTGTTACAGCGTACAGTGTGGTTAATAAAATTTCACCGCATGACAGGCCACGAAGACCTTATAGCTCTACTCCTTCTTTAACCTCGGCGCTAGAAGGAGGTGGGTGGTCAACGCCACGCCTCGGCCGCTTGCCCTCGGGACATTGACGCGGTACCCCTCGTACAGGAGGCTATGTGGGCCCCACAGCCGATCTGGACGGGTGTGGAAAATCTCGGTAGCGAGTCGCTGACTGCGCTGTCCTGACGGGTTTGCTTAATAGATACGAATATTTCGTAGGAACGTTTCATAATGGTAACTACCTACGGAAGTGCAAGGCGTTACATCCCAGAGGACAGCCGTCTTCAGTTCTCACGTATCTCTTTCCTGCTACTACCCTGTCATCTCATTCTCCTTGACTTCATCTCCCTGAAAAAGGTAGCCGCACACCATAAACATAATACATTACCAAAGTTTACAGAGGACCTCGAACTTGGACGAATTACTTGTCCTTTCCAAACATATTTAGGGTGCCGAATTCAAGGTAGTGAGCAAGTGAGGCATGTAGCATTCATGTGTGAGATGATAAGAGCATAAGGAACTTATATCTTAATTGCTGAAGAGAAGAAGTCTGTTCGGAGGCATAGATGTGAACGAAGTATAATAACAAAGTGGAACTTAAAAGTGGTGTCTTTGGGATTACGAGTTGGATTTATCTGCCAGAGAACAGAGCCAATAACACTTTCTTACAAACATGAATAAATCTAAGTTTTCCACCTAAAAGCGAAGCAGTTCTTGAATTGTTGACCATTCTTCCACATTCTCCAGAAGGACTCTGTTCCGTGCATTCTTATATAAAAGCCAGCAAGACGGACAATTTCTCAAATTTATTTGATAAAGTACTCTATATGTTTCGGACAGATCCACTGTCTATCATCAGGAATATCTCAACACTGTATACACGCAATATGTAATTGTCATGCTAGTTCTGTTGGCTGTATGCTAGCGTGGTTCTGATCACGCTAGCATACAGCCAACAGAACTAGCATGACAATTGCCTATTTCGTGTATACAATTGTTAGATACTCTTGATGATGGACACTGGACCTGTCCGAAACATGTAGAGTACTTTATCAATTAAATTTGAGAAATTGTACGTCTTGTTGGCTTTTATTATAAGAATATATCACGATGCAAGGTCCTCTGAATGTCAAATTCTGTTCCATGCAGTTAATACTGCTTTTGATTTGGACGCCCCACATTTAGCTGAACACAAGGTATTAACCAGCTCAGTTTTACAAGTGATGGATATGCGAACAAAAAAGAATCGAATAGAATACTGGCTTTTATGACACGACTTTGCGAGACCACCATGTTATCCTCGGCGTGCAGTTAATACAGCTTTGTAATACTATGCTAAAAGTAATTTGCACAATAGCCAAATTTGTAAGGATGCGTACTGACATCATTTTGGTCAGGTGAATGTTTCCAAGAATAAGAGTTGCAGCAGTCACAAAAACAAATGGGAAAATACCAGGAAAGTTGTGTTTTTCTTGCACTGTGGTATTCAACCTCCTGAAATCCTCTCCTGGTGAGATTACCAGACGAAGGTCTCGTAATATCACCCCACCACGAGTTAGGCTGTCCACAGGGTGTCTAGAAATGTGTAACTCCCTACTTCCACTAATGATTTGCATTTTGGTCTTAAGATCTTATCGATAGAATAAGTTTTACGTGTTTAACCACCGTTCTGGGATCATACGATAAAATTCCTTTAGAGAAGGAAAACTCTGTTACTATGGAAACAAAATATAGGAAAAAATCGTACTCAGTTTTATATGCAATAAAATTATATATATATATATATATATATATATATATATATATATATATATATACACACACACACACATACATTTTTACTATTTGCGCGTCTGGTCATAATTTTACGTCATTAGGAGGTCGATTTTATATCATTCTGAAGTCGATTTTGCGTAATTACGAGGTCGTTATGTCAAATCTTTACTGCACCGAATAAGAGTCACTTATTGTCCGTAAGCAGGGAGAGAAATTTAGTTCTATCTAACTATAACTACCCGTTAGTATGTCATAGGATAACAGAACTAAATTTTCTTTTGTTGTATTTTAATCCGATCGTTGGCAATTTTCATTCTAACGTAAATCAGCCCACATTAACAGGAAGAAAACTAAATCGTTGCCATGACAAATTTCAACACAAGAATGAATCCCAGTGTAGAATTGTAAAGAGGTAATTTCGTTTACCATAAATGACAAATTCTTCTACTCCCGTGACAAGTGTTGGTTAGCCATGTAGCAAGAATGATAACAAATAACAGGTGACCGTTTATGCTGAAAAACACACGAAGCGTCGCTGTCGCGCCGTTTCCATAACAAAATGTAGCTTTGACGTTCTTAAAATACGTGACGTCTCGTTCTGAAATTGTCATCCGTGGGGTAAAAATGTGCCTTAATTCATTGTTCTACCTTAAGGGAAAATGCAATTAAGAAGGAAGGAGGGAAATTAGGACAAGCTTCAAGGTAAATGGACGAGGGACGGAAATAAAAACAATGACTTGCTGTTAAAATTAACTGGGCATATTGCAACATAAGATACAAAATTTGAATATCAAAAGAGTATGGGACAGCAAATCAACCATTTATAAAATTCAGAGTAGTCCCGTTTCATGAGAGAGATTCTGTACAACAATAATACTGATTTCTCTACACCAACATAACTAGATGGACTATTAAAATGCATTTCTAGGAAACCTGCTAGAACTTACTAGAGAACAACCGACACAGTTCCTGTTCAAAAAGGTCTGAAACAAAGACATTCTACATTATCACTGCTTTTGATGTTTTATTTCCATTATTGCTGACATTTTACAATATCTTTGCTTGCTATGTTGTACCGCCTTTGCTTTTGATATGTTATATCACCATCTTTCGAAACTGTGTCATCGTTAATTTGATGCGCTGTATCACCATCGCCTTGAATGTCCTATATCACCGTTGCTCGTCTTATGGTTATCATCACTGATTTTCACAAACTGTGTCACCGTTCCTTTTGATATGCTGTAACACCACTGCTTTTCATATGCTGCATGACCATTCCGTTTGATATGCTATATCACCGTCGCTATTAATAAGCTGTAACTCAATTGCTTTTGATATGGTGTATAATCAATAATTTTTATATGATATATCACTATGGATTTGCCACTTTACTTCAGAACGCAACCTTTGTAGGGTCCTTGAACACTGGAATCGAACCGAACGCAGTGGATTGTAGTGTATGTCGATGTTACTATGCAAAAGCACCGTTATGAAAGCAAAAACTAGGAAGACAGCTTTCCTCTAGGACGTGACGCCGTGTAGATTTTACTGTGCTGCCACCAAACTCAGAACAGAAAATTACATTCACGAAGAAATTAAGAGTAGGTTTATTTCGAGAAGCCCCGTCTATTTTCTTCCAGTTCCGAATCCTTTGTTTTTGTGTTATCCCTGTACAGACGTTCAGCTTCAACATGCACACCCATAAATTTACTTCTGTTTTGTATGGGTTTGAAATATGTAGAGGGTGAAGACGCGAACAGTTTGGACGTAAGGCAGCGCACAGGAGAAAACTGCATAGTAAATAGCTTCAAAATCTGAACCTTGCATCAGATGTATTATTATCGCAAAGAGTGGTGAATATGAAGGGTTTAGCACTGCACTGCTAGCTCTCGTGACACTGATCTTCTTTCCTTCTGCTAGGAAAGCTCATATTCTTAGAATAAAACCAGTTAGATGCACTAAGTTCTCAAATTTATTTTTGGAATTAAACTCTACATGTTTAGGACAGTTCCTTTGTCCATCATCAGGAGTTTTTCACTATACACACAGCAATGATATATGTCATAAAGGTTTGCTGACAGCTCGCTCGCAAGCTGTCAGCAATCCTGTATGACATATATCATTGCTGTGTGTATAGTGAAAAACTCCTGATGATGGACAAAGGAACTGTCCTAAACATGTAGAGTTTTATTCCAAAAATAAATTTGAGAAATTATTGCATCTATTTGGTTTTATTATAAGAATTTATTACGATGAACGGTCACCTGAACGTCAAGTTCAAGAAAGCTCAAATATTCAGAAGAAGAAATCTTACATTTGTACTCACGACCTGTATCCTTCCATAACAAAGACCAAGGTCTTGGTCAGAATGGGCCACACCAATTTCACGTCAGCCTCGGTGAATGAATGCCATATTCAACACAAAGTAGATTCCAGTATCACGAATTGCAAATGACAGATACTTTAACGGTGTTCCGCAACTGATTTAACCAATATACGTATATAACGGTACAACAATTACAAAGAAATTTGTTTTGTTGCTTTTTCTTTTAAGGTAACAAAGACATTTTGACTGTCAGCCAGCACATCGGCATGCCATGTTCCCCACCCGGTTTCTGAACTCTATTGTATTCCTGGTTGAAAGTTTCCTCAAACAAAGGCGGGGATCGGATATCAAAGGCAACAGAAATCAACTTTAAGATGAAGTACAAAATGTTTCGGTTAGGAGATAGCGTAAATACATCTGATCCGGCAGTTCGCAATTTCGAAGCTGTGGTTGTCTTCGATCCCACTATCCAAAGATGCCTTAATATGAAACACGGCTGCTTCCTTCTGCAATCCTCTCGTGCCATCATACACATTAAACTCTCCATTAAACCTTCGAGAAACCATGTTGAATAGCCTAAAGAATCAAATGTGCAGCAGTAATTGTTTATTACATAGCGCAGTGTCTTCCTAAGAACCATTACTCCATGAGCCTCCAAGAAATTCGCGTTCGCGAGAGTTAATATCCGTCTGTCTCTCTTTCTGCCTCCAGGGTTTAAAATACAGAATCATTGTACAGATTTTCATTAAATTTCATAAAGGTGTTATGCCGTAGAACGCCACTCCAAAGTCGTAGATTTTCAATTTCCTACGATCAGGTGTACAGGTGTGGCGGACGCATGAAGTGTGAGATTAGAAGTGACAATGGCACAAATACCAAAGTAACCAAAAAGTAATCATAGTAGCCAGTATGTGAGCCTGCACTTAATACTCTTCACTATTCATCAAACTTATTCGGAATAGCTGGAAGCATTCAGAATGCAAAGAAACAAATAATAAATAAAAGAAAAGCACGTGGATTCTTCAGAAAATAAGTTTACAATTCACATATTCTTGAAGAATAAGAACCAAATAAATGCCACTTATTATTTTATTGTACTTCTTATAGGCTCAACATGTTTCGGGCATTACTATGCCCATCATCAAGAGCTCGCGACTATAATGTTGATTACCACATTGGTCGTTTCGTTCTTGGTTTGCTGTAGGTTGGAGGTTGGGTGCGGTTAAGCTGGAGTAGTGTCCGGGCTCTAGGCTAGCCTACAGCCCGGATACTTACAGTCGCGAGCTCTTGATGATGGGCATAGTAGTGCCCGAAACATGTTGAGCCTATAAGAAGTACAATAAAATAATAAGTGGCATCTAGTTGGTTTTTATTCTTCAATTATCACAATGATGCACGGTACAACAAACATCATATTTACATATTCTTGTTTCCAAGATTTGAGGTTCTCAAACCGGTGTTGCTGAAGACAAATCTTCTGGTATTAGACGCGGTGCTGTTGGATATTTCCTGATGTTTCGGAGAAATGTAGTGCCTTCATCTTTAGGGCCAAACAATATTTTTGGACTGCTGCAGATGAAGGCACTTCGATACTTCAAAACGTTGCGTCACGTTTCAAGAAGACTTAAATCTCCACACAATTTCGGGTTTTTAACTTTCATCTGTAATAAGAACCGTTAAGATTTAACTGTACTGCCACCTCACCAGCCCTCCACGCAGTCTCCGTCTAAGCCGAGGCACTTGTAATAACGTGGGATGAGCAGGCCTTTACCTGTGTTATCAGCTGTTTTATCACAACCGTCTCCATCTCGCGATCACATTTAAATCTCTAACCGCCATTATTTTGCTTTAGCTGTGAATCCATGTTCCACGAATGTCCCATGTAAACTTATTTTCTGACAGGCCCTCGCGGAAACGGCTTGTACCGCGAGAAGTGCCGCACCTCTTCAATTTTGTTACAACCACGCTTGAACGCCCTGTACCCCAGCTGTGCTATAAAGATAATTAACATCACATCAAGAGTATCATCATCGTGGTACCGGTTGCCTATGTAGCAACATCGGTCAAGGTTGTCGCCTACGGAGGTCATGACGAAGAATTTGGCGCTGCTGATCGTTATTCTATATATAGCATCTGACTTCAGCTCGTTTTCACGTCTTGTTTACTTTCTTGCTAGTAATTCAAAATTGAGTAATATTCCGTGGTAATTACTTCAGCATACTGCCCATAATAGCTGGAGACGTGGTCGCCGTGTTTCAGGACGTGAGAACAAATAATACATTACTCAAATTGTGCTATAGTGAAATCTACAGTGTGCTAGGTTTTATTGCGTGTTTTGCACAATCTGCACAAAATGAGCTCATAGCGGATATAGCATACTTCTCTGCGCATCTCCTGAAAGTCCCTTATGTACGGTTCGGTCTAAATTTTAGGACCATTCAAATGTATCTGGAGACTTACAATCAACTACAACTGTTTCATCTCCCAAAATACAGGGTTATTCGAAATGATTGTCGGGGTTTTAACAACTTGTCATACACAATACAGTTGAGGTAGGAGTATGCGTTTCTTTTTATTTAATAGAACAATACTTCACGTTTTTGTTACATACCTTACATGTGCTCTACATGTGCACCCTTTGTGATTCTACAAACATCAACACGATAATCGAGTTCGTTCCAAACTGTTTGTAGCATGTCAGCGGTGATAGTTTCAATGGTGGTTCTGATTCGGTCCTTCAGTTATAGGATACTTGCGGGAAGAGG
>Ga0136643_10017130_pt1 | contig 10903 bp, 10 predicted proteins | sample TergutLab28metaG_FD_96883 | JGI IMG/M metagenome (GOLD analysis project Ga0136643, IMG submission 96883) | Labiotermes labralis P1 segment gut microbial communities from Petit-Saut dam, French Guiana - Lab288 P1 (version 3) (version 3) | ecosystem: Host-associated > Arthropoda: Insects >... | reverse complement strand
TCCATCTTATTATTTTTTACTCATCTTGTCATGAGTTTGGTTGGTGCGTACACTATACCACAAAAGATTCTTGTAAGCGAAAGTAGTGCGTGTCCACTTTTGTATGGAAGATGGGGGGGGGGAGAAGAGGTATAACTCCTCTCGCTCTTAGCCTCAGCACTGTATGGAGGTCAGTGACTGACTTCACGTCCAGGCCGTTTTACCTCTGGGAATGACAAAGGTACACATTGAATAGGAAGCTTAGTGGGGTTTAGAGCCGGTCTAGAACTTTTGGATAAGGGAAATATTTTTATGATCTCAGAAATGTGTGAAAATAATCTGTAAATTAATATTAAAGTACTTAGTAATCAATATTTCGAATCTTCGAACATCAGTATTTCTAAAAAGATTCGCGAGCAAACATTCATAATTATAAGAAGATTTCCCTATCGATATCTAACCTTCGCAATGTATGTCGAGCCCCAATGAAAGAAAGAATTTTGAGAAATTACCAGCCCGTCGTATGGTCAAGAAATGTTCTGTTTTTCTTGAATTACCAGACTACATGACTAGGTTCATAAGACGTGGCAAATAATTCTTACTGAATCAGCTGAACCTAGACTATTTCTTAAAATATCTTTTTTAATATCATCCTTCAGACTAATACCAGGGTCCTTGAGTAGCCCTTTCGCTTAGGTTTTCCTACTAAAATTTTGAAAAAATTTATAATATTCATCCATACATTCTCTTTCCGCTTAATTATTTTTTCTCGGCTTGTTAATTTACTGAAATTTCTCATCAGTTTTCGAAACGCTACATGATATAACGCCTCTTGTATCTCAGTGATTTTCAGTCATCATCGTATGAATCATCTAAATAACTGAAGGCAAGATTTATCTCGTGTTTGTTTAAGCACCACACTAGATGCAGGGAAGTGGCCAGTGCCCTTGTCGCTTAAATCACCATGATAAAGCCGCTTGCAAGCAGTTTGATAGAAGGATGGGTGGGACCCATAGGCAGTCTGGTCGCCATAGGGAATATAAGGATGTGTTGCCCCTCCCGACATTCGAACTAAGATTCCTCTCTTATCCAGCCAGTAGTTTAATCGTCATACTGACTGAGATATTGACACATAAATCTTTTTTTTTAAAATAATGTTGGAGAGAAGTTTGCAAATGATTCACGTGATAGTTTGTACAGGGGCCTCTATATTTCTAGTGCTTCATCTAATTTTAACCAGTACTTATTCTGTGTTTACTTCTTCGTATGGTCGTGAAAGTGGTCCAGACATTTTTAAAGGAAAAGAACCACGAAACTCTTTGTTAGAAGCAATGTAAATAGCAGGAAGACTGAAGTTTATTACGTACAGAATAAATTCATCATATATTATGTAAGCCTGCGGTGTTTTCATTTTTTTGTGGCTCGACAGTCCTAGTGGGCCTAGGTCTCCTAACTACTGCGTTTCCGAAATCACACTAAGACATACCACGCTCAGTAGGATTCCCAGAAACCTCTACTTGAAAACACACAACATTCACGAGAGAGAGATATATATATCCTTGCCCGCGACGGGATTCGAACCCCCAATCCCAGGAAGCGAACGGCCGCAGACCTACGCCTTAGACCGCACGGCCACTGGAATCAGCTTTCATTTTTGTTAGTGTAATTAAATCAGTGGAGTTTTAGAGGATTTCGTGTACATTTTGCATCAGAAGAAGTGAAAACATACGAGTACTGAAATTTTATGGCAAAATATCTTCATAATAGCCAGTTTGAAGGAAATATCAAAGTGAATTTTTGAGAAAATTTACCTTGGATTTGATGCCGCAAACAAGAATAGCGCTCTACTGTTTTATGTCTGTAGACTGAATACAAAAGTATGTAGGAGAATCGGTAGAAGAATTGATAAATCCTAGTTCACACTTAACCGAATATTGTTAGCAAAACGCTTTGCGAAATTCTACCCACTACGCTTTAAGATAACGACAGATGTTGTTCAGATATCGATAAACCACTTGAACTTTATTGCTACACGGCTGATTTATTGCTACACTGGACGCCAGTTCTGTTGTGTATGTAAAAATTGCTTGACCCACGCTCATGGGAAATTTTGTGACTTGCGTTCAGTTAGCAGCAAGCATTTTGTTGCTATATGGCATGCGATCTAATGATATTCTGTCCGCAGCGAGGTGTAGAAGCAACTTTACTTTCTCATGTCACCTTATGCATGAAGAGGAAACAACATGGTGTTCAATTCCTTCAAATTATTTCACAGATTGCCTACAAGTGGAAACTGAGTAGCGTAAGTTATGGGAAATAAAGGAAAAATTACCACATTTATTTTGGTTTGAACGAATAACTAATTAACTATCTCACTCCATGGAGTACAATTCTTCTTGAGAACCTAACAGGTTCTCAGCTATCCAAGAAATTCTGCGTATTTTATGGAAGGTTCGTTATCGCGTTCACAAGAGCCCGTCACCTGTCAAGTCCGAGGCAATTGCGAATGTTTCGTAACATGACAATTTTTTTACGGTGATGAGTTGTCAGCAACTCGCGTAACTCCCAGCTCGATTATCACCCCTTGTCGGCTGTCTGCTACAGCTTATTCAATATATTCGCAGCTACCCTCCATACTAGAGGCTGTTCCTCCATCCGCAAACTAATGACGCTCCATCCCGGGTGACAGGGACCCAGTTTTAAAGAACACAGTCAGAAATTGAAATGCGCAAGTCAAATTTGGTAACATGGAAGACACACGTACATGAATTTTCCATACAGCAGACACTGTTCATACCATAACTGTTTCAGCCCATCTGTCACAGCTATATATCATCAGCGATAACGTACAAGCAACACGACGTTCAGCTTCACTTGTTATGCATTCGCTTGGTGTTCAGTCTTTCATTATTACGATGTTATTTTGAAGAGTTCTGATACGTCGAATTTCAGTCTGAGCGAAGAATATCGAATTGCGTTGCACACCAGCATGAACCGACTGCATTTGTAAACTAGGTGATTTTTTTTTGCGAGGAGGTGGGGGCGCAACAGTTCCCAGTGGACCTGGGACGCTTTTCTCACGAGCTTTCTAGACCACACACAACGACACACCAAAACTCAGTAGAACTCCTCTGTACGAGTGATCAGCTCCACACAGGGAACTCTACCTGACAACACACAACATTCACAACAGACATCCATGCCCCCGATGGGATTCGAACCCACAATCTCAGCAGGCGAGCGGCCGCAGACCTACGCCTTAGATCACGCTGTCACTGGGACCGGCACATGAAAAAGTTTAGTAGAGAAGAAAGCAAACTTAACTTCGTTCGACTTTGTCTTCACTTCTCTGTGTCCTTTTCTGTTTCCTGTATGTTTATGTATGTGTTCATTTTTATCCCACTACGCGACGAAGTCATTACTTTAGGTATGTCGACGTAATGTGGCATATGACAGGCCTACTGTCAAGGTCACAACTAAAGACAGTGAATTTTGATGTTTTGCTGACCGTGCATCTCAGTATAATCTTAGTAAATGACCAACTTAATGCACAAATTCTTGTTTTATAATAAGTTTATTATTTTCATCTACATGTTTCGAACACTGTTGTGCTTATCATCAGGAGGTCAAAATTATTTTATACAGCATCTGGTATCATCACACTCTGTAGGTGGCCGTCCGGTGTTTTATAATAAGTTTATTATTTTCCTCTACATGTTTCGAGCACCATTTACTCATCATCAGGAAGTCAAAATTATATTATACAGCATCTGATATCATCACACTCTGTAGGTGACCGTCCGATGCACCGAACGGCCACCTACAGAGTGTGATGATACCACTGTCCGATCACCTAAGAACAAATATATAAAAGGGGTTACTTGTGGCTTTATTGCATTTCCAAGCCCAAATTTATTCGGAAATTAGCTGATCAGCATTTAGGCCGGCTAGTCATTACCCTGGCAAGCGTTTATTTTTTTTCTGCTAGGCAAATAACTGGACAAACTTCCAAATTTCACCCCACATTTTACAAGTTACCGTATTTAATCTTGCTCTCGTTCCACTTAATGATAAGTAATTTGTAAAGTCAGCAAGGCTTCATAATGTAATCTATCAACCAATTTATCATGAATGACGACGTCACCTTCTGTTTGGTGTAATAATATCCAGATGAAATTAATAATTTTATCGCCAATCTCTCTTCTGTTTCCGTAAGTTTGCTATAGATTCTGTTGCTGCCTTCAATCATGGCAATAGATAGAGAATGCTTATATCAAGTATGGGAATAGCTTTCTGCATAGACACCGTCTAAAAGAAAAGTTTTCCCATTCGACGTACGTGCGAACTGCACACACTATATTTCTCCCAGTTTTTGAAAACTGTAAAAAAAAAAATTAAAATTAATACGCCTCGTTATTTCTTCTTTAGTCCTTCGACAGTACCGCAAGAATCTACTGTTATTGCCCGACGAATTCTTACATCTCCTGTTATTACAACACATCCTACTTCCCACAAACCCATACTTACTTACTGTATGGTGCCGAGTCGTTCTTGAGAAGCTAACTGGTTTGCAGCTAGTCAAGAAATTCCCCGCATTTTATGGAACCCGAAGGTTCATTACCGTACTCACAAGCGTCCGCCACCTGTCTCTATCCTGGGCCAGCCCAATCCAGTCCATATACCCACATCCCACCTCATGGAGATTCAACCTAATATTACCCACCCATCTACGCCTAGGTCTTCCCAGTGGTCTCCCCTTCTCTCCGGTTTCCCCACCAAGACCCTACACACCCCCCTCGCCTCACCCATACGGGTCACATGTCCAACCCGGCTCATTCTTCTCGATTTTATCACCCGCACAATATTGGGTGAGGAGTACAAACCCATATTAGTATTATCCTATCTTCTCTTTCTCAGTCTTGACAAATTCGCTGGCTTCTAGGACGTTTTCTTTCCTAACATTTTATGCTCTTTACGTCACACACAACTTAATCATACTTATCATTTGTGTTAATATCCTCAAACATTAAATGCTTTGGCTAGCGCGTTTAGACTTTTTAATCCCAGGTGATTTTCTCAGTAAATATTTAGTTAACCTAAATGTTTTCTTACTTTTTACACTCCTTCCCTCAAACGAAACAACAGAACAACGAGCAAATCGGCCCGTCTATCAATTACGTTTACATAACTTTCCTCGCTTTCGTTCCACGGATAATACATGTGATGTAGTAAACGCAAAGTCGAGTCTCATTTATACAATGCTCTAAATAATAAAGGCATGAATGCTAATTTATAGATCGAGATATGAACTTGACAACTTGCCGGTGACCACCGGTTCCTTGAATGTGAAGGTAGGCGAAGTTACTGGACCAAGATAATTTATGAAGGTTATTCATGCGATTTCGACTTGTCTCTGCATTATCTGCCGTTATATAATGAAAGGTTAAGAAATTAAATTATAAATTCCAGCGAGCATAAATCTTTTCATAACGGGTGACACAGTAAACCGTCGTTCTTTCGTTAAGTCTCAAGGTTGAACTGCATTCCTCATTGCTGCGTTAGCAGTTACTTGTAACGTTATGTGTACTTTTACAATTACGTCACAGGCCTTACGATTTGGACGTTAAGAAAGCAAGTGTTATTTACCATAATCTTTGCTTATTGTTCTCGTCGTTCTTTCTGTGGCACCAGATGGAAGACGTAACAGGAAGTTAAAAAGACAAGCAGTCTTCGTATAACGTAACATTAAGGCGCGTTCGGGCAACCATTATTGTAGTGGAAAAACGATAATTATTACGTATTCTAACTGCGTATTTGTAGCCATAGGTATCAAGCATGCAATGCGCATGCGCCATATTGTTATCTGTGGCCTTTTCGGATCTACGATATTTTTTCACGTTATCTCATAAACGACATGATTTTCGAAAAACAAGATATTGAGCTTAACATATGTGGTTTGATATTCTGTACAACTTTTGTCTGAAACATTTCTTAGTCTCAGATGAAGTGAGCGAGATGAATAAAAAAGTACATAAAAAAGGTAAAGTGCACCGTTGTACAGGCGCTGAGGCTCTGTACAGGCCGTACGGCCCATAGGGGGAGTAGAGGTATAGCTCTACTCTTTCTTGACCAAGGCTCTAGAAGGGGGTGAGGGGTCAGCGTAACGCTCCGGCCGCTTTTACCTCCGGAAATGACCCGGTACCCATTGTACAGGAGGCTGGTTGAGCCCCAGGGCCAGTCTGCACGGGTGCGGACAATCTACTCTTTCTATAGCAAGGCACTAGAAGGGGGTGAGGGGTCAGCGTCACGCTCCGGCCGCTTTTACCTCCGGGAAAGACCCGGTACCCATTGTACAGGAGGCTGGTTGGGCCTCAGGGCCGGTCTGGACAGGTGCGGAAAACCTCGCCCCCCCGGGATTCGATCCCCGGACCTTCCAGCCCGTAGCCAGTCGCTAAAGCGACTACGCTACCCGGCCCATAAAAAAAAGCACGTAGGTGTTCATGTAAAGTACCTGTTATTATTGTTAGATTTTAAAGAAATTTGAATTTTCTCGATAGATCAAGAACTACTCAAATGTCAAATTTAATTAAAATCCTTCTAGTGAGAGTCGAGTTGTTCCATACGGGCAGAACGACATGACAAGCTAATAGTTGCTTTTCGCAGTTTTGCGAACGCGTTTACAGAACGTCCGAAGACGTAAAATTTCATAATTTTCTTATTCGTGCCGTGATTCTGGTGTTTATCTACGGCCTGTAACCTCGGAGGCCAGGGTTCGGTATCAGATCAATTCATTTGCGATTTGCGGTGGACAAAGTGGCAATGGGACTTTGTTTTTATCCTTAAACCTCGGATTTGATCAGTCACTATCATCAAACCGACGATGCCTACTCATTATTTATTCGTCTATCACCGACGTTGTATAATCTTAAAACAGACCGTACAGTTAAAGAGAACGGCCTTCTGAATTTGTACATTTCATCAAATAGTTGTAAGGAGACCACATCGAGGGTTGTGGATGTGGCTAAAAAGGAACGTGTGGGAGATCGAAGCTTTCGTCACTGCGTTTATGAAAGCATGGCTTAGGGTACGTCCTGCGTGCCAGCGACCAGCGTGCACGCGCGTTTGCACCCCTCTCACTTGAGCGGACAAACACATGTATGTAAATGCGACTGTCCTGATTGGAAGCAAGTAGCGAGCGAGCGTACAAAACGGACGCTCTGGCTGGTAGCAGCGACCAAGCTTGTTTGTTCGCTGCTGCCTGGTCGCTTGTGTGTGGAGGCAGCAATAAGGAGTCCTGCTGAGATCATCTGGAAAAAATGCGATAACCGACACTGTACAAGTGGTGGACGAGCATTTTACCAGCAGTGTTGAACTGGCGAGGGCACTATTCTCCAGCACTCTCATTGACGCCATTTTGCTACTAGAAGGTCGCTGTCACGTAGGACACAAAAACGCCAATCGCCTGCACGCGCACGGAAGCGCGTGCACGCTGGTCGCTGGCACGCAGGACGCAGCCTTAGAGTTCTGTTATGAGCTGGAGTTTTTGTCAATGTGCTGCTATAAACCACAGCTCGCCTAACCAGCCTGTTATCAACTGGGATGTGTGTTTGGAATCCATTTATCAATTGGACAATATATCTTCATATTAATAACTGCAGCCTGTCTTCCGGTCATAGCATCAACTGCCGCCTCTCTTTTATCAAATTATCAAAGGCAGCCTTCACGAGCCAGAAATTAACGATGAAATTGATAAGACGACGAACAGCTATAACAAAGCTAAACAGCATTTTGTGGGACCCTGATGTGACCCCCCCAACACAAAGACTCATATTTATCATGCAGTAGTTAAAAGTAGATCTACATATGCAGCAGAAACGTGGTGTTTAGAAGCAAAAAACGGCAGCAAAACAAAATTCCACAGAAATGGACTTTTGGCGACGCTCAGCTCGAATTTCCAGGAAGGACAAAATTAGGAATATTATTATTAAACAAAAAATGAATGTAGTAAGGTCTCTTTTAGACGATATTAAAACCAAACAACTTCAATGATATGGACATGTTCAGAGAATGGAAAATGCCAAAAGAAGTTATGAAATGGAGCCCACCAGGAAGAAGAAAACGGGGTAGACCAAAATTTACCTGGGCGGAAGGGACTAGAGGACTGATGGGAGAAAAGGGATTAGCGGAAGAAGATTGGAATGACAGAGGCAACTGGAAGAAGAAGATAATATAATCGATCAATAGGCGCAGGAAGAAGTGGAAACATTGTATAGCCTGCTAATAAATAAATGAATCACAGGCAGCCTGTCTTAGAATCATATCAACTGCACTCTAACTCACGCGTCTTTTAACCCTGCATGTTGAAGTTTCATTTTTTAGTAATCTAACATTTTTTATAGGAGACCGCGGTAGCACAGTGGCTAAGATGCTGTGCTACAAATCGGAAGGTCGCTGGCTCGATCCCAGCTAGTGTCAGTAGATTATTCATTGACATAATCCTTCCGATCGCACTATGGCACTGGGGTCGACTCAGTCTCCAACAGAAATGAGTACCAGGAGTATTTCCTGGGGGTAAAGACGGCCGGTGCGTAAGGTTGACAACCTTACCACCATCCTGTGCCTTTGTCACGAAATCTGGGAGCCTCAACTTCCTGGAACCCTCTGGGTCTGTTCAGGCCTGTAATGGGACTGCTTTACCTTTTAATATTATTCATAAGCCTCGAGACTGGCCACTTCCCTTTCAATTTACCGACCTATATATTCTAGTCTCCGCTGTGCGTGCTACATACCCTACTATTCTTATCTTCTTTAAACTGATCGCCTTAGCGCGTGGTTGTAATACAAATCACACAGCCCTTCAATGCGCAGTTTACTTAAACTTCTTACAATTTATCTGTCTTTGGTTTTTATACTTTTCCAGGTATCTCCACGCCAATGCAAAATTAATAAAAATAAGTCTTGATAGTTTATATTTTAATTTTTACGTTGTATCCGGCTATATGGAAAATAAAATTTTCTGAACTGAATTGTGGCAAAGGATGCTTGCACATTTTATGTGCCTGTGTCAGAGGCTTTCCAAAGCGAATGTGTGTGTGTATATATATTCGAATTTCCAGAAAGGACAAAATTAGGAACATTATTATTAAACAAAAAATGAATGTAACAAGGTCTCTTTTAGATGATATTAAGACTAAACAACTAAAATGGTATGGACATGTTCAGAGAATGGAAGAGGGTAGACTACCAAAAAAAGTTATGAAATGGAGCCCACCAGGAAGAAGAAAACGAGGAAGACCTAAAGCTGCCTGGGCGGAAGGGATTAGAGGACTGTTGGTGGGAAAATGGATTAATAGAAGAAGATTGGAATGACAGAGACAAACGGAAGAAAAAGATAAGATAATTGTCAAATGGGCGCAGGAAGATGTAGAAACGTCGAACAACCTGCTGAATATATATATATATATATATATATGTATATATATACATATATACACATATTCTATGAGTCTTTGATCTTCCGGAAGGGCAACGGACTTCAGTACTGACGAAAAATACTCAACTGAATTTGTTCTGTAATATTAACACTCGCGAACTTGTTTGCTTAGCGAAGCACATGTTTACCTTGCACACTCAGCTCGGGAAGTAAGTATAGTTGCGCAAACACGTTGTTGGGGAAATATTTTGACAGGTTCTGCCATCGACAACCTGCCGTCTGTGTTGAAAAATCTACCCAGCTTTAAAACTCTGCCCTGACGTATTCTCTTTCAGCGGCACGAGATGAATTTAAACATTCTCATATCGGTGGGTGATAAGACTGTAATTTTAATGTAATACAATCTACTTTCATAAGTGCGTTAAGAAAACATTTTACCTGATGTTAGTCTTCTGGGATGTTACACCGTGAAGGATAATACGTTTGTTCTAACGTTTCTGAGGAAAGTGCTGCCTCCAATTTCGGATGTGACTGAATTAAGTTCGTTACTCCGAAATATCTGAACGAACTTATGACCCTGCACTTTGTAATAGCCCACAAGACTATAATTTGATGAAAACGCTTCTTAAAAAACTGAAAATTCTGTGTGGTAATTCACTTTAAAACCCACGTCCTTCTGTACGCAATTCATATTCCGTGCAAATGTTACATTATTAATCTCATAAAATAACAGTAACAAGTAAATAATAACAAAGTGAAAAGGTAAAGGCAAAGGTAAAGCAGTCCCGTTACAGGCCTGGAGTGGCTCGGATGGTTCTAGGAATTTAAGGTTCCCAGATTTCGTGACAGCGGCACAGGATGGTGGTAAGGTTGTCAGCCTTACGCACCGGCCGCCTTTACCCCCAAGGAAATGCTCCTGGTACTCATTTCTGTTAGAGGATGAGTCGACCACAGGGCCATAGTGCGATCGGAAGGATTTTATGGCAATAAAAATCCAGTGACACTAACTAGGATTGAATTAGCGACCTTCCGATTTGTAGCACAGCACCTTAACCACTGTGCTACTGCGGTCTCCATAGTAATAACAAAGTAACAGACCATATAACTACCTTTCTAACAAAAGATGCTGCATAGAGGGTTTATTTTAGCGGTTGCAGTTCACAGTTCATTTTCTCAAAGATGCACTTCTAGTATCCCCCTCGATGTTGAACCCCTATGAATTCTAGCAACATTTCAGTTCAATTAATATTTTTAATTTATCTCTACAAACACTTAAATTATCTGGGTACAGTTTTGTAACAAGAGGACTTCATGGTTTATATTATTATCGTCTTATTTGAAATGCGTGAGAAGAATTGAATTGCTGCGGCTCCGAGAGAAGATATATAATATAATATTTTATTTAACTGCAATTGGGTTTTCACCCGGTGGCAGTCGTTTTTAACACATATACAAGAACTTGAAGCTGTACTACTAAATTTACATCGGGAG
>Ga0136643_10017126_pt1 | contig 10904 bp, 8 predicted proteins | sample TergutLab28metaG_FD_96883 | JGI IMG/M metagenome (GOLD analysis project Ga0136643, IMG submission 96883) | Labiotermes labralis P1 segment gut microbial communities from Petit-Saut dam, French Guiana - Lab288 P1 (version 3) (version 3) | ecosystem: Host-associated > Arthropoda: Insects >... | reverse complement strand
CATATGCCTCGAATACGGTCAAGCCTATCGTTAAAGCCCAATCAAACACGTATACTCCGGTATTACGAATTTCTTTTATAGGCCATACTTTTATATATAACCATACAGTCCATGCGGTGTAAGCAAAACCTACAATAAAGATTACTGTTAGAATAGCTGGCGGAAAGTTTATACCGAAAGTGAATGCAGCTATAATTAGTATTACTATAATCCAATCTACGACTTGATAACTGCTATAGACTTTTATAAGTCTTGCTTTCTTTTGTTCATCCATTCCTTTTTTCGATAGTTCCTGTCCGTACATATTGTTTTTCATGAAATTAAGCCTCCCTATTTTTTTGATAAAGCAAGTTGCTTTAAGCGGTAATATTCTTCTGATACAAATGTGCTTGCATCTAAAAGCCTAGTGCAGACATAAATACTGTGAACGATAATCAGTAACCCCCAGCCAAAGATAATCGAACCAATCCAAAATCGTCTTTTATAACGCATTTCCCCGGCGTTGCACTCCAGCATGAGAAGCAAACCCTTGCAACCTCTTACATTGATCTTTGAGATGTCTATTGTTTCAACATCCGTCCATTTTGCACCCTCTACAAATGTGCGTGTTAAGTGCATGTCTTACTGTTTTCACCTCTGGGCGAGCCGTTTATGATTATAACTTTCATTTTGTTCTCCTATCGTGAAAAATTTAGTGGTTAAACCGCTTGCACGGCAGTATGCTCATTCGGGTCTATGCCAGAGCAGGGCGGCGAACAGCACCGTAACCACCGTCGTCATTACAAACAGCACTGCTCCAACAAGGCTTCCAATCAGGAAAGGAACAGAGACCTACTCATATTTGAAAAACTTTACGGACAGCAAACCAAAGACTGCCGTTACCCCTATCATAGCTAGCAGATAATGACCGCTCAATATATCCATGCCCATCCAAGCGTTTTGCAAGGTGGTTATGGAAAATGCTGTGGGAAGCGCATTTGCTACTGGCTGCAAAATGTTGGGCATATTTCCTATCGGGAACATGATGCCGCCCAGCACGAGCAAGAGGAAGTAAACGGCCATCGCCAAGCCTTGGGACATTTTGGCATTCTTGAGCATATTGGCAACGAACATTCCGATCAGGTAGAACATAATGAATGTGAGTGCCGTAGTGCCGATTAAAAGCAGCCAGTTTCTGTCTGCTAGGCTCATGTCAAACCCAATCGCCAAGGTAGCTACCATGACCCCTGTAAACAGGAACAGCACACCGATTCTTGCTACAATTCCTGTTACGATGTAGTGCCAAGGCTTAACAACGGTCATCCGCAAGCGGCGCAAAAATTTTATCTGTCTTGTATACGCATGGCTGTATGCCGAATCGTTAAAGCATAGCACGGTTGTGGCAGCGACAATCAGCACTGCCAAACTGCCGTCAATGATAAGGCTGTTGTCATACTCGCTGAGTGATGCTGACATCATAAACAGCATCACAAACGGCAAGCCAAAGCCTAAAAACATCGTGATCGGTTCTCGAATCAATGTTAAAATATGGTACTTTATCAATCCTAATTTCATTTACGCCACAACCTTTCCCATGTGTTGCTTTACAAAGTCTTGCAGACTGTCACAGGCATATTTTTCTTTGATTGCATCAGGCGATCCGCTTTCAAAAATCTGCCCATCTTTCAGAAAATACGCCGTGTCGCACAGGGCTTCCACTTCGTCCATGTAATGGCTGACGATTAGAATGGTTTTGCCCTTGTCCCTGTTTATCATTTTGAGATAATCTTGCACATCGCTCCGTGCCGTCGCATCTAGCCCGGTGGTCAGTTCGTCAAAAATGAGAAACTCCGGGTCGTGGAACAGGGACAACAGAATACTCAATTTTTGCCGTTGCCCGCCGGATATTTTGTCCGAGCGGTTGTTCATAATAGGTTGGAGCTCTAACACCTCTATCAGCTCGTCCAAATCCGCTTTCGGCTTGCCGTAAATTGATTCCCAAAGGCTGATGATCTCTTTTACCTTTAGGCGGCTGTCAAACTGTGCGTCTTGAAGCTGTACGCCGATGTGGTCGAAGAGTTTGTTTTCCTCAAAATCATAATGAACCGTACCGCTCCTTGCACACAATATCCACAAGGGTGGATTTGCCAGAGCCATTGCGCCCAACCAAGGCGGTGAAAGAACCTTTTTCAATCGTTAAGTCCACACCTTTGAGCACTCGATTGTTGCCGTAGCTTTTTGTAAGTCCTTTAATCTCAATCATAGTAGCTTCGTTTTCCTCTTTCTCTATGTAATTATTGGTACTCGTTCATCTGCTTGCTCCGGCGGCGGGGGATGTGTAGGAGGACAGTGCCAGTGTCACCACATCCCCGTAGAGCCGGACACAGATTTTTTTGTATGCGACACTCTAGGATGCGCGTCTGTGCTCGGCCTTGCCGCCAATATATATACTCTCGGATCGTGCTTACCGTGCCGCCGATGGGGTAGAACGCCCCAATGCCGACACGATATTAGGAGAGCACGACCGAAAGAAGAGCAACTTTCTTATCCCTTGCGTCAGGGAAATGTGAAGTTCCTGAACGCCTCGTGGGGTTCATCAGTAAAGCCATAGTGCGCCGTAAATAGATATTCTGTACTCGCTATCTGAGCAAGATTCCCAATGCTTTCCTTCTGCACATCGTCACTCATATTAAAAAGCGAGTTAAACAAGCTGACTTGACCGTTTTGCACGTCTGATTCGTACGCTTTTTCGTCCGATTCGCAATTGTTTAGATGCGATATATCTTTTTATTTGAAATATCTTTCTCGTCTATCCCAATCGAACTTGATACCGAACTGCGCTGCCTCTATCATTGTTAGCGAGCATAAAGTTCAGTTCACCTGTTTCCGCAATACTCGCCTCAATTTCAAAGACCAGAAAACCTTCAAAGCTTTCGCCTGCTTCTATGCGAGAGCCAAGCAAGCTGCGTCCACTGTGGATATTAGTCGGATTGAGTGTGGTGCCGTCTTCATGTATGAGCGTGGCGCGGGTATCATTTGCTAGGGAGCGGGGTCTCAGTAGAGTCTCTCCTTCGGTACTCGTGTTGGTGAGTGTCAAATGTACAACGGCGAAGCGGTTTCCTGCATTTGGCTCAAATCGGAAAGTAGTGGTTTCAAAGCGTCTTGTAATCTCAAAATCTGTGATAGTCACTTCAAATTGCTCAAAAGCGCTTGTGTCACCGATCTCATAGATGAGAGTAGCAATCTCTGCGCCTTCTAACTCGACCCAATAATTTGCGGCATTCCTGATGTCGATATCAGCATCTGGCCGGAAGAACACCTCGTCTCCTTCGGTTGGTTCATCTTCTTCCTCGCAGTCGAGTTCGTCCTCTGGCTCTGGTGATTCTGTCTCTGACGGGGCTGTCTCCATTGGCCCTAGTAGTGTTGGCTCCGGCTCTTCGTCCATAGGTCCACAAGCTGCCAGACCGGCTACCAGCATGAGTGCCAGTAAAAGTACTAAAATCTTTTTCATTTTCTAAGTCTCATTTCTTAAATTGTAGTTTCTATATAGTCACCGAGTAATCTACTCGCACGGAGAATCGTTTTCCAGTCGATTGCACCGTCAGAATTTCTCGTCAAGCGGTGATCGTTCGCCGCTGCCAGCACAGATGGGAAGTACCAAGCGGCAGTCGCCACATCCGGGAACGAGAGGGCATTACTGAGATACGCAACATCTGCGGCATAGAAGGCACTTCTGCTGTCCAAGCGTCCTAATATGCGATTCATTGTGGTTGCGGTTTCGGCGCGTGTGATATTCGCTCCCGGACGGAAATTGCCACCGTTTCCAATCATTAAGCCCTCACGGTAGACCGTGTACACGTATCTCCGCGCCCAAGGACTGATGCTTCCATCGTCATGGAACGAAGTGTCGCTCTCTGGGCGAACCCTTGCTATCCGTGCAATTATGGCAGCAAGTTCTTCCCTTGTGATGGGATCATTCGGTCTAAATCTGCCTGTGTGACCTTGAACCAGCCCTGTGTCATAGACCCAGGCCACATAATAATAGAACCATTGACCGGGATTCACATCAGAGAAAGCGTTAAAACTCGACATACCGGGTGGGAGAGTTGAAATGCCGTGTTCAAAATCAAGAAGCCGCGTTCTTGCTAGGATTGTAATAGCTTCGGCTCGGGTGATGTCTGCACTTGGGCGGAAGTTGCCACGGTTATCACCGAACATATAAGCTAGATGAATTTCGTAATTACTCACAGGCGGTTGTGGAGGAGGTGTTGTTCCGCCACCGCTACCACCGCCGCCGGGTGTGTTCGCTATTCAACGGGCGTGGATGGTCGTGTTCGCTGTGATGGGGGTGCTGAAGTTAAAGCGCACGCCGCCTGTTGCCGCTGTGTACCACCCGGCGAAAGTGTAGCCTGATCGGGTTGGGTCTGGTGTCGGCGCTGTTGCTGTGCCGTTGTTTGGTACTGTCTGCGTCAGCGGAAAAGAACCCGTGCCGCCGTGCAGATTGAAAGTCACGGTGTGGTGGTCTCCCGGTAAAGTCTCATCTGCAATTGTTCTGATGTCGTGGTTGTTGAACGCATGAGGAACATTTGGCGCACTACCTGTCCAACTCCCGGGATTGATTCTGCCGTTTGCGTTTATATTGTGCTGTAGATTCATTTGGCTACTTATGCGAAGTCCGGCTACTGCCGTATTGTTTGAAAATATAACCGCAGGAGCTATGCTAAGATAGGATAAACAATTTTCTGTTGCCCAACTCAAACCACCGCCACCACCAATTGCATCTGTACCATTTGCCCTGTTACCGCTGATTGTGCCATCGTTTAGAATGTGGTGTCACTATGCACGCTTGTTGCACCATGAAATATGCCGCCTCTGTTTATATTTGCAATATTGTTACTGATCACACCGCCATTCATTACAAATCTGGACGTACTCGATACACCGCCTCCAATAGGTGCAGTGTTATTATCGATTACACCACCGTTCATTGTAAAGATACCAAATCTAGATAGCTCACCACCGCCCTGGGTAAGCGTAATAATATTAGCAACACCGCCACCGAGAGAACTACTTGTATTTCCACTTATTGTACCGCCATATAGTCTAAAGACATTAAAATTAGCAACACCACCGCCACCAATAGGACCAGCCGTATTGCCACTGATTTCGCCACCACGCATTATAAATGTACCATCTTGAATTGTTACACCACCACCGGGTCCAGTGGAAGTGTTGCCGCTTATTTCACCACCATACATAGTAAGTGTACCGCCCTGGGCGATAAATACACCACCACCTGACAACGAAAAATTCCCTCTTATTGCAGCACCATCTTCTAAAATTAGGTTCGCACTATCACCAATAGCAGCACTAACTTGAATACCACCATGAGTCCCAGACGTTCCACAAACTTGACTGGTTAATATAATGTTTTTCAATGTCATTTTTGTGCCTTGATTTAAGAGAAAGTGGCGTGTTGCTGTTACTCTCGTCAATGTGTGTCCATTTCCGTTTATAACAAGATTTTTATTCCTTATCCAAGAATTAGACGATGTGAAATAATTGTCGCTTAGGTTAAAACTAGCTTCCAAGATAATTTCACGTTGAGTTCCATCGGTTGGTGCTGTTTGAATTGCATCAAACAGTTCCGATTCTGTACTTACTATCACTACATTAAGGGGCATAATCCCAATATAACCATCTTCATTGTGTTGCCCCTCCGCCGCCAAAGCGGCACCGGGAAACAGGCTGATTAACATCATAATCGCCAGTAGAAATGCTAAACTCTTTTTCATTTTGTCAATCCTCTTTTTTGTCGACGCAAGGCCGGAAGTCATCATTTATAAATTTGTATAGTAAATTAATCTACTTCAAAGAGAACACTCCTTCAACTAGCTAATCCTGCAATGTGCTGGCTGGACATTTCTTCAATTATTTTTTCTTGTAGGGCACTCCACTTTTTACATAGTTTGCAATCGTACATCTTACCCCGGAGACATTGCTCATTTTTTCGGACGCAAGCACCGATTTGCATCTCTCCCTCCATACACACATACACATCATAGAAGCTAATCTCATGAGCCCGCTTTCCAAGCACATACCCACCATTTCGGCCTTGTATAGAGTTGAGGAACCCTTGTTTTTTTAATAGATTTGCAATCTTAATGAAGAAAGGATAGGTAATCTCAGTCGCATTCGCGATTTCCATTGCTGTGTGCATACCGTTGTGCGTATGTAGGAAGTGTAAAATCCGTATGGCGTAGTCTGTTGAAATTTGTATTTTCATAGTGTTCTTCTCCTCTCTCAAATTATTTCTCTTTCACCGCACAAGGCAACCATTTTGGTTGCCTTGTGCAAACCATAGTGGGGTTAGATTGATGGCGTTCCCAAAATGTGCTCGGGTCTGGAGAATGGTCGTTCCAATACTGACCAGTCTCTTGGTCTGATAATCTCAATCAAATCCATATAGCCGTTGTCACCCCACGTATAGGAGAAAGAGTTTGTAGCTATTTGGATGTACAGGTAGTACCATGCTTGCTGGCGGGAATTATCATGCCATACAACCATGTTATCTAACAGGGAGTCCGGCGATTCAACCAGACGCTGAAAAATACGATTGATCATAGCCGCTGTCTCTGCTCTGGTGATTGTATCGCCCGGACGGAAGTTACCGGAGGGGACGCCGTTGACGCTGTCACCATGTACCCACCCATTTCTGGCTGCCACGTTGATGTATGCTCTCGCCCAGTGATTAGCAATGTCATGAAACTCATCGCCGCTCAATGGTTCTGCATGGTCGGCTGAGAAAGGCCCGATCTGATCTCTGTTCATGAAGCGAACCAGAACCGCAGCAAGCTCACCACGCGTGATCGCTCGATCCGGAGCAAAAGTATTCTCTCCAATCCATCCCCAGAGTCCCATGTTATGGGTAGTAGAGATGGCGTTATTGAACCAGCGATCTATCGTCACATCAGAGAATGGATTTGTCTGTGTCCAGTAGTGGGCACGCACGTCGTCCTCAATCAAGCGGAAGAAGATCGTGGCAACCTCCGCTCTCGTGATGTCGCCTTGCGGACGGATTGGGCGCTGTTGTCCTGCGGGGACGGTATCTCCGATCAAGAACGCTTGACGCCATGGGTCTTCGCCGGGAGTTCCGGGCGGTCTAACTGATGTGAGCACGCTGTCATCATCGCCTACATCAGGGTTGTTTGGATCAGTGACATTGGCTGAATTGCGAATGCCTGTACCCGCTGCCGTTCCCGCCGCTACTGTTGCTACAAAAGTGATGGTTACAGTGTCGCTGGGAGCCAAGGCACCCAGTGTTACAGTCAAAACACGACCGTTGAATGCGCCTGTCGCACCAGTTGGAAGCACAAGACTACGTGGGTTTTGCAATTGTGTCGGCAAGGTATCTGTTACGACTAATCCGGTCAATGCCATATTACCGGTGTTCTCTACAGTGATGGTGTAAGTCAGGTTGTTGCCTGCTACTACAGTTGCCGCTGTGCTCTTGGTGATCTCTACACCTAGGTTTGATTCTTCGTCTTCCACGTCTACGTCTTCACCGTCGTGGTCAAGCTCCTCGCCGTCAGAATCACGGACGATGGCGGTGTTGGTGATCGTTTCACCGTATGTGTCTGGGGCTACTGTCGCCATAAAGGTGATCTCCACTGTCGCGCCCACTGCTAGGTTCGCAATGGTTGCTGTCAGTGTATTGCCGGAGAATCCGCCGGTCACACCTGTTGGGAGGCGCAGGTCACGGGGATTCACCAGCCCTGTCGGCAGGGTATCTGTTACGACTAGGCCTGTGAGCACCACATTGCCGGTGTTCTCTACCGTGATGGTGTAGGTGATGTCGTCGCCTACTGCCGCTGTTGTGGTTGAAGCAGGCTGTGGTTCTACAAAACTTACGCTTGCTGCACTACTGCCTAGGGTTGGTGTCACTGTTACGCTACCGCGACCCAGCTCGGTAGCGCCGTCACGGACGATGGCTGTGCTCACAATCCCTTGACCCACCGAGCCACTTACTGTTACATCAAAGCTGATCTCCACATAGGCGCCAACTGCCACGGGTTCAACGATGGTCGCAGTCACTATGCTGCTGCTGGCGAGGCCGTGGGTCAGATTTTGCGGGTTTGTGAGGCCGGCTGGCAGTACAACCTGCGCGAAGAAGTTTCTCAGCGTTGCATCACCATTGTTTGTTACACGGATTGTGTACGTAACTTGGCTGCCCGGCGCCGGCGTCGGATTTGACACTGTTTTTCTGACCTCTATTGCTGACTGACCCGTTGGCGGCTGGTTTGACGCTGTCTTTGTGATCTCTACTGCTGGCTGACCAGTCGGCTCTTCCACTTCTACGTCTTCACCGTCGCGGTCCAGCTCGTCGCCGTCACTGTCACGCACAATGGCGGTGTTGGTGATCGTTTCACCGTACATATCTGCGGCTACTGTCGCCACAAAGGTGATCTCCACTGTCGCGCCCACTGCAAGGTTCGCTATGGTTGCTGTCAGTGTGTTGCCGGAGAAGCCACCAAGCACACCTGTCGGGAGGTTTAGATTCCGTTGGTTCACCAGTCCTGTCGGCAGGGTATCTGTTACCACAAGGCCTGCAAACGCCACGTTACCGGTATTTTCTACGGTGATGGTGTAGGTAATCGCGTCGCCTACTGCTACTGTTGTGGCAGAGGCTGTCTTTGTCACCGCTACGCCCGAACGACCGGTTACAATCGTTGTGCTGCTACCGTTGTCGTTGACCACTACTTTGTTCCGTAGCTCCGTCACGCCTTCTGGCAAGTCGTTCCGCACGGTCACGCTAAAGGTGATCGTCACTGTCGCTCCTGCTGCGATCTCTGGGATCGTGAAGCCAGTCATCAAGCTGGACATTGGTAGAGTAGTCACCGTACCGTCATTGTCCAGAGTGAATGTTGCCAGCGCACCCGGCGCGTAGATGTAGTCGATCATCTCCGCCATGTTGTCACGGACGAAGGTGCCGCGAGCTGTTGCATTCCCGGTGTTCTCGATGGTGATGGTGTAGTTGAGCACACCGCCCGGTGCCGCGTAGCCGTTGCCATCCGCGTCTTCCACGCTCTTCGTGGTCACGAGATCAGGTTCACCAATAATGTCTACTTCTATTTCTTCTGAATAGATATTATCTTCGCCAATTCCGCCTGTACCGCCTTGAAGGAAAGCTGTGTTTAGCACAGTCTCACCCACTGCGTCTACTCTTGCACGTACGTCAAACATGATATTCATCACTGTGCCGGGAGCCAAGATGGGTAGGGTAACACTTAATTCTCCGTCCATCGTGATGACGTGGGGCACAGAATCCAGGATTAGTGTTCCGCCAGCATCCGGCACTATGATTGTGCCACGTACATTGCCGATCCATGTAAGCAGATCCAAGTCTATATCATCTCGTACGATAAGACCTGCCGGGATGGTCATTTCCGTATCATGATTTGTCACGTTTAGCGTGTACGTGAACACTTCGTCTGCTACGACTTCATCCACTGTTTGCACTTTTCACAATCGTTGGGAGATCCATCGCTGTAAACGTCCATCTGCCCACGAATTCCACATCACGGTTCGGCATCGTGAACGTGCCGCCTACTCCCGGTGTCAGAACCGGTGTCTCGTACTCATCTGTCCAGCCCAGGAATGTCCATGTGCCGGCTTCTCCGTTGGGACCCAGTGAGGTCGTGGTCGGTGCTGCCGCACGGGTCACGTTTGAACCCGCCGCATGAATGTTTGCTGGCGGCATTCCCGCAACCGACGTTGGGGCTATGCCATCTATTGTGTAGGTCACGTTGAAGTTAGTCGGTGTGAATGTCCATGTGCCGGTGAATGCCACATTATTATTCGGCATGGTAAACGTACCGCCTACACCCGGGGATGGTGTAATTGTCACACCCGGACTTGTCGTTGTCCAGCCATCGAACCTCCATGTACCTGTCACGCCGTTGTGCGTCGTTGATGTCGTGGTCGGTGCTGCCGCACGGGTCACGCTTGTGTTCCATTGGTGACTGCTGATCTCTGCTGGCATTTCCGCAACTGGCGTTGGGGCTATACCTGTTACCACGTACGTCACATCGCGCATCTGTGGTGTCCAACGCGCATACAATGTCCGATTCGCCGCGTCTGATACTGCGTGGCTATATAACACCTGATTGCCGCCCGTCGGCGCTGACCACCAGCCGCCAAACACATAGCCAACTCGCGTTGGATGGTCTTGTGGACCATTTACCAGATTACCATTTGTATCAAACGCTTGGGCATAAGTATCCTCTTCCATACCGCGATTGATCGTGCGCGTCTGATTCGCTGTGCCACCTATTACCGGCCATATACCACCTTGGGTGTCAAAGGTTACAATTTGCTGACGCCTAGGCAATCTGTAGTTGATATCCAAATTATTCAGCGGATGCACGAAGTCGCCGGATCTGCTTGCCGCATTCGTAATAGCTGTAGTTGTCGTTGCATTTATGGGGGGTGTGGACGCTCCGTTCCCCGCCGTGTTAGCGCTGAAGTTCGCCTCTGTAGAGACAACCATTCTCGGATACGCCCCTGTCGGCAATGGATTCAAGTAGGTAAACGCACTGGCAAAGATGCCGCCGCCATCATGATACGCATGATTAGCGCTAATGGTAGCAGCAGTCATATTAAACCGATTTCCACCAAGACCGATACCATTATTCACCCAAACGCCGCCACCGTAGCGTGCACGATTTTCTTGAATCGTCCCGCTTGATAATGTAAAAGTGCCTGTACTGTCAAAATGTACACCACCGCCGTCACCGTCTTGGTTTTCAAGTACACCGATAGCGCCTGCAAAGTTGCCCCTTATATGACCTCCGCTTACTGTAAGGTTTACAGCCCCGTTTGCGGCAATTCCGCCGCCGGCAGTGCTTGCAATATTACCCGGGCTT
>Ga0136643_10017125_pt1 | contig 10904 bp, 8 predicted proteins | sample TergutLab28metaG_FD_96883 | JGI IMG/M metagenome (GOLD analysis project Ga0136643, IMG submission 96883) | Labiotermes labralis P1 segment gut microbial communities from Petit-Saut dam, French Guiana - Lab288 P1 (version 3) (version 3) | ecosystem: Host-associated > Arthropoda: Insects >... | reverse complement strand
TAAAAAAAAAAGAAGAGAGGGGAAAAAAAAAAAAAAAAAAAAAAAAAGATGGGGGGGGGGGGGGGGGGGGGGGGGGAGGGGGGGGGGGGGGGGGGGGGGGGGGGGGGCAGGGTAATTGTGTTCGTGGCGATGCAGGAGATTAGGGCAGGAGTCGGGAAGAACATTTATCATCAAACCAGAGTGGAGTGGCGGCGCGAGTTATGGGATGAGGTGCTGTACTGTGCAGTCCAACATTTTCATTGTGAAACTTGGGGGGATAAAGTTTTTCCGTTAGCTAGGTCGGTGATACACAGCCACAAGGAAACAATGCAGGCAGTATGAAAAGTGTGTGACGTGTGAAGAACAACTGACGACGGGGCCTTGACCATCCTCGGCTCTCAGACGGGCCAATTCCTGCCTGCCGGCAGCTCAAATTTAACTGCAAAATTAATAAATTTTGGAGGTTATTTTTAACTTAAATTTACATCAGTGTTTTTGTAATAAAGAGTTCCACGTGTCTTTGTCTTCTCTTGCTGTAGTTACCTCTCACAACAAGTAATACTGCATAAAAACCTTCGTATTGCACATCAACGAATTTTGCAGTAAAATAGAAAAAAACTTGCCCCCCTCCCCAATCTAACCATTTCAATCTCAATGATAACTAGGTGCATAGGTGCCACAAGATGTAACGTCAAATGCGATTCATTTAGCGCACCGATTGTGGGCCCATCATGTCTTTCATACGATGCCCAAAACAGAGGACGATCTTTCCCTAAACAACATTCCATGCTTTGTTCCATGCAGGGTGTTCCACAAAAGGTGTGCTGAATTTCAGGATCTTATTATATCAGTTATGTTAAGGAAAAAATGCCATATAAACGTATTCCCGATTATCGATATATACGCCGCTGTGAGCATTGTAATGTAGTGCAAGGCTGTAACAGACAGTTCCACACAACACGTACGTTTATCATGCCACATGAATAAAAAGTATTTGTGTCATCACCAAAGAGAAAGACATGCGTTAACCCTTGACATTCTGTAGACCTACATGTGTCCTACAACACCACACAACAATGGCAACAATTAAGACTTGCCATACTGATTGCCCAACATAAAAATTATTTTGTCAAGTAATGTAACAACAGAAATACATCGATTTTTTAGTTAAATTACAGTTTTGGTTATGTTGGTTAACGTAATTGTGTTAAAACATGGAAGAAACAAATCGGTTTTAATTAGATCATATCAAATGTCAAATATAAGCTACGCTGATTATTGGTCAATATGATCTCAACCATTGAGTAAGAACAATACTGAGTATCTCAAAGGGAATAAGAGTCAATTTCTGATAACTGTGTTGTAATACGCTACAAGGATTCGCCTGTCTACGATTTTTGCCACTAGGGATGTCCTTCACGTGTCCCTGCAAGAAGTAATCTAGGGGAAAAGCAAGAGATCTGGCAATCGCAGTCCAGGCCTGTGGACCAAAACGAGGAAAAATAAAGGACATTTAAACACTTTTGGTGTATTTGGGGACTGACGATATTTTTGGGAGTGTGGGATATAATCCTGTAGGGGTCCAGATTCCTTAAGCTGCAGCTGTTTCTCCCGAAACGTCAGTACTCTAGTCAGCACATGTAAACAATTTTACGCACTTAACGCAAATTATCCTGCAGCACACTTGTCAAACAAACACCGATACGGCCACTACAGCGTTCAGTATATGAACACAAGATCTGATGTGGCCTGAGAGTTTTCGGCCGAAAATTGTCGCCCCTGCAAGTTTTACGCACGAATATAGATATAATGAGACGTGAAGCTGTACTCTGCAGTACCTTACACAATATATGTCTTTCATGAAAGTTATTAACGGTAAGAGGACGCACCCAGCACAGTCGATTCAGCGGTAAATCCTCAGCTCTGTATATTAGAGATCCTAGCTTCGTATATAGACTGAGATATTGTAGATCTTCTACGATATTTTTCATAATTTTCCTCAGAGTTCCCCCCCCAGCCGAATTCTAGAGGATTCATTCATTCAGACGCCTTCAATTTCACTGACTGATAATGTGGCTACACCAAATCACTGTAAATAGTCCTTGTAAATGATACATTGATGTTAAATAAACTACTTTGCAACCATCGTTTCAAGAGAATTACTGCAGACATGTTACACTCAGTCCTGCAATTCCACCCAGCAACATTCTTGCCCTGTTTGCTCGACAGGTAGAAATCGTAATTAAATACAATATATTTTATCGTCTTCAGAACAGTGATGTTGGTTTGAGGACCTAATAAAGAGCTTCGTGTTTCTGTCTGTTCTTCCACGAACACAGATATAGAATTGAGTATTGTAAAGACATTCATTTAGTGACCATCGCGAAACTGAGCAAAAATATCACGCAACTGCTTGTCAACTGACATAAACTGTAACATTTGATGTCGTGTTTTCAGCAGTTACAACGTGACTGCAGTTAATACTTGTGAAGTGGAAAGCAGACTAACGAGTCTCAGTTTTGAACGTTAATATATTACGTAAGACTGTACAGAATTTGAAACCCTTTATTACAACACAAATTCAGAAACATGGGACAAAAATAAAACATAAGAAGGTACGAGCACGAACACCCTATAAAATCACACGAAAGGACACGCTGTATACTGGCGGAATGTTGCGATTTAATTAAAGGTAGTCCACGAGACAAGTGTGAGTGCAATAATAACACGTTCATGACTTCTTAATATAATCTAAGGTTTTCTTAATAATTTTATCAAGCAGATATGAAATACTAGAATAATAATCTGCAAGACAGTGTTTTTCATGGGTGCAGCAATATCATAACTGGGAAAAATAGGAAGACTTTTACAGAATTACCTAAAGTAATCTGACAGGATAGCATAAACAACCAACTAGGTGCAATAACAACAATTTATTAGTAATTTCAATCAGCTCAACATGTTTCGGGCTATAATTTCACCTATCCTTAGGAGCACAAGACTGTGTTTACAGCTTGTGGTATAATGCACCGAAGAAGTTGCCTGCTGGTGACAAGGTCACCAGCAGGCAACCACAAGCTGTAAACACAGTCTAGTGCTCCTGAGGATGGGCGAAATTGTAGCCCGAAACATGTTGAGATGATTGAAATTACTAATAAATTGTTATTGTTGCATTTGGTTGGTTGTTTATACTATTGTATCAGAGATGCACGGTCACACAAACATCAAGTTTAATCTGACAGGCTTGGCTCTGCAAAAATGTCAAAAATTCTAAACGTTACTGGCCTCTTAACCTGTTCAGTGAGAACAGTTTACAACGAAAGTGACCTGTAAGGTGCTGTCTGTACATAACCCCATACACAAGTTCTTGTGTCAGTAAGTATATATTTGACTGAATAATTTAGACTATATGTGACAGATAGTGTTAGTGAATGAGCGAGTGTGTGCGTGAGAGGAATGAGTGCGAATATACGTAAACGGGACACACTTACATTGTGAATCATTTGCGGTTTGTCTATGTTACAGGAGACAGAAGGCCAGAAGACAAACAACGGCATCCAGTACCGTTTGCAACTGCTTTATGCTAATGGTAAGTCCAACACATACACATATTTGCCTCACGGGACTGCGTGATTATGAGCCTAAGAACATCTTGACAGGCAATAAGATACCTGATTTTAGTATGTTATAATTTGCTGGTTCATTACATTTGTGTCGGCCTACGATTTAAAGCTGGGGGATTAAACAAACTCGGTTCTTCTGGGATATTTCTCTCCGTCGCTGCACGTTCCTTGCCAATGACCATACAGCCACGGAGCGCAGCATTCCAGGGAAACGCGGTTAGAACGTACAGCGCTTAGAAAGCCTGAAAAAAAGCTCGCAAATTATACTGAAAGCTTTGGCATGCAACACGTATGAAAGAGAAGTGAAATTAATACATGACTTTTGTTGGAGAGTAGGACAGGCTGAAACTGCTTGGGAAAAGTAGCTGCAAGACAGGAAAAAATTGAGAGCGTCCTGACGGAATTATGGAGCGTCGGGAGTGGACTGGATTCTTCTGGCTAAGAACAGGGACCAGTCTCTGGACCTTCTGAGGAAGGCGATGAAACATCAGGTGCCATAATACGGAGAGTTTGTTGTGTGCCTGAGGACCTATTATATTCCCAAAGACTCGGCTTAGTCAGTTCACGTTTCACGGCCACTCTTGGTAGTTTGGTTGTGTTTTCTGGGGGGGGGGGGTTTCCTTACCTTATAATGGTTAAATTTTTCGAAGTTTCTGAGGAACCTACTGCCTATAATTTACGTGTGACTCAGTCGTTTCAAGTGGACGCTGAAGAGAAAAGAAGGATTGATATGCGTCGAATATACAGGATGGTGTAAAGCAGTCTGACCAATCACAGCTCGAGAAGGCAGGAATAATGTTTAGTATTGTCACGAGCAAATGGGAACTAAGATGCAAAAGTGTGGCCCTCTCATCCTGGACTCAGCAGTGGAATATGCGACACATAATGCTGACGGCGACTGCGGGAACTTCACAAGCTGCCAACTCTTCAGCAATAAAACATTACTATCCATCAGGGCCAATAATGACACTTTCCAACATCATAAGAATCTAGGTCTTACACTCACCACAAATAGTTCACTAAAATCCAACATTAATGTTTTACTCCACTGTTTTTATTGGATTAGGATGGGAGAGAGGCCTTGTATAATATTCTGATTGTGTTTGGTATTCCCATGGAAGTGGTAAGGCTAATAAAAATGTGTCTGTCTGAAACGTACAGCAGAGTCCGGGCAGGCGAGAATTTGTCTGACATGTTTCCTATTAGGAATGGTTTGAAACAAGAAGATGTTCTATCGCCATTGCTTTTCAACTTTGCTTTAGATTACGTCATTAGTAGGGGTCAGGTGCACCAGGATGGTTTGATATTAAACGGTACACATCAGCTTCTGGTTTATGCCGATGATGTTAATATATTGGGAGGTAGCGAACATACTATATAGAAAAACGCAGAAGCTTAAGCTTTAGCAGTTGCTAATAAGAAGGTGGGACTAGAAGTGAATGCTGATAAAACTAAGTACATGGTCATGTCTCGAGATCAGGATGCAGGACGAAGTCGCAGTATAAAGATTGATAATAGTTCCCTTGCAAGGGTGGAGGATTTAAAATATTTAGGAACAACCTTAACAAATCAAAACTCTATTCAGGAAGAGATTAAGAGCAGATTGAAGTCAGGGAATGCGTGCTATCATTCGGCGCAGAATCTTTTGTCTTCCAGTTTGTTATTAAAAAATTTAAAGATTAATATATTTAAAAAATTGCCTGTTGTTCTGTATGGGTTTGAAACTTTGTCGATCACATTGAGGGAGGAAGGTACGCTAAGGGTTGAGGAGAATATTTGGGCCTAAGAGGGACGAGTTAATAATGGAGTTGAAAAAACTACATGATGATGAGCTTAATGATCTCTACTACCCACCAAATATTTTTCGGGTGATAAGATGGAGAAGAATTAGATGGGCGAAGTCTGTAGCACGTATTAGGGAGAGAAGCGGTGTATGCAGGGTTTTGGTGGGGAAACCTGAGGGAAAGAGACCACTTGGGAGACCCAGGTGTAGATGGGATGATAGTATTAAAATGGATCTTCAGGTAGTGGACTGTGAGTTTATGGACTGGATCAGGCTGGCTCAGGATAGGGACAGGTGGCGGGCACTTGTGAATACTGTAATGACCCTTCGGGTTCCATAAAATGTGGGGAATTATTTGACTGGCTGCAAACCGGTTAGTTTCTCAGGAAGGACAACATGGGATCCCATAATGTCCCATAATATGCGCACTCACTGAATTCACCATGTGCGTATATTAAGTACTGGCCTGAAGATGGTTCGCTAGAACCGAAACATGTAGCCGAACTATGAATTATTGACTATATATTGATGTTGTGTTTGGCTGAATAAATCACCTTATGAGCATTGTATAACACATCGGAATGGCTTATGTAAAAAATAAATAATGCTTTTTTTTGTCACTGTGACAATTTCTGCGCAAGGAAGAACACTTCGTTTATCTGCCAAATGAATATTGAAGTAGTCGCCACTAGACAGGAGTTTGTCCTTCTCGGCTGCAGGTACAACCAGGCATTTGAAAGAAGTTACGAAACGTCCGCGATCACGTCCGTAAGCTTCTCAGTATCATCCCAAGTTGCGTAGCCTTCCAATCCGGCCATACTCCAACAATCCCAACAAACAGCATGCATTCAGTGGTGTTGTCTTTATCTTGCGTCTTTGTTAATGCAATTTTCTTTCCCAAGTTCGCAGTTAGGTACAACACGGCTCTGTTTTCCAACATGTACGTAGGAGATGGTGTTGTTTCCATTCAAAGCGGCCCACTTACACTCTGAATCCTCCTGTTGCGGTTCCCATACAAGGTCCTAGAGAGGCTCTTGTGGGCTCACAACGGAGAAAACCGCAAAACCACGTGGGGAGGGACTCTCGAGATTAAGCAAATGTACAGCCTCTAGCGAAGCTACACAGCATAAACTACACAGAGAAATAGTGGATAATGTGTGAATTAAATAGTGATATGACTTTTATAAAATCGGAACTGCTATGTAATTCTAGGAATGTCACAATTCTACAAAAATACTTAGAGAACGCCCAAAACTACTCTTTAATCTGATCATGCTTCCCATCAGCCTTTCCTCTAAGTCACGTGACCGAAGAGCATGCCTATTTCTTCCACTGATACGTCATATTTAAAGCCTAATGCCATACTTTTGCACTAATTTAAATATCATCTTCATATCCCATAATTATTATTTATTTATGAAGAACTATTGGTGGTTTATTTAGCGACTGAGGATACAGGACTACAGCATCGAAAAAGACAGAATGATTAATAAATCATTAATTATAATTAGGACGAAATTGAAAATACCTTGGCCTAATTTTGGGTACCATTCAGATTTTTTATAGTCGCTGAGAAAAATCACGAAGCCTTCATTTAAGTTGCCCATTCCCCAGGTTTGAAGCCAGAAATTCCCGAATGCCAAGGCTAAGGCAGTTGTCAAGCTAGTGGCGCGCCCATGTGGTCATAGAAGTTTATGGAAGCTGACTGTATGCAGCAGAGTTCTGTTCTAGAAGCTGCACGTCTGACAACTAGTCAAGAAATCCTCAGCCGTTTTACGGAATACGAAGGTTCATGATCGTTTTCAAAAAATTTTGTAACTGTACACTGCTCAGAGGCACATCAATCCAGACCACAACTTCAAACCCCTATTTAAGATCAGTGTAAATGTTATTCTTTCACCTCGGCATAGTTCAGTAAGGGTTCTCTTCTCCCTTCTTCAGATTTCACCACCGAATGGATGCGCTATTGTTACTAATATTCCTTTAGGTGCCTGAGTTACGTTACAGAGAGCCACACAGTTTGTTACATAGTAGGTTTCGACGAAATTTCAACCTAATTACATGTTAAACAATCCTTAATTTCATTTTCTGTTGAACAGACTGTACCGTCTTTTGAACACAACAGACGTAGCAAAAAAATACCCTTTATAAATCCCATAATGATAGTGGTAAATCCACTTTGGCTCTGCCCTACCTGGTCGCCAGTATTTGTTGTTTGTTGTACCCAATAAGGTGCAACGTGTTGGGAATTTACATAAAAGCAACAACTTAATGTAATTCCTCTGCAGTATTCCACTTACTACCTAACTAGGCCCTGCTAGATCCATATAGGATTACTTGTAACCTGCCTTTAATTACTAGGAAAGGTGTAGGCAGAGAGCGTGGATTAGGCTTGAGTGTCCAGCACTGGTAGAGCACTGACTCGGCCCTGGAGAGGTCAGCCTTACCAGCGTCCCAGGATCCCTTCAGGATTTCGTAGTTGCATCCTCTTGTGACCAGATGAAAACCAATTGTAAGCACCGGGTTTCAACAGACTCATTCATCGAAGAGTTTAACAAAGTACTTTGTTGTTCACGAATACGAATTGTTATTAGTGATACAGAAGTGTATCTGGGAAATTGCTTAGTTGGATACAGAAGACTATGGATTACAATTCTAACACGGTGGCAGCAGAATATACAGGTGCATCACAATCATCAAATATTTCTTACCCAAACTGCATAGCTGAAACTGGATCTACAAACTGGAGGGAACGAAAGGCAAGTGGATGGGTGACTGGATGTTGAAGTGAGGGAACAGATAGTGTCTTGGCTGGAGCACTGAATGGTTAAATGAAGTTTATATGGACTGATTGATTGATTGATTGATTAGTGGAAGGACTAATGGAGGTTGGTGGGAAGACAGATAGGTAAACTGAAGGAATGATTTAATGACAGATTAATTGATGGGCTGGTGAGTGGATGGTTGCTTAACTGGAAAAGCAATATAAGGGCAGTTGAATTGTTGAATGGCTTGTTGAAATTGATGTTGATTTTGTATATATGGACTGAGTGGTTGATTTCTGAATGTGCAGAAGCAAAAGCAAGTGGATAAGAAATTAGAATTATAGCAGCATATAAAGGTTTATAGTAGGACTGAGAGATGAGTGGCTACATCGCAGCTACCTGGAGGTACGAATGGTTGAATGGATGGATGAAACTGTAATCCACTGACCGCAGTTCAAATTAACAAATATACATCGCTAAGTCAACTGCTGAGTCCCTGTGACAAATGAGATAAAACAGGTTCTGAGAAGAGAAAAAGAATGACGTCTCTAGAGGACGGCATGCGTTTGAACAGGTAGATACAGGAACTGAGTACATCAGGGATCCCCTTGCGACGAGCTCATGTCAGGAGTTTAAACAAAAGCCCGGAATATGACATGAGGAGGAGATGATTAGAAGAGGGACCCCCCGTGGGGGTCTCACAATTTTGGTACTAGATCTGAGGAAAAATTCAAAATCGACAGTACGAGTTCCTTGTTTGCACAAGTTCATTGTTATGGGAGTCCCTTCCCGCTTTCTCCGACATTATTGTGCACACATGAGGAAGTCCTCTCCGAAGCTGCAGTACCGGAAACGTCATGCATAAAATATAGTGATGTCACCGTCTCTTACATGTAACTAAATGGATTAAAACTTCTGGCATGGGAAGAACAAATCTTCTTAGCAATATTATGAATAAAATGTTACCGGACGAGCAAACAAAGCTGGAAGAAACGCTATTGTTTGTTTTACTTCTCTTTATATACACACCTTATGGCTGTAGTTTCCATAGACGGTATTTCCTCCGATTTACCACAGTCTTTGATTACTGATGTTTCATTCATAATAAGAAATTATGCTGCTGACTGAATAACTAATGTTACCCGGTTCACCATCTTCCTGCTTACTTCACTAAGACACTTGTTCATCGACCGAGTAATTATTCCAGTAACTTATTAATTAAATATTTCACAGATGACTGACATATAACTAAGTAGCTAGCAACCCAACCAACGAACCAAACGATGCACTCATGAACGCATTAACTGAGTGACCAAATAAACAGAAATCCAGCCCAATAACTAATTAGGCCTAACTAACCATAACTGCCAGATAAAAAAACCAATAAACAATTAACCTGTTAGCGCTGCGTCATTGAAAAATATACAATTATGGAACAGCTGTAGATATTTTAAAGAGTTCCTGAGTCCTCATCTTCATTACAAGCATCGTGCAGGCAGCCACGTACAACATTAAGTTAGGGTCGTCAATATCATGCGTATAGGCGAATGACTTCCTTGCTAATATAAGGAAAACCAGGATTAAACGAACTACGACGAAAATTATTTATCACCCTATAGGTGTGAAATTAAACAAAATATGCCGAAAATTATTTATCACCCTATAGGTGTGAAATTAAACAAAATATGACGAAAATTATTCATCACCCTATAGGTGTGAAATTATCTGTTAAGGTGAGAAACGAGAGAATGAGCCTAGATTTTATATCTTCAACAAATTTTACGTGTGGCATCACGCGACTTGTGTGTGTTAATACGGTTCGTAATTTGGACGACAGGTTTCAGTGCTATAGGCTCAGTCACCAGACACAAACTAGAATAGAAATTTCACCGTACACGTAAAACAAATCAAAGACCTGCCAACGACTGGATCTATTTGTATTGAGTGTCAGTATTACTTATCTTACTGATATTACTGCTACTTTACATATATATATTACAATCAAGGACATAAAATGTTTAAAATATTTAGGGAATTATAACTAATACATATTGAATTCTAATCGTATTCGACCTAGGTACTGCTGCGAACTGCATTAAGTTTATCGCAATTCGTACAGAAATTTATTAACTAGGAATAAAATGAATACTATAATTAGGATAAGATTTTATTTTTTTTATCAGCCCTGCAGGACACAGACAAATATGAATTTATGTATTCTTTCCAGTAGACATATTCTTTATAATTCTAAATGCGCAGACTAGTGACACGTATTGGAAAATGGACAAACTTGTCGTAATTTTGAAGAATACATGCACAATACTTATGTTTCTAAGAAGGAAAGTTCTTATTCGAAAGACACATTTATTTATATATATATATTTATTTATGTGTATCTTTATATGTAAAAGGTAAAGCAGCCCCATTACAGGCCTGAACAGGCCCAGAGGGTTCCAGGAAGTTAAGTTTCCCAGATTTCGTGACAACGGCACAGGACGGTGGTAAGGTTGTCAGCCTTACGCACAGCCCAATGTAGAGTTTGTTAATGCGCAAATATTTTGAGAATATATGAAAAATGTTTTTGCTTAGTCAAATAAAAGGCAGGACAAAGGAATACCTGAAGCACAACACACAAAACCGCAAACAATTTAGGTATACAAATTCATTTAGCAGTTGTTATAACACCGTGAAATAGCAAAGAATTCAAAATAATAATAAGGAGTAAAACCACAATTAAAAGTTACTTAACTGTTT
>Ga0136643_10017124_pt1 | contig 10904 bp, 4 predicted proteins | sample TergutLab28metaG_FD_96883 | JGI IMG/M metagenome (GOLD analysis project Ga0136643, IMG submission 96883) | Labiotermes labralis P1 segment gut microbial communities from Petit-Saut dam, French Guiana - Lab288 P1 (version 3) (version 3) | ecosystem: Host-associated > Arthropoda: Insects >... | reverse complement strand
GAGTCCATTGCCTCCCATTCAGTGACAAGATGAAATTCGGATTTAGGATTGTTCCTATACAATATACTTCTCAGTGTACAGTCGTACACAATTAAAGTAAGGAGCTTTAAAATAAGATGTTCACACCAGCTTTTACGTGAAATTTAATGATAACATGCAACTTCAGTAGTGACGGAAAATGTCAGGTGATTTAATCTACTAAAACCGTAAACATTTACTTTTACTTACTAATACTATTAATGTGAAGAGGATTTAAAAAGAGTCTGTATTGTATACTAAGATTCTCTGCGGAGTACATAATATCGGAAAATTCACCCTTCGTCATTTTCGAACGCAATACGACGCAACTGTATGATGTCGTCATGCCTCCATCAGAACAACCCGGCTTACGTACCACATATTAAAAATTTACTGTCTACAAGGGGTTTGTAAATAGACTCTTACCTATACGTAGTAGCTTCTACTAGTTCCCATAATTCGTTAGAATAATTTACAGAAATTGTGCACGGGGGAAATTTCGGTCTCATCAGTTATTTCATTTCATTACTTCATCGCGGAAGTAATTTCGTCATTTAGTAACTTCTAATGGCATAACAGCATTTGTTCGTTTGTTTGTTTGTATTTGTGGTTGTGTGTGTGTGTGTGTGTTTATATGTGTGTGGTTGCGTTGATGTAGAAAATGTCTAGTTAAAGAACGTAGCAATATCAAGTAATGTGTTTTGCTGCAGAAATCACCACCGGAGACATTAACCATGCTGCAGCAAGGGTGTAGTGATAAGACAATAACAAATTTCAGGTGTATGAATGGCAAAAACGCTCTCATGTTGGACGCGAGAGTGTTGACGATGATCCCCGTAGTGCTCGCCCTCAGCGCCAACAAATGAAGCAATGTTGAACGTGTGCGATGGATTGTGGGAAGTGACAGAAGGAAACTGAGGACCAAATGGCATCATCGTTTGGTATTTCTGCAGGAAGTTTTCACGTTATTCTTCCTGATATGTTGAACGTGCGCCAGGTTTGTGAACACGTGGTAACTCGAATGCTGACGCCCGAAAAAAAGAAACATGCACGCACATTTCCGGTGACCTCATAAGGATGGCTGATTAAGAAAATAAATTATATAACAACATACAGTAATTCCAGAAGAGTAGACGCGGCAGGAGATATGCCGCGTTTTTTAGTTCCGTGTATTCTGGCAATTCTCTGGGAATGAAAGCACGTGTGTTTATTCAGTAAGTCTAGAGCAATGCAGTGTATAACCGCGTTGTTTTTAGAAGAATGGTGACTATTTTAATGAAGTCATTGTATTAATTTTAAGTTCGAACTTTTCCTAGTGTCAACGAAACATATCTTAATTAGTTCCGGTCGAAGTGACTATGCAATCACGATACAGTACAGGCTTCCAGCATTGTTGACCTTGCCTTTTCACCACGTAGCCGCCATGTCCTTTATTCCGATCGGTGCTTAGGGTGGAGGGTGCGGCAGCTCCCTCTGAAGATTAGGAGAGATGCCGCAAAGAATTAGGAGATAGATGCCGCACTTTAATAATTCCAAATCAGTTTGAGGAATTTATAAATGTATATTTCAGGATACCAAAAATTACCTGTTCTATTGACCTGTCTTCCACGTACATTGAATAATTGTTCCTGAAAGTGATGATAAAACTATAAAAATCGCCAAGTTCATTTTGACACACTGAATTGTAGGTTTTGTCTCACACAGACATACTGTTCATGCGAATGCGTACAGGATTGCTAGGGAAGTGAGCATAATTAATAGCTTAAATGATGAAATTGCAGAATAGGACTGGTGAAAGTATGTTTTAAGTCATAGCTCATAAAATGAACCGGAATTCTGTTTGAACATTTTTTAAGACGTTGGAGAAAGAAGCGACCCAAAGTAACCTTTCTGACACAATTGGGAACTTTTCAACATTGACCTAAGTGGCCTACAAATAAATAACAAACCTGTCTCTGTAATAACAGAAAATGAGTCTAAAAATATTCGTGTCTTATCATCGGGGAAGAAGAGTGTAGATATTACAGTGATATTACGCTGTCATGTTCCAGGTCAGTTTCTGCCCTGTGCTTTATCTAATATTAAGAGACGTCAGTAGGAAATAGATTGCGGTAATAGCTCACTCCCAGGGTCAGATGTATACACGCACTAGAAATCTACTTTTAGTTTGTCACAGAACATATTGCATCTCCCCTTTACTGTTACAGATCGCTGCTGAAAATAACGTTACTATCATTCTGCCAAGTCACGGTACTCATACCTTGCAGTCTAAGGATAAGTGATTTTGGGGCCATATTTCAAAAACGAAGCCGCAGTTTGTAAAATCACTCGATGTCACAAGCTACGCCTTATTGGGTTTAGTTGGAATAAAGGTGTTGGTGTAAGTGGTTTTGAGTCAACGGATGTATATCCTTTCAACTGCAACAAAGTGCCTGAATATTTATTCTCCATTTCTGATACCAGCGAAAATATAAATCCTATGGAAATATCGCCTCAATTATGGCTGTGCTTTGTGTACCGTCTACTTCAACAACAAACTCTCAAAATGCGGTACCTAAACGAGTGGAAACTTCGTTATGTATTCTGAGTACTATACGTCCTTCTGACTCTTCTTCTGGAGAAATTGCTTCCTCCAGACGTTTGAAGAATCAGGTCTAGTACCAAAAGTACCGCAAAAATATTCAATTAAAAAAATTGCTACTCTCTTTTTGTTGTTGTTGAAGAAGAAGGTAAATATCGAGGAAAAAACAAAAACCAGAGGAAATGAAGTCAAAGAGCAGGGTAAAGGAAAGTGTAAACAGTCCCAATATTTCAGGTCTACAAGGTCAGAAAATGCAGTGAAAGAAGTCAGTACAAACATACATTCATAATCAGAAGACAGCTGAAAAATTTGAAAATAATGCGGTGAGTGCTGGGTAAATTACGTGTGGACAACCGAGGAGGATGAGTGGATCGAATGTGTGAGCTGCAGAAACTTGCTGCACGAGTTCTGTTCTCCATACAATCACAAATTCGTCGGCTACAGTAGAAAGTTACTGCAAGAGAAAAACAGTAGTTGCAGACGAGGATCTAAAAAATTTCGTTCATTGGAACTTATTGTCTTGAGTATATTTGTTACGAATATTTTGTAATTGTATTATATTTTTTCTTTTCTAATGTTGATATTGCGTCATTGCTTAGAATACAGTTCAACAGTTTTCGTTCACTTAGCTTTCTTCTTGAATGCACAGGATAAATTTCAAAGAGCGGCATCTATCACTGATAAAAAGGAGCATGTCTACTGGCACTTTCGGGAGAGACGACACAGAGACAACTTGATTTCGTCGCCCTGTGTCTCGGAGACTTATTTCTGCAGACATTTTACATACAGCTTAGTAAATTAGAAAGCTTAAGTGTAGCTTCTCTGAATTTTCAGCTGTTATCACGATTTTCGTAATAAGTGATAACGAAAGTTGTAAAACGTGTGGTGTGGCTCTCCCGGAGTTACCCTAATCACAGCGGATGGTACATGGTGTTTATTTTCGATCCACAAACAAAACTGCAAACTTATGAATGGAAATCTTCTTCACCATCTCGAAGTAAAAAGTTTATATTCCATCGGGGTAAAAGGACAGGTTATGTTGGAATTTTGTTTTTGACTGCCAGGTCAGAGTCCGTAATGAGTTCACCCTTGAAATTAAACTGTGAATAAAGAAATGCACACTGAATTCCTTCGTCTCCTTAGGCATACGTTCAGAAGTAAGACCGAACAATTTGTTTCTCCTTCAAGAGAAGGTCCATCGCACCCGTCGGTTTTGGTCTCGGATATCTTAACAAAGGACAATGTGACAACACTGAAGTATCTTCCATACTCTCCTGATCTCGCTGCAACTGATTTTTATGTGGTCCCCCGACTAAAATCAGCATTGTAGGGACGACGCTTTTGTCATGATACCGACACTTTCAGGAATGCGACTGAAGAGCTGAAAAGGATTTCACAAGGAAGTTTCCACGAAAGTTTCCAATATATTTAGAGTCTTTGACAGAAACGTATAGTTGCACAAGGGAATAATTACGAAGGAAGCGTAGCTTATATTTTTGTAATATTTTGTTTTTCTCAGAAATAGAGTGATCTCTCCCAACATTTTGAATCTCCCACTTATTACCCCTCAATTTCCTATACTTTTATACATTTAAAAGTTGTATTTCTTTGTAGTACGTTTTATAGGCCCTGTAGAGGATGAGCTCTCACACCTATTTGTAGTTAAAGATTTAGCTGAAATTGCTTTAAAAAATGATCTGATGATAGCTTATGTCGGAAACGTGTTGCTTAAATAAATTTTAAAACATTTGGTTTAGTTTTGTATGACCTTATACTGTGTGAAATATACACTTTATCGATGACACGTCGGGGATGAATCGTCTTATGATATTACTGTCTAGATAAACATATGAATTTGTTTCAAAGTGAGCTGAACAGAGCTTAGAAATGCATACGAACTTTGATTGTAAAATCTGAAAGTAAGATACCACGAGAGACGTAAAGTTTAACAGAAAGATAATATTAAAACTGGTTGTGTAGAATTATGCTGTTAACGCGTGGATTTAATTTTTTTGGCTCATACTAGGGGCCAGTGGCGGTCTCTTACGATAAGTAAATGAGTATAGGCGTTTCCTAAATACGGAAAGTTCCTTAGACGGGTATTAAGTTTTCAGCAGAGACTCAGGTGCATGGCCTTAGACATAAGCACTCCAAATTTTCGTAATTTCGCTAGTTGAGTGTACCAGAGAATATTTTTAATAAAATTACGCATAAGGACAAACCCAGTGCTACTTACCGTATTAAGCCCATGCAGTGAAATGAATGCTTGCAGTGAATAAACTCAATAAAATGTAAATGTACTTGGTTATTAATGTACGTAAGTAAAAATCCACGTGCACAAACCTTTTAATCTCACCGCAAGCAGGATTTTAAGAATAAGCTTGTGAAATTTCTCAGCCAGTAACTGACATCATACTGAAACATAAATGAGTTGACTTTTCCTCTTTAAAATGACATGGAATCTGACATCATTAGTTAACTATAACTGTTTTATCACTGACTATTAATTTTCGGGTTTGTCCTAATTCTGTTGACTGTCAAAAATTAAGAAGCCATAAAATTAAGAAAGAACTGTCAGTGCTTTTATTGCGTGCAACTTCCTATCTTCGTATCTCGTAATTCCTAAGTAGAGGCCACAAGTTCAGTTGATAAAGTCTTTTATCGAAACCGAATGTTAAACTTGTGGTTAATAGACAGGCATGAGAATTTGATGGTTGCTCAGCAGATCAAATATATTTGCTTCCTTTATTGAAGCTGAAGACGTGTTCCTGTTTCCAGTATAACATCAGTGGACCCTATTCAGAGGGAGTTTAAGCGGTACCACAGCTTCGGGCCTTCTTTCTCAAAAATGACTTTTAGTAATGCTTTCGTTAACCTCATAACTAACTGCATGGAACAGAATTCTTTTTGAGAAGCTAACAATTTCTGAGATAGTTCAGAAATTTCACGCCTTGTCTGGAAAAGTGTTTCTAAGATCTTGTACCCTTGATTTTTAAGATTTTGTAAAAGAAAAACCTGATGATCATTTTCGATAGAGACAAATATTGTGTTAGAAGGTTTAATTTGAATCTATGTGAATTTTCCAATTCAGCTGTAACTCTGTTACTTAAAACAAATTAGTGTTATTAAGTTTAACTGGAAAGGACGAAGGAACATAGGAAGACCGAAGAAGAGATGGAGGGACCAACTTCATCTTGAGGATCAAGGAACAGGGAACACACCTAACCCTTCAGGAACATGATGATGATGATGATGATGATGATGATGATGATGAAGTTTAACTGGATAGCTTTTAATGTATTTAAGTTAAGATGATTGTCATGAGAACATAAGAGAAGTAACCCATTGAATTTTAATACATATGTTGAAATCGCATTTGTCTGTACACAGAGCTGTCATCAGATAAATTTGGTTTTCAGGCTCTTCACGTTTATTTCAGATCAGCAGAAAAAAATATGTAACGTGTTTCATTCAGTAGTGTTACACTATGCTACCCTGAAAATATGAAATGTAAAACTTTTGATTTTTCCCACGCTTTATTAAATAGACATTCACAAATGTAGAGTACACTTTTCATTCTGTTGAATGTTCATAATTTAGCTGAAGCAACGATAGTGCTTACTGTGGAATGTGCCGAAGTATTTCCTTCTAGTTTAACAGGTATAGGCCTTGTTATTTATCGTTGTTATAAGTGTAACTTTGCAGATAAACGGCGAAACTGAGATCGAATATCCTTTGTACCTGGTTAAGCTCTACGCCATGTGTGAGAGCATAGGTCGAAAATTTGTTATTTCCACGCGTTGTAAATTTCTGTAGCAGGTTGAGGTGCCGCTTCTGCACCGACATGAATGTTCCTGGAATCCAGTGAATATGTTTTTCCCCCTACCTTCTCAGTTTGAGTTTGCTGATGCAGTTTCCTTGTCAACCCTTGCCTGGTCAGTGACACCAAATGTCATCGTACTTCATATCTGTTCTGTTCTGAGCAGGCACGTTTGGTCTCCCGTGATGTCAGTCGAATCACGTTATACTGCGGTGACCTCTGCACACAGTTGACAATCGTGAAGTCGCCAGGTAGGTTTTGATGTCTTGTTCTAACGTCGCGTTTGTGTGCTTGTGGTGACCTGTGTTGTGTTGCGAGCTTACTGAAGTAGAATGGAGGAACACAAGTTGTTGAAGGCCACAAGTGAAATATATATATGTGATATTTTGATGTAAGAACAGATGAAAGCAGTTTGTGAACGTCTGTTTTATTACAAAGGCTAAAGACGATGTGATTTCACACGGCATCATCGGATATCATCGAAGAAAACGCAACCTTAGATTTTACATTTTGTTGTAATGGTGAAAAGAAACATTTTAGTCGAAATTGTTTAAATAAATCTCAATGACTGTTGTAATTTTTGTTTGATACTTTTGTGTTGATAATGACATTTCTCTCTCAACGTTATAAAAACAGCCGTCGCCGTAAATTACGTGTACTTGGTTCCGAGACAACGTAAGACGGACACAATTTTCTATAAATGTAATGTTTAATTAGGGCGGCTATTTCCAGATAAAAGTGTGGAAGGAAAAAAATTGATACATATCAATACAAACGAAAAATTAAAACATTTTTGAACAGTTTATTTTCCATAGTATTCACAAAATAGGGAGCTTAATTGAAAAAAAATTAAGAACTGGAACGATGTCTGGCCAACCATATCATTGCAGGAATAGTAGAAATGCCTAAGTGTAGGATGTACTGGCCCGATGAGGCACGATTTGGCCAACCTCCCAGAAATCTGATTAACTCCATGAGAAAATATTTTTACCTAAATGGGAACAGAACACCGAAGGCTGATGATAATTGCGATTATGACCCATGAAAGATGACGTCCTTCTGGGAGTAGGTGGGAACCAGCTGAGCCTGATTAATGGAATTCCTACGTGGTAGACTTACAATGATTTCATGTACAAATGTTCACATCTGTCCTCGATTATGCCCTCGAATAAGTTGGAATTTTATCATTCCTCAAGTTGTTTGTCCCCTGTCATGTGTTTGGAATATTTTGTGCTTGAAGAGTGATATATTTAGGTTCAATTTACGCCGAAAATATAGAAAGTTTTATAAGTCGGAGGGTCAATTAATAGACTTTGACTTCATTCGAACTGCCCTCTATTGAGCGCTTGTATTTTAAGTATCTGGTTTTTTTTTTTCGGGAGGAAGGTTTCGCCTTCACCTTAATTTTTCGTAAGTCTTCCCAATACTAATTTTCGCTATTTCATTGAAGGTTATTGTGCGATGAAGAATTATATTGCTTGAAGTTGAAATGGAGTTTGTCGTTGATGGGTAGAGTGAGTGAAGGTTGTCATGTACTATAGAAGATCACCCTTTGTAACTTGCATGTCCCGACATGCTAAGTCTGGTAGGAGAACTTCTTTCGAGATAAGGTTGTGGTTCATCGGATCCATACATAATGTTCACTATGTTTATGTGTTTATTTGTATTTGAGATGCAACGTCTGCACTTGTTAGTTAATCAAATAATCATGTTCTAATTAAATGAAAACCAACAGCCAATTCATTCTCGAACTTGTAACCTGATGCTTTGTGTTATTCACACTCTCCACCGCCTCACTCACACCGCTCTCATACTCAACTGCCAGCGTTCACCCATTTTCCTCATTTGCTGCTAACCGTTTTCTCTTTTATGTCTCTGTAGGTAAACCCTCCTACCCGTCACCAGCGGTTCTGAAATGTACGTTGGTAGATTAAATGTATAACGGATGGCGGTGGCCTGCAGTCGCTCTAACTAATAAACAAATATACCGAAATATTTCGGCTACAATACATCCCCATAAGCTTTTGTTTCCTCCTCTGTTTCTCCCCGCCGAATTCTGTCGTTAGTTTAGCGTGGCTGTGGGGTTTGCAGTAACTGTGAAAGCGATATTAAATTTGGATTTGTGTTAACTTAGCTTTCATGGTAATTTAGCAATTCAAACCAGTGTTTAGCTATTCACATGATACTTTTGTTAATATTTTCTGTATGTTAATATTGTGGAATTACCTAATTACATAAACAATTTTTCAGCAGGTCCCCCGTCTTTCTCTCAGGAACACCGTCCTACTGGCCATAAAAATTGTGGGTATTTTGCCTTCAAGCGAGGAACATTTCGGTAAAAAAGCAAACTGTCTCTTCATTTGGTGGAAGCTGAGATTTCTCACCATCTAGAGTTTCAACTCCGTTAAACAATAAACACGTGATTCTATTTGTAATAGTAAACAACCCTTCAGAAACAAGGAAATGAGGAAGTGTGACGTGAGCAACGTTGATATAGCACTACTGGACTAGTCAAATGCGTAAAGATTGCCTGCCGGTTTACCCATCAACGGCCCCGTTCTAAAGGAAGATGCAGAACATATTGCAAAGTAATTGCGGAAGCAGAATTACACGTGTAGCAATTGGTGGCTTGATTGTTTTGTGACTAGCATAATATTGTTTTTCGAAAGTCAGTAGGGACTCAATGTTAGCAGATTCACCAACGGGAAGTGAATTGATTAGACGTGTTTGGGTAGAATATGGAGAAGGCTGCAGCGAAGAAGACATTGACGGTGTATGTAAAACTGGACTGTTTTATAAAATGGTGCCCGACTGAACGCGTAAATTTAAATGTGAAAAATGTGCTGCTGGAAGAAGACGTAAGAATAGTTTGTGATGAAGTAGTGTAAAGGTATGATAAATTAACAAAAATGTGATGAGATAGTTGTCCATATCCCAAATCCAAGCTCTACTCTTAGAAAACATAGTATAAAACATTTTAAAATAAGTTTGTATGATTTGTATATTTAATTTTTGTTATTTTTACCACGCTAGATGCTGGATGCCTGGAATGGTCTTAGGAGCACTGTGATGTGTTTGTTTACTTAACAGTTTAGCTTCACTTTCAGTGCTTAAGAGACAATTCACACTCTGTTAAAAGTTTATGATATAATAGCCGTTGGAAAGGGAAGGAGCTGATTTATTTCGATCTGTGAATGTTAAGAGATTAATTACTATGTAAGAAAAGGTTTGGACTTGTAACCTTATAAGGTAAGGTTTTTGGGAAATGGAAATTACAACATTAATAACCAATCGGGGAATGATTTTGAGAAGTTACACGCTGATGCTCCTCTCCGAGCCAACACCGAAAATGATCCCAATAAAATGGGGTTGACAGGTTTATAAGGAAGACTGACGAATCAGTTTTTCTCCAAAGTACAACAGAAACTTGGTCTTCAAGTTTCATCGAAACTATCAATTATAAACGGCTTACCAGGGCTATTCTCTTCTGTTCTTCAAATGTATTTGGCTTCAGTACAACTGCAAATATTCATTGTTGCTGTAATAAATGGCTTTGTATGATCAAATTTAACAAAGTCCAGGACTTTGACCTGCGCCAAGACCAAGCCTGAAACCTCTCGTCAAATCACGTTACTACACTACAAGTTTCACGATTTAATGCCCGTGAATTTCACTGGGGTTGACAGATTTTTTATTGTAAAATCACATCAAATTTTTTGGTTTAGAAACTTAGCTTCCCTTTGAATACGCAACTAAAAACAAAGCTTGGATTTCCTCCCTTATTTTCCAACAATGCGTAAGTGGAGAAACCAGTTAAGGAGAACTCTCAAAGTTTTAATTTGTGTTTCATTTTATATTTAACGTTTATATTATTTCAATGCATTTACAAAATGTGGTAAATGTAATCTCCATTTATTCGTGTTTCCAACAAATTACAATACAGGTTTACTTTACAAGGTAATTCGTGCATGGTTTTTACTTTCACAGTTGTTAAAAGTTCCTGCCTTATAGGACAAAACACTCCCACTCTTTGACGAATTTTGTAAGAGAGTTCTGTTTTTACTATTCTGCCGGTACCCATCGACCCTGACAAAGTATGCACACATTTACATATTTTCCATGCAAACTTCGAGATCCGTAGAGGTAAGTCACGCGACTTGTTCTTATTTACCATTGCCTAGGCAGGCAAGGCATATCCACTTACGTGTAACTACGTAAGTGGACAGCGACACGGGCAAGTTCATTTACGTAGTTACTGTGGAAACGTGAAGAAAATGTGTGTACTTTCGTATTTGTGCCCGTAGGTAGCTTGAAAACCCCAAAAATGTGTACGTATGCATGTATAAAATATTGTGGTCTTATTACCGTAGTTACCGTGTAAAACCAAAGAACGTATGTGAATATATATCATACTTTCGTGGCGGTGTCCGTAGTTAGGATGGAAACCCGAATAACATATGCGTGTCTGAATGTATGTATGTATGT
>Ga0136643_10017123_pt1 | contig 10904 bp, 8 predicted proteins | sample TergutLab28metaG_FD_96883 | JGI IMG/M metagenome (GOLD analysis project Ga0136643, IMG submission 96883) | Labiotermes labralis P1 segment gut microbial communities from Petit-Saut dam, French Guiana - Lab288 P1 (version 3) (version 3) | ecosystem: Host-associated > Arthropoda: Insects >... | reverse complement strand
GTGAAGTGTAGTGATACAAGGTGCACTGGAGTGGCAGGAAATTTAAATGGGGTTAAGCCAAATGAGAGGGTAGTGAAGTATAGTTGGGTGAAGTTTGTTTGGGAAGAAGTGAAGAGTCAACAAGTGTAGTGAAGTAGAGTGAAGGTCTTAGAGTGCCTACCATTATTAGACATTATATAGATCATATGAAGTTTGCTGCTTGTAAGGCTGTTTCTTTTATCACATTCTTTCATATTCATTTGGTTCCATTTTTTTAATCATTGTGTATATGGTTGTATGTTTTGTATGCTTCTGTTAAATTTTGTAAATTGTGTATTTTTATTGTTGTGTTTATATATTCTTATTGTTGTGTTTATATATTCTTATTGTTATGTTTATATATTCTTATTGTTATGTATGTTCTATTCTGGGTATTCTGTTTCATAGTGTTGTTCTTTGTTTGTTTGTGTGTATTGTGTACTTTACTACTGCCACCAGGTGTCAACCCAATTGTAGTAAACAAATATATCATACATACATACATATATTTATATGGTTTGTTATAGGTTCTTCATGACTGCACAAAAGCTCGTCGTGAGGTAGATCTCCATTGGCGGGCAAGTGGTTGTAGACATATTGTTAATATTATTGATGTTTATGAGAATACATATAGTGGAAACAAGTGCCTCCTGGTTGTTATGGAATGGTGAGTGAAACTAACATTTTGGCTGACAGGTAGCTGATTTTCTGGCTTGTCTAGGGCTCTTGAACATTTAAAGGGAAACCACTTTTCACAAAAGAAAATTGTTAACTCCCAAACTTAATCCATACATGTCCATGATATCAAGACTAGAGTGTAGGGGAACAACCCCGGAACATGTATTACTGGTTACGTTTATTGTGATGACACAATCGCATATAACTATTATTGAAGTGCGAATTATTTTACTTGTAAACAGATTATGTTTTGCTTTTGGGAGATTCTGATAATTTTATTAAATAATAAAGACAGTTTTAGTCTGCACAACTCTCTTTTATTTATAAAAATTATATTTACCTTTATACAGTGTCATTGTCAGCCATGAATAAGTACATAAAATGGAAGGCAAGCAAATATTTGAAGAGTTACAGCAGAGTGATATGAATTTTAATGAAAGTTTATATCACACTGTGTTGTGGACCCTTTGTTGGTTTCTTTAATCAGTCACAGGCGAGAGAGACATCATTTCCCCAGTATGCATTCATACTTCATACAATGGACACAGTGAAACCTTGTAATGGCCAGTGATTCAATCTGTGATGTTTGTCATTTCTGTAAGTACTCACCTGACAGAGTTTGCATTTTTAAACAAGTGCAGTGATCTGAGTAGTGACATTTCTGGGGAATATGGGTGCAGTGTAAGAGTTCTGGCCTACCCGCACAGTTGCATCTTGACACCTAATTATCACATGCAAAACCAACTCTAGACAATTGCTTATTCACCCATTATCAGTAACTTAAGTTATGGAAAACATTGTTATTTATCTTATTTTACAAATTTTAAAACTCTTTGGCAGTGTAAGGTGTTAAATATTATTAGGTGTATGATGTAATTACAACAGGATATAACAAAGATCTATGGACATTGGCATTAAAAAATAAGCAAATTAACATATGAATAAAGAATGAGTTTTAAAATTAATAGCATTCCTACTTAAATTTGGGTTGCTTGAAGGCAGAAGACTTGAGGCTTGGATCCTGGGTGTAAAAGAGCTTCCCTCCACTTCTCCACATGCCTTTGACCTGAGGAAGATACATATATAGAGACTGCTTCCTGGTGGCTTGCAATTTGTGTGAGGCATTAGCTTTCATGGCATGTATGTGTACTAAGATTGTGGGCAATCAACCACATCAAAATTGTGGTAAAAACCAACATTTTTACCACCATGCCACTTAGAAAAGGAATCATGGTGATATATTCACACACATATGAAGTCATGCATACTAGTCAAGTGCCTGTCTGTCATAATATTCCCACACCACTCCATGGCCCCATTCATCATTTATTCGGTTTTTAGTGTATTTTAGACATACCTGGACACATTCACTTAATACTGCAGACAATTAATACATATCACACAAAACATAGTGTTATATTTCACTTTGTTTTGAGTAACTGATTTCATACATTTTCAATCATCTACCAGAACTTTTACTGTATACAGCATATCTGTAGCATAAATTGTAGTATTGTCAGTGCAGTTTTAAGTTGGTCGTGACTGAAAACAGGCTGAAATGCATAAACACACACAATCTCACCAACTGTCCTTGTGACTTACTGATGTTTTTTAACACAGGCACAAAGTACAGGAAATTAGTGTTCGTATGTTCCATGACCTCTCTCATCAGTTATTTATTGGTTCTTAGAATATACCAAGCATTAATCTCATCTGTCACAGTGCTGCCATTTGGTTCTGTTATGTTGTATTCTATGCTCATTGCTGAGCTGTTTTGTCTGCCTCAGCATGTACCCCACAGAGAACATACCCAGTAACCATGGCAACCATACTCAACACTAAACTTTTTCTTTTGTATAAGCTGGTGGTTCATAAAAAATACAACAAAAATGCTAACCACAGCAAACAGGTTGTGACTTGTTGATTCATGTGGTGTACTTTGCATGTGCATATACGACTCTCTCTTGCTCTCACATGCAGCAACATATGGTCATTCCTTACATTACCCCAGTGATGGAGATAGAGCAAGTCTCCAAGACATTGGTTTGTAACAGAACTTTGATGTGGCTGATTTCCTGAGAAACTTTTAGTACAAGTGGTAGCAGGTTGCTCTGAGTAATTTAATAAAGGACATCCCGCTGTGTTATGAACTAAAAACTTTAAAACAATCTGTTATATTTGCGTCAAACACAACCAAGTTTTATTCTAGTATGACTGCATATGTACTTACTTACTTTCTTATTTACTTACTTACTTACATACTCAATCACTCACTCACTCCATGGAGCAGAGTCCTTCTTAAGAAGCTAAACATTTTTCAGCTAGTCAAGAAATCTCTAGCATTTTATGGAACCTGAAGGCTCATTACTGCATTCACAAGTGCCCACCACCTGTCCCTACCCTGAGCCAGCTCATTCCAGTCCATACCCCCCACATCCCACTTCCTGAACATCCATCTTACTGTTATCCTCCCATCTATGCCTGGGTCTCCCAAGCAGTCTCTTTCCCTCACGTTTTCCCACCAAAACCCTGTATACGTCTCTCATCTACCCAACATGCGGTATGTGCCCTGCCTATCTCATTCTTCTCCAAGTATGACTGCATGTATACCATATTTTAAAAAGTTTTTGTAATGTTGGGCTGATGGTGGTCTTTTTAGACTCAAATGTAGTAATACTTGAATTAAACTTGGTTGTGTTCAATCAGCTGGAATAGATTGTTTTTAAGTTTTATGCTCTGGGTGCTTTATCAAAATGTAACTGTAATTTTAAAGAAGTAAGTGCTTTAAATTGGCACTTTTATTTGAATAATGAGAAGGCCAACTATATGTTGCATTGATGAACAAAAGACTTTGCAGTGTTGAAGATATTTTACAGTAGACCAGAAGAACCTGAATCCAGTCCCAAACTTTTTTGTAATGAATGAGCTGCTGTGGGCATTGAATGTGGGCAGCTTGTATTTTTGAGACCATCCTATAATAGTTACAAACTCTGATTTCTTTTGTTTTGATCTGGAATTTTTACATAGTGTGTGTAATTTTTCAGTATGGAAGGAGGTGAATTGTTTCAGCGAATACAAGACAGGCAAGACGGAGCTTTCACAGAACGAGGTAAGATGTGGGAAGTTGTTGAGTTACTGTCTTACTCATCCTTCAGTTACACAGCTTGATGTATGTTCACCATAAACAGTGCAAGAAAAGAAATGCAGTTATGTATGCGCTAAAGCTCACTCAGTGACTGATCATATCTAGCGAGATTTTTCTGGACACAGTTGAACTAAAAGAGCATAATTCATGGGGAGCCCTGGAAGTGAAGCAAAGTCATGCTACGTGTAAATTCTATGAATTCTATGAAAGTGTATAAGAGGCACTGAGATACAGCTCCATGCATTCAACGTGTTTTTCACTATGTGGAGGTGGTCATCTGGTTCATGCTGCAACTTTTGCTTAGCCAAAAGCAACAAGAACTTCTGTTCAGATGGGTGGTACGCTGGCCAAGACTCAGACCAGATATCTTCCACATACATTTCAGAATTGTTACTGGTTCAGTCAACACATTTGTATCAAATTTTTTAAGATACGCTCCCTCATGTTTGTATGTGAAATGTACAGAAACCTGTTAGTAGCAGGTTTCAATGATGCACAAAGGTGTAATACTATAAAATGCCAACAGAGTACACTGTTAGAAAGGTGTTTGTTAAAGGTCCTGCATGTGTCAGTGTGGGCCACCATCTTCAAGGCTGAAATGAGTACAGATTGGCTTTTCTTAATGTATAGTATAAAATGCTTTGTATGTAATTATATATCAGCGGTCCAGCTGTTTATGATCGGGTGTACAATAGTATTCCATATGGTACACCATAAAGGGTTGCTAAAAATTGGAGGATTTTGACTCATTTTGTCAGTTCGGAAAATATTAAGTTTCTTTTTGTTGATTTCAGAGGCAGCACAAATTATGCGTGAAATATGTCTTGCTGTGAAATATTTGCATGATATGAACATTGCGCATCGAGATCTTAAACCTGAAAACTTACTGTATACAAAAGCAGGTAAGGTAAAACAACTCTTTGCAACATGAGTGCAAGTGTAAGCGTCTGCTCAGTAATTGTCTGTTGGTGATTAAGATATGTAGGGGTAGATAATGTAGCTAACTTTGTGGCACTGAAATCTGCAAATGTGTTTCATAACTGGTTTTTCATTTGTATTTTTTGACAGTGTTGTGAAGTGAAGCTGATCACAACTTCTGAATTCTAGAACTTGTTTGCCTTATTATTATCGTCATCATCTCCCTGACATTTATGTAATACTGTGGCCTTTAACAGAATGTCACTGACTCTCAGGTAGTAGAACCTCTTAATACCACAGTTGACCATCAGATAATCATAGACTAGTGCCAACAAAACAGCTCACCTTCCCTGTTTTCCTACCCCCTTAAGTGCCCTGGCATTAGGAGAACTGTAGTCACTCTATAGCACTCATAACCAAGTTGCCTTTTTCGTTACAGAGTACAGAAAAGTGTGTGTGTCACTTAGAAAATTGGTTTCAAATACCAGTACATTTCCTGTCCTCCAGCATGTGTGGATATCTTGATGTAGAATTCACTTACTTTCTGCTGTTTTTACACAAAATTGAAGCACAGATACATAAAGCTATATACTGCTGTTGGCAAAAAACAATATGAGTGGGAAGCTGCTGATGCTAGAAATCCACATTTAGCTAAACCACAGTTTGTGATGGATTGTTCTATTTAATTCTGTGCCTTTTTCTCTTATTTTATTCAATTTGTTTACAGACCAAACAGGAATTTTAAAACTCACGGACTTTGGATTTGCAAAAGAAACTTTCTCAAAAGATACACTGCAGACACCATGTTACACGCCATACTATGTTGGTAAGTTTATGTATCAATTATTGTGCTTAATGATAATATTATTTCCTTTTTTTTTTTTAACACCTTTCCTTTCACAGAATTCTCCAGGTAGTTCACAAAGAGATAGAATTGCCAAGGGAATGATGAAGTCAGTTGATGCATTAGAAGGTCACCTGCATAATTTCTGTACATTACTTTCTTCATACTGAATCAGAAAGAGTTAATTCACTTTTGTGTGTAAGTCCTTCATATTGGAAGTTCTGTTCGTTCTACAAGTAAAGAGAAGTAAGGCAAAATCATTTTACTTGATAACAGTTGTTATTACAGTGAGTGTCATGCGTACAAGCATCAGACAATTTCTGTATTTAGTACAGTAAAACCTCATAAATTGAAGTGTTTGGGACAAAAAAAACATTATGCTTCAAATTATACAATTCCAAATAATCCAATTTTTCTTTAAATTAAATGTACTATACTGCAATGAACATGGCTGAGGGACTGAGCATGCAAGACTCACGCCATGTATGGGAAGGGGAGGAACAAAAATTGGGGAGGGGAATGTTGAAAAGGCATGTGAAGGACACTGACATCCGGTAGAGTACCAACCAACACTAGTGATGAAGTGCCAGATCGCAGTGTGATGGACGAAACAACAGAAGGGAATGGATGTTACTGTAACATGTTTATAGGAATTGCTGACATTGGCCTTACTTCATGGTGAAGGATACCTGAAACATCCTTATAAGGAGAGCTGACACTGACAGCTAACCATCAGGCAGGAAATCACTAAAATGCCTGTATGGAGAAATCTGGCATCAACCTCTGACCTTTTCAGCAAAAGACACCTTAAACATCTGTATAGAGAGAGCTGACACTGACCTCTAACCCTTGGGCAAAAGATATATAAAACACACGTATAGAGCGAGCTGGCATGGCCATGCAACCTTTGTGTCACTGCCAACAGCTGTAGTATGTTGTGCCACAGGAAAGAGGATATCTCTTTCCCCCCCTCCCAGGGGCTATTCTTGCTTCCTTCATCACTCAACCATACTTAATGCACTATAATGCAGTGGTGTGGATTTTTTTCAATACACGCTTGGTTCAGGTCTGTTAAAATCACAAGGAAATGCTGTAATCTACGATTATTTTGTAAACTAGTATAATTATAAACTCATTCTGAACCAAGTATATTATAGTGCAGTGGATGTGGTTGAGCGACTGAGCATGTGAGACTGGCTCAGTAATTAGAAAGGAAGCCAGGGGAAGGGCTGAAGAAAATTTGAGAGGTGTACAAAGATACATAGAGGACCGTGGTAGCACAGTGGTTAAGGTGCTATGCTACAAATCGGAAGGTCGCTGGTTCGATTCCAGATGGTGTCATTGGAATTTTTCATTGATATAGTCCTTCCGATCACACGCATACCAAAAGTTCTTTAAAAGTAGATTAGCCACTAAGAGCTTGAAATTAAAATTATACAGAACTGTCATAAGACCAATAGTGACATATGCCTCAGAAACATGGGTGCTGAAAGAAACTACAATTCAGAAATTGTTGGTTTTTGAAAGGAAAATTTAAAGAAGAATATTTGGGCCTACGAAAGAAAATCAAATATGGAGAATTAAAACTAATGAAGAATTAGATAAACTGATAAAACAAAAAAATATAGTCATTTATATTAAAGCTCAAAGACAAGCTGGTTTGGTCATGTACAAAAAATGCCAGATACCAGAACAGTCACGAAGATATTTAAGTGGAATCCTCTAACCAAAAGATCACAAGGAAGACCCAAGTACCGATGGGAGGATAACATCAAACAGGACATTTGCCAAATGAAGGTTAAAAATTGGATAACCTGAGTCCAGGATCAAGGGAAATGGAAAGATGTCGTTGAGAAGACCATAACTTTCAAACACTAATGGAAGTTCAGTGCCTGAAGGAGGAGAAGAAGTTCTTCCAATCGCACTATGGCCCTGGGGTCGACTCAGCCTCTAACAGAAATGAGTACCAGGAGTATTTCCTGGTGGTAAAAAGTGGCCAGCACGTAAGGCTGACAACCTTACCACCATCCTGGGCCATTGTCATGTAATCTGGGAACTTTAACTTCCTGGAACCTTCTGGGCACCTTGAGCCTGTAATGGGACTGATTTACCTTTTACAAAGTTACATATTCCAGAGATTTTCGTGGAAGTAGCGGAGTTTACATTACAATAATTTTGATTCATCCAAAGTTCAGGCACTGTTGTTCTGGAAAACTGCTTAAAATTAAAAAATCAACCATGTTTTGAATTAACTAGCTGAATTTCTGTTGAAAATAATATACTTTAATCTGAGGAATGACATTTGCTTCAAATTGAAGAGCATTTTGACGTAGCTGATATCAAGTTTTTGCCATATATCATACAAAAACAGTACAATCATCATTCATCTAAAATCATCTAGCAATGCTGCAAGCTGTAGCTCTTTTATGAAAAATTTTTTATGCAAAATGTTTTACACTTACTACACACCTTCAGATGACTGCATGAAATAGGAGGCTTAACCAGTATATGCACTGGAATCACATTTCATTGCTGAAGCCTTTGAGCAGAGAAAAAATGTAATTGAATGCAGACATTTTTAGTAATGTCACTTGTGAATTAATAAAATACTGTCAGGTAATGTTAGTTTTAGGATGCCAGAATTAAAAGACATCACTTTCTCATGGTGGTGTAGATTGAGACTGAGGTCAAGATTATGACACTGTGTAACATCCAAAGTTGAAAGTTATTGTTTAACTCTTCCTATGTCATGAAAATTTGTTAAAATTCCTGAGTAGCATGCATTTTTTGAATCATAATTTCAGATTTGATTCTCTCTCTCTCTCTCCCCCCCCCCCTCCCCCTCTCTCATACAAGTTCAGTACAGTAAAAGAGCAACATTAAGTCTCAAGTGCAGAATAAATCATAGATGATGTGGGGAAGAAACAAACATTGACATTTTGTGGTTCACTAATAATGTATTTATTTTCCAGCTCCAGAAGTTCTTGGTCCAGAGAAGTATGACAAGAGCTGTGACATCTGGTCATTGGGTGTCATTATGTATATTCTGTAAGTACTGTGTTCCCTTGAGGCTGAAGTGTACACAGGGCTTTGCTGTAACTCGGGGTTATGGAAGGTGCAATGTCTTTCAAAACGGAGGGGGGGATTTTCCATCTAAGAATTTGATAAAGGTATTTTACAATAAAATTGATGTAAAATATTAGTGACAGTTTTAGTCAACACAGCTAACTAACTAACTACTCCACACGGCAGAGTCCTTCTTGAGAAGCTGAGAGGTCCATGGCTACTCAAGAAATTCCCTGCATTTTATGGAACCCGAAGGTTCATTGCTGCATTCACAACCATCAGCCACCCATTCCTATCCTGAGCCAGATTAATCTGGTCTATACAGTCCCCTAACATCCCACGTGCTAAATTTCATGTCCCTTTTCAATTGCTTGTGTCATAGCAAAGGATTGGCCCAAATCCCGAAGTCTTGTGAAATGTTTGTAACATGCTCTGGTGACAGGGACCCACTTATCATGGTTTTAATCAACACATCTATCTTTTATTTTAAAAATAAACTTTGTCTTTATAAATTGCTACATGTTTTGAGCCCTAAGGGTCACCATCATGCCTGAATAAATAAAAAGGAAGGCAGTTAAATACCTGCCTTCCTTTTTATTTATATACACCTGATGGTGACCCTTGAGGAACAAAACAAGTAGCAATTTATGAGGGCAGTAATTGTTTTTTAGTAAAACATTCTTGTGTTGACTGAAATTTTCTTTCACCATTTAGTTTTTGAAACACAACAGAATGTCTTCTGTAAAAATAGATGCCATTTGAACACTAGCTAACACCATGTGAAGTGCAAGAGATTGGTATATAGATGAGTCAGAGACGATGCTGGGGAGGGATGCTAAGATGGTGGAGGTGTGAAGCACAGATTTACCATCTTCCACACAAAACTGAATAATATAATGATAAAGTGATGTGGGTTTTTGTGTTTAGTTCTTCAGTGAGGTGGTCATGTGAGAGGAAATGTTTGTACGGAAGTACATGTTGGGGACTCTTTTATGTGTTAGTGTTGTGTTGTGTTATGTACCTTTATAGAATAGCATAAAATTATATACAAGACTTTACAGGCAGCACATGTACAAAGGCTGATCAGTAATTAAGATTCCCTAGGTCTTAAATTTCAATATGTCATTACAATTTTAGATATAGCTTATTTTTAAGGATAGTTACCAAGCATATTGGTGCATTTGCCTCATCTTGGCACAAGTTTAGAAGTTCTGTCATGGTAAGAAATCACAGCCATTCATGAACAGCTGTTTCCACTTTTTCATTGTGGAATCTGATCACCCATGCTCCATTTACATCCATACTTGATGGCATGCTGAACCAATCAGTGTAGTCATCATCACGATTGTCCATTCAACCATTTTTTAATGCTGTGCACGATTGACTGACAGGCTGCGCCCTCATTAGCCGTCACCATACATCCATATAAATTGGCATAAAAATTTGCGTGGGGAAAAGTGTTTGAACCATAAAAGCTTAATCATGCCATGAACTTCTTTTAGGAACCAAGTTTCCATTGTTGTTGCTGTTCTAGGAAGTGTGTCATCCCCGTTGTGTGTGTGAAACTAGGAGAAGGTGTGTTTGACTACATACCTTCTCCTAGTTGTTGCTGTTGCACATTGAGTTATCCCCCTAAACAGCTTGTAACTGACTGACTGATGGATTGCCTGATCCTTGTGCCATCTGTCACACGTAAACCTCTACTACAGGTGCTACTTCCTATCTAAAAATAAGGTGCATGATTAAGGCGAAAGTTACGGATGTTTATGTAATGCAGTCGTGAACTGAAGTGTAATGACAGCAAGTAATAATTTTGTATGATTTTTGGAAGTAACATTTGGGTGAACAGACATTGTTGTAGAGTGCAGCAAATGTAATGATTTTAATTTTTCATATGTAAATGGTCAATGCCCTGATTTTGTGATTTTCCTGTTTTAATGAACACTGGTGGCATGACAGTGACAAATTCATATCCCCCCCCCTGAACTGCAGGCTCCAAAGAGATCAGAATGAAGGTAGTGCAGCAGACTGTCACGCAAGTGTCTAGAAGCCCCACTTTTAAATTTATAAACCATGCTTTTTTGTCTTCCATAAACTTTTAAATTTTGTAGCATGCATATTGATATATGGAACTATAATTTTTCCTGTTGTTTTGTATGGGTGTGAAACTTGGTCGCTGACATTGCGGGAGGAAAGGAAGCTGAGGGTGTTTGAGAACATGGTGTTGAGGAGAAT
>Ga0136643_10017122_pt1 | contig 10905 bp, 4 predicted proteins | sample TergutLab28metaG_FD_96883 | JGI IMG/M metagenome (GOLD analysis project Ga0136643, IMG submission 96883) | Labiotermes labralis P1 segment gut microbial communities from Petit-Saut dam, French Guiana - Lab288 P1 (version 3) (version 3) | ecosystem: Host-associated > Arthropoda: Insects >... | reverse complement strand
GAGATTAACGGCTGTGGGGACCCGTTGCGCTGACCACGTGACACCCCTCTATCCGCAAAAGTTGGCACTAACTTCGCCGACCGGCGGCCGCCGCTCTGTCGGTATAGTTCGTGTGCGGACTAAGGCCACGGAGTTTAGTTATTATTATTATTATATGCTTTATTACTTGAGTAACATTCTGCTTTTTTTTTAAGTATTACGCCAAGGATAAGACCACTTCGTACCTCACCAAAACTTAAAGCCTTCGGGCCACCTATTTTTCGGTCTTTCAACTTCCCTGTTATATTTGGGGTCATAATAAACTGTCCACAACAGTAGCCACGCATATTCCGTTTTTTTATAATCTACGTGTGCCACTGTTTTCATGAGACCAGTTTCTCCCATTTTTTTCCTCAACACGTCATCACGTAAGTTATCTTCCATTGACGCACCCACACGGGTTCTGAGGAGTTCCACTTGTAGCAGTTGGTGGTATCCCTGACGTTTGTTGCTGGTTTGTATGTCATTTGTATGTGCTCCAAATGGAAGGTCACACCAGGTTTCTTCTAACAGTTCTGTTTATTTCATTTAAACCATTCTTTCTCTGATCCAGTTCCGTATGCACCGTTACGTACTGTCTCCAATTTCGCTATTTTAAATGTTGAACTGTTCAGTCATATTAGATGACCTTTCATGATCAAGTTTCAGCTGGCAAAGCCTTAGTTTCCGAATATTTAAATGTATTAACCCCCTAAAACATAAGATTTTCTATTTTCCTCGTCGTGTTTCCAAGGATAAAATTCTGATTGTCGAAACTTTTAACTGCTTGGGGCTGTTCGTTTTGTACCATATAATTATCTCGTTTCTTTATCAGGTTTTGACCGTTGCAGTTTGCGTTTCTAGGGTATTTAAATGTTCTAAGCTCTTCATTTATACGATTATTGTTCTGCTAACGAGGTTTCCAGGTATATAAATTGAGTTCACAGTTATGTCAAAGTTGTAAGCTATTCAGTTGTGTGGTTATCTTTTTTCTGTAACATGTTTTTACAGATAAATTTGCGTTTCCAAAACGGTTAAGTATTTGAAGCTCTTTAAGTTATTATTATATATAGTGAGAAGCATGACGTACAAACTGTTAAAGACTAGGCGTCTGGGAAAATTGTCGAACATATGTCCATGCATGTCCGGCAGCATGCCGTGTTGTGTAAGGTTATGTTGCGAAGTGTGCCCTGCTAGTATGCTGCCATAGTACCCAACTGGTGCAGCGAAATTATGTGACTTTAGCAAGGACGATATGGCTTCCTGATGATGGTCCTAGGACCGAAACATGTCGGAGCGTTTTTAATGTTTTAATGTGTAAATTTTATAAATTTTATATATGTGCGGTAGTTGGTATAATAATTGAGTAAGTCTGCAGATATCACATATGCATGCATAATGTTGCCGGCATTATTAACACAAAAGCTGAGGAATAGATAATTAACTTAAGAGGGTTTATCATCTATTAACCTGGTGTTTTCAATTCTTTGATTTAGACGATCTATCATGCGTATGTTTTATGTACCATCGCGTGAGTGGCATATGTATGGGGACATCTAAATGGCGTTTAATGGTAAAATCCTTGAAGATTTTACTTGGGGGTCACCGAGAAAAGTTTGTGGTCATATATTTGACACAAAATACTCATTAAGGTTTAGGCGTCACCAGGTTTTTGATAAAATGGGAGTCACCCTGGGAACCAACAACATCTGAACCAAATGAACAAGATGTACAGAGGGTCTGAAGAAGAAATTTCACCCGATATTCTAGAATAACATTCGAAGCTTCCAAAAAGTATCGGGAATATCAATTATAAGATAGTGAAACCGGCAAATTAGCTCCAAAAATTTAGTAGTCATAAAATGAAGATAACAATGAACAAGAATTGAATAATGGCTTGAAATTGTGTCTTCTCTAGAGAACCGAACCAAATGGGAAAAATTGGCTTCATATAGTCTGTTCAAATGGTAACAACGAAAGTGCAGTATTTTTCAGAATTGCTGATTGCCGTTGTAGTATAGAGGGAACACAGACTGATGCACTGAGACGAACCTTCCAGATACAGTCTACTGACGCAACGAGTCTTCCGCCCAAGTGAACAAAAATGCTTGATAGAACTGAAGATTAGGTATTGAAAAAACTGCAGAGTTCATCGGTACCGGCTGCCAAATTCCTGTATAACTCTCCAACACTGTGTTGCATATCTGATGTGTGGTTGACCGTGCATCGTAATTCAGTGTGGATAAGAAACCAACTAGATGTCACTTTTGTGTAATCCTTTATTTTCTCCTTATAAGTTGCTCAACATGTTTCGGGCAACTATGTGCCCATCTTCAGGAGCTGACGACTGAGTAGTGTTTTCGCCACGTGTTGGTATTGTGCCGGTTGGTAGGTAGTGTGTCCATAATGGACACACTACCTACCAACCGGTTCTGACAGCCTTACTGCAGCCACGGCACAATACCAACACGTGGCGATAACACTAACCAGTCCTCAGCTCCTGAAGATGGGCACATAGTTGTCCGAAACATGTTGAGCAACTTATAAGGAGAAAATAAAGGATTACACAAAAGTGACATCTAGTTGGTTTCTTATCCACACTGTGTTGCAAGTTCGTAATGCATACAATGGAGTCAGATCCCATAACAGCTTTGTCTGAAACACAAACCGAAATAACAGAGAATGGCGAAATTCCCAATTAAACACGGACCGTCTCACTAAATGTACCTAGTATTATCAATACACTAATTTAGAGATGGAGAGGTTTCGTACCTGACATGCAGATGAGACCGGTAGCTTCCTGGCCAACGTAAGCCGCGATGCATTCTTTATAACTCGCCTTCTCTCGCTGACGAACCCATCACTAATTCCTTTAAATATATCGATTTAATTTAAATGGCAACTAAAAATGCTTTTTCGCAACCAGCTTACTTTTGGTGACGGTGCAGTATCATTCGAAACGTGTCTCCAATTTCCGGGCCTAGAATCAAATTGGAAACCTCCCGAATTCAAAGGGCGGAATGCGAACCATTTAAAAGCTACGAGGAAAGTATTTGCTGGAAATGTGTACGAGCCACACTGGGCTTGTATCCGTGACGTCACGCTATTTTCCCTGCATTCCCTTGTGACTAACGGCGCGTCGCTTGTCTGTTGCAGTCACACAGGACAGAAGATGTTGGCGTGATGCAGGATTCTTATCAAATGTTAGGCTACGTGCACAGTGTCAGAGGTTGCCAGTTGCTTCTATCATGGCCGGTTTTATTTCAGCATTACATCCAAAACTTTTAAGCCACAAATCCACCTGAATAATGTTTAAAAATGATTTTCATACCAAATAGAAAATATACTTGCCTCGTAGATACCAACAATTGATGCTGTATATGAAGATAATTGATGTTTTTGAGAATAATAAGGAAGACATAAATATGCTGTGTGTGAAGAATACAGAGTCTTTGATGTTAAGAAGCAGGTGGGTCGATTACATATAATTATCATTATGCTTTACAGCTCCAGATAAAGGTCCAGCTTGTTGTGAATAACCGTAAAGGGAACTGATACTTCATAATGCACACGGAAAAGGTCACAAGTGGTTAAGAACAAGGGGAAGCAAAAAACATTTTTTTTAAAGAAAAACAGTAAACAGAAACAAACTAATCATATTCAACTGTAAAAGTTTGTTCTATGTATAATCCAAAATTAAACCCTTAAATTAAAAACGATTTCTTACTCTTAATGTAGTTACCTTGTTTATATCTTAACATTCATGAACCTAAGTTTATTGCTTGCATTTCATCGCTTCGCCACTGGTAGTCAAGTAGCACAATAGCAACAAAAGGAATAAGAAAAAAAGACGAATTTAATAATTATGTGAGAATAATGATGATTATATACCCTAGAAACATGATTTGTTTCAGGTACGTAATTGTATATACCGTGCATATAAGTGATAGCAAATATAATAATAATAATAATAATAATAATTCCGTGTTATTCTCCCTTAAAGACATGCTAGAACTTAATTCTTGAAGGCAAGGCTGTGGTACAACTGCCGGCCAACAGCCTGTTTATAGAGGTATAACACCAAACTTTCTGAACCTTCAGTAATCTATTAGGTCTAGCTGAAGGATTCCTTTCGCGCCCCAGCCACTTTACCTCAGGCAAAGAAGAAGGCGTGGTGGTTACAGAACTCCGTACCGATTTGCTGTCAGTCTTGTTGGGTACAGGGGCTTGTGAGCAGTCGGTACCTACCTAATATGAATCTTTGTGGATTCAGGGATGGTGATTATGCTGTCGATAGCGATTTGTTGGGAGTTTACGTGGATACATGACGTTGTGAACGTTGTTTATACCGACTGAATAGGAGGCCGGGTGAATCCAGGAACGGTGTGAACTCTCACGCCGGGAAGCGATTGCTGGTTCTGCGATCTCCAAGTCTTTACACTGAGTGAGTTACGGTCCCTTGCATTGACGTTTTGGAACGCGAAATAAGTTACCGCGATTTTATGCTTACCTCAACATCGCGAAGCGAATTACGGATAAGAACTAGACAGTAGTCACATAAATGCACTCTGGAGGAAACCAGCAGTGGTTCTGAATGCTGAAGTAGGTGGCACATATATTTACCACACCATTTTTAAGTTTTTATATATTAATGCAGCAAATAAGTTACAAATGTCCCTTCTACGTTTATGTAGACATTCACAGATTGTTATAATCTGCGCCTCTCACAGACACCGGAGTTTATACATTTAAGGTGTCACGCTTTGAACATATTGCTTAAGAAATGAAACTGCTTTTTAGAGTTTTTCACACACAGCGAATAGCAGTGCAATCAGATCATCCATGTGCACAGTATCGTTATGTTAACTACCCGATTGTCAGAACTTAAGAACACGCGGGTTACATTTTGTACATTAAATATACTTGCAATAATACAATATGTGGACTGGATTACATGGAACGTGTCTATTTATTGATTGGTTGATTTTTTAATGGTTTATATGACGACGTTATCTGAAGCTCGTTCTATAACGTGTCAATAAATAGGCTGATGATCGATGCTGAAGGAAGAGGTCACTGCCTAATTAAGGTAGTGTACCGCAAGTCGCCTGGAAAAACTGAACGAAAAACGAGAAAACTCAGACACACGATATGCGGTGTCTGGCAAGAAATTTGACACTTGGGCTTCTCCAGTACGAAGCAGGAGTGTCCACTAGACCACGACGTTCAGTGGATCGAGATTGTTATGTCAGTACAAGTGAGATGTTGAGTGTGCTCCGACGTCACAAATGAACATGATTCTGACCTGAGGGAGGGAGGGGGGATGTGGTTGTGCACACTCGTGTGGGCCAAATATACCTGTGTTCAACATTTTGAAACCTGAGTTTTCTCCTGCGTTCTTTCACTAACTGCCTTTTGGTCTAACATATCCCTCTCGGTACCCTGATCTCCAACAACCCTAACCTATGCTCGTCTCTTAGTGTGAGATACAAGTTTCACACGCTTTACAGTAACAGGAAGAATTATTTCTGTCTATTTTAGTGTTTACTTTTTCAGACAGCCAACGTTCAGATAAAAGATTCTGTAGCAATAGAGATTACTCGAATTTAATCCGCACTTAATTTCCTCGTGTTGGAAATTTTGATATCTTAATGTCATTCCTGAATATTTGAAATTTTCAATGTTTTCACAGGGTTATTATTTATTTTTACGTTGCGATTTTGTCGTAGACTGTGATAAAGAACTTCCATGAACAGCTACGAAAAGTCTTTTACTGAGACATGTGTGTAATACACGTGTAAACTGAACAAAAGAGACTCGATGAGTTTTGAGGGGAGTGTTAAATTCTGTCTGACGCCCTTCCATTTTACAAAGAGGGCGCGACTGTTGTGTACTTGTTTACCTGAACTGAATTATAATGCTTTGTATGAGTGGCAATAATGCCTGCTGTTAGGGTGACCCTCTTAAACCCTTTTGGTTGTGTGATTAGGATTAATTCCTTTAACGAAGAATAAGAACCAACTAGATGATACTTATTGTTTTATTATAATTATGATATGCTCAACATGTTTCGGGCACTGTTATGCCCATCATCAGGAGCTCAAGACTATAGTGCTGAGTACCATATTGGCCGTCCCGTTCTAGGGTTGCTGTTGGTTGGAAGTTGGATGAAATTTGCTTCGGTTAAATGCTGGTCATGTGTTGGGCCTCAGGTTTTTTTATTCTTTTCTCTGAAATATATTTGAAAAATACCCCTTGTTTGTCTGTTACGTCTTGTTTTAAAGTTAGATGATTTTAGCTGCTTGCGACTGTTGGCTGGACCGTGGTTCTGCACAGTGCTTACAGGATATAAATGGTGTTGTTTATTTCACTGGTAATGGCGTGCGAAGAAGAACGCTGTCTGTCTGTTGTAATGGACATGCACTTCTCAGGGACTGCGATGTAAAAAATCGAGGGTGGAGATTAGAGACTTTCAACAAGAAAAGTGATGTTATTTGTACAAACAGAAGAGTGAGGTGTTCGTAAAACCGTGTTTTATGTAAAATTGTGGATTCCTTTTAAGCACGTCTTTAGATTTTATTACTTGTCCAAAGTTTCTTTCGTGCAGATTTTTTTTAAAAAAAAACTGATGTCTTTTATTTGTCAGAAAAAAAAAAATTATCTAGACACTAATTAAACTTTTTTTCAGGAAGTGCTGTGCTTATAGCGAGTTTCATAACGAAACGTCTTAGCAGATACGAACTGATTTCAGTACAAGAAATGTATTTAATATGGTGCCCGTATCCAGATGTGATATCAGCAGTAATTAGTTATAGCGTTTGTAAGAATGGTGGCGTGAAGGGTGGGTTCGGGGTTTTGGGGCTGTGACCTCGATAGTTTTCTAGAAACTTCGACGAAAGCATCTACGTGTGTTGTAAAAAATTTCGCCTGAGATATGGAAGTACATGTTCCCCCCACCCCCCTTTTTCTTGCAATGACTGTACGCGCGTCGTGTAAATTTAAGGAAAGTGCTGTAGTATCTTTATTTGTTACATGCTGTACTGTACGTGTCCTGCATATGTGGAAATGTTTGATGCCCAATGTTGCAAAATCACCTTCCTTTGGCCCTTTCTCCTTTATTTCTTTACAGGGTTTATGCAGGGGTGCAGGCGCCTTCAATAGGAAGCGAGCTTATTTCAGTAATTTATTTCCTATTTGTCGTTACAACTCCGTTACAAAAACAACACCTATAGTGCTGGTTAGTGTACAGAAATAGTAGTTGCTTATTCCGAGAGTTGTAGGAAACTCAAAAACACATTGTGTGAGTAAACTGCAGAGTTTATTTAGGTTGAAGGCAGGTGGTATATATTGAAACTACTCTGGTCTAAAGCACCTAGCAAATCAAATCAAATCAAATCCAAATCCATATCATGTCGTGTCGTGTCATGTCATGTCATGTCATGTCATATCATATACATCATATCATATCATATATCACATATCGTATATCGTATATATCATATCATATCGTATCATATCATATCATATCGTACCATACCGTATCATACCGTATCATATCGTATCGTATCGTACCGTGCCGTGCCGTATCGTACCGTACCGTACCGTACCGTACCATATCGTATCAAATCGTATCCTACCGTACCGTACCATATCATATCATATATATCATACCATAACATAACATATCATATCAATCGTATCGTATCATATATCATATCATATATATATATATCATATATCATATCATATATTATATCATATCATACCATATCATATTATGTAATATCATATAATACCATATATATCATATCATATCTTATCCAAATCCAAACCCCAATCCAAATCCAAATCCAAATCCAAATCAGCTCAGCTCAGCTAAAATCAGCTCAAATCAGCTCAGTTCATATCAGCTCAGCTCAGCTCAAATCAAATAATCTCAGATCAGCTCACCTCACCTCATCTCATCTCAGCTCAGCTCAGCTCAGGTCAGCTCAGCTCAGCTCAGCTCAGCTCAGGTCAAATGAAATGAAATGAAATCAGCTCAGTTCAGCTCATCTCATTTCATCTCAGCTCAAATCAGATCAAATCAAATCAAATCAAATCAAATCAGCTCAGTTCAGCTCAGCTCAGCTCAGCTCAGATCAAAATCAAATCAAATCAAATCAGATCAAATCAAATTAAATCACATCAGCTCAGATCAGCTCAGCCCAGCCCAAATCAAATCAGCTCAGCTCAGCTCAACTCATCTGATCTGATCTGATCTCATCTCTTCTCGGATCGGATCAGATCAGATCAAATCGTCTCGGCTCGGCTCGGCTTAAATCAAATCACATCAAATCAAATCAGCTCAGCTCAGCCCAAATCAAATCAATGCAGCCCAGCTCAGCTCAGCTCAAATCAAATCATCTCAGCTCAAATCAAATCAATTCAAATCAAATCAAATCAGCTCAGCTCAGCTCATTTCAGCTCAAATCGTATCAGCTCAGCTCATCTCAGCTCAGCTCAGCTCAAATCAAATCAAATCAAATCAAATCAAATCAAATCAAATCAAATCATATCAAATCAAATCAAATCAAATCAAATCAAGTCAAATCAAATCAAATCAAATCAGCTCAGCCCCGCCCAAATCAAATCAAATCAAATCAGCTCGGCTCAGCTCAGATCACCTCACCTCCTCTCACCTCACCTCAGCTCAGCTCAGCTCAGCTCAAATCAAATCAAATCGGCTCAGCTCAGCTTAGCTCAGCTCAAATCAAATCAAATCAAATCAAATCAAATCAAATCAAATCAGCTCAGCTCAGCTCAAATTAAATCAAATCAAATCAAATCAAATAAGCTCAGCCCCACTCAAATCAAATCAAATCAAATCAAATCAGCTCAGCCCTGCACAGCTCAGCTCAGCTCAAATCAAATCAAATCAAATCCAAATCGGCTCAGCTCAGCTCAGCTCAGCTCGAATCAAATCAAATCAAATCAGCTCAGCTCAGCTCATTTCGGCCCAAATCATATCAGCTCAGCTCAAATCAAATCAAATCAGCTCAGCCCCGCTCAAATCAAATCAAATTAAATCAAATCAGCTCAGCTCAGCTCAGCACAGCTCAAATCAAATCAAATATTTATTAGTTTAATAAAATTTTACAAATATCTGTATCTAATAACACCAGGTTATTCGCAGTTTTTATATTTTGATCTACAAACAAATTTGTTTTCGACGTGTACCTCAATTTACCACCTGTATGTCCATTAATAAAGAAGACTTTCCTCCAAGTCTTAACAAACGAAATGTATTTTGTAAATATTATGAATGAATGAATTACTTTCTTTCTTTTCTATGACTTTTAGCTGTTATTTTGTGTGTTGAATTCTGTTCTATTAATGGTCTCGAACAAATAATTTCCCATTCGTCTAGTTAATTAAATAGACAGTCTTCTTCCTTACAAAATTACACACATCATTACAAACTACCCACATCGGTGCAAAACTATGAAAATGCAACATTATTTATGCTACTTATATAAAGCGTTTCTGCAGTCCTACGTTTATCCATGTAAGACAATATTAAAGTACTAAATGACATCTTCCTTTTCCCATAATTCTTACACATTAAATACGTATAATAACAATCACGTAACCTTTTTTTTTCTTCCCCAAGTTATACAATTAAATTAACGTTTACGCTGTATACGCTATTGCTCAATTTTATCAGCAACTATCCACATTATTACATGGAAATGATAGGCCCCGTTTATCTCTCCAATCTTGTTTTCTTCCATAAAGACTGGAGTCCCCATGACCTTTCAACTATTCACTCTTTAACCAGCACTACGGAGTCTAGTAGTACTGGAAATAGTGTTAGTTTGTGGATACTCGCATGTGCATATACAGACTAAGCTTTTTGAATCAGATAGAAGGCAGCCGGGAAAGTAAATACACCATTGTCACAGCCGGGAGTGCCATATTATATACATAGCGTTATGACAAAACACTCGAAAAGTAGCTGTGCGTTGCTAAATATTCCACATGATATTTTGAGATTCTTTAATAAAACGTTGGTAAGAATATCTTTGTACCGTAACATCACTGGTTTGTGAATTAGGATGGCATGTGTTGTGTTGCTGGATACCAGCGTTTTGGAAGAATATAATGCATGCATCTCAAGGTCGAAGTGAACCTAGTTAATGAAGTGTGTGTATAGGAGGGACGTCACGTAGGATAGTTTGGGAAATCAGAAAAGAAAACTGTAGAGTAGGAAAACGGGAAAATTGGAGGTATATGATGAAAGTAATAGACACTTTAGGGTATAAGGAAGGACGAGATGAAACAGCCGTGAAGAATGATGTAAAGTTCTCAAAAACGTTCATACTCACTTGTTAATTTTTAAGGTTTTGTAGTCTAGAAGTCCTCTTTAGAAGTTTCTGCCGCCCCTAGAAATTACGACTCTTATGTAATCTACGCTTAAAACGTACAGGGTAGCTTTGTTTCTAAACATTTCGTTTTGATAATTTACGCACAGTACTACAGTACGTATATTTTCCTGTGAATTGTGTTTAAAATCGATTAAAAGCTTTGTCATTTAGCACGTGGAAGTGGCTCGCACAAAACAACGTTGCAACTCACATACGGCCCGCACAGCAACGGAAGCTTTTAGTGCCTTCGCAGAAATTCATCAGCAGAATTTTCCATTAACCTTTTTCACAGGCACCAACCTCTTGGTGCCCTACTTGTATAAAATCATTCTGTAACACTTATGTTTATTGGACCGTGGCATCATCTTGATAGTTGAATAAAGAGAGACCAACTTGATGTCACTTGCTTTATTATTTCATTATTTAATGCTCAACATGTTTCGGATGTTAATACATCCATCCTCAGGAGCTTGCGACTTAT
>Ga0136643_10017121_pt1 | contig 10905 bp, 7 predicted proteins | sample TergutLab28metaG_FD_96883 | JGI IMG/M metagenome (GOLD analysis project Ga0136643, IMG submission 96883) | Labiotermes labralis P1 segment gut microbial communities from Petit-Saut dam, French Guiana - Lab288 P1 (version 3) (version 3) | ecosystem: Host-associated > Arthropoda: Insects >... | reverse complement strand
GGAGGGGGAAGGGATGTATGTATGTTAACAACTGGTTAAAACCAATCTTCTCCCTCTCTCTAACTTCACTGCTTCATAAATTAAAGTTCCCAATACCTACGGTCAATTTTGCTCCCCCATTTCCCAGTATTATCAGCCAGTTACACTTATGCTAAACATGAAACTAATTACATGCTTGCACGTTATCATTGATTTGTACATGAAAGTAGTGTTTATATGACTCTGTATGTCATTGTTCTGAACATGAAAGTGTTTCCACAATACAAAAAAAAAATGTTTAAATGAAACTGAAGAAATTAATATATTGCATACATGTTGAAATACAAATGAACGTTCAATAGAAAATACATTTGGGAAAATTATTGTTTACAAAACAGATGACTTTAATGTCCACAATGATACAAAAATACCTGATATTCTGCATCTTGTACAGTAGAAAGAAGTGAAATTGAACTTGGTTGATACAGTTGATGCAATACCCACCTCTCAGCAGCCTTCCATAAATGGCATAGGTTAAATTGATTTTCCCTTCACTTATTAATTCATTGTCCTAAATGCAACTGAGACAATCTAGGTCTAAAGCAAGGTAGCTAATAATTTTATCTTAACAAAAAGACTTAGGTGCTGTACTGTACTTTGAAATCAAGACTACCCATAGAGTTTCAAGCGAAAATACTATGGTAGAGTCTAATCCAGAATTACCCACTCATATTCTTTAACTTATGTATGTACATGTAACTTTAAAAATACTAAAATAGCATAACCAAATTAATGATAGTCATTGTGATTATAAGTAGCCATCCTAAATAAATCACTTTATTACAAGAGTATTAGACCATGTTAAGATTTTCTCTGTTATGGTATATTTCACTATTGTGAAGCCATCAAGTTTTCATCACTTGGCTCTGAATATTTTCCTGGTGAGGATATTAAGAATAAAGATGAAAGGGATAAGGAGAATGAGTTGGAAAAGGAGGAGAAAATTTAAGAAAATGTAACAGTGTGAGATTATGGTTTTAGGTGCCTGCATTCTAGAAATTTGAATTCAGTTTGCTGTGTTCCAATATGTGTAATTTTATTCCAACATTACATAAAGAAATCTCATCAAAACATTCTTCTGCCATGCCCACTCTTAATCATATAACTATTACTGTAACATTAAAAGAGACTTTACACATGAAACTATCAAGTGACTAGCAGTAAACCTGATGATGCATTTTAGAACATTTGCTTTTGAGAAAGTGACTTAAGACATGCATCATCATTGTGCATAAGTAGGTAAATTATATTTCATTAAGGAGATACGCTCACTGCTGTTGTAGTAACAACGAAAATTAAATGCGATGGTTTTTTTGCCTGCTTTCAAGAAATGTAACTCTGCACACCACTTCATGGACCACCAATCAGTGCCAGCAAGGTCCGCTTGTAGTCTCCAGATGTTTCATCCTACAAATAAATAAATATTAAATTAACTCACACTTTTGTGAAATATAATTTAGAGATAGACTATGACTGTGTAGGTTTTAATAACACTAAAACTGACACAGGTTTACACTCTTTCACAGTAGGCCATGCTCCATGCTGTGCTCCTACATGATCGACCTCCTCTTTCCAAATTGCTTCAGTGTCTACATGAACCCAATTCCATCACCCTGAAGATGAAAGCAGCACATGCCATTGGAATTCCACTATCAGTTTACTATCCTACATTCTGTTAAAACCCAAAAGACATGTGTCACTCCTAATTCCACAACTTATGCCTCAGCTGTCACCATACAAATTTAACACGGCACGTTACGTTTCCTGTCATGCTCATCAAAATGTTTTACCATTCAATGTTCCTGTTTTCCCTTCTCCTAAAAATACTCAAGATGTAGTCTCATGCCATGGTACACATCCTTAACCACGGTAAAAAGTTCTTTCATAATAAAGTCGCTGTTGAAATGCATGTCAAGTGTGGGCAGAAGTTGCAGATGCTGCTGTGACATCCCACATGTTGGCAGGAACTGGATATTTTGTGGGCTGCATGCAAAATTCATATGGAAACAGTAAATGATTCTTTCGAAACAGATACCGCTGCTTCTTGGTATTGCTGACATTTGAGTTATGCACACATTTACAAAGTGGTCAATAAATTATGGAATGCCACTGCAATTCTGTAATAAGAATTCTGAAGATTTAATGATAACTCCTAGCTTTCCAACGACTCTGGTCCAATGAGATGGAGTTGGAGTATAAAATAAATATTGCATACAAAAGTGCAATCTCTCGCGCACGCATGCACGCACGCACACGCACACACACAACATACATCCTATGCAGCTGAGAAGGTATTCTTAAACAAGAATCAATCAGTCAGACAGTCATACAATTAATCAGTCAGTCAGCATTATTGAGCTCAGGCTGCAGCAGTTTTGGCGGGGTTTAAATATTTGTGAAGTAGTATTATATTCTACAGTGAGCTTGTCATGATGCATCGTACCCTGACAGCACTCTCCAGTGTTTTGTCGTACAGCCGCTCATACTCCTGCTTGATGCTTCCCAAATCAATCTCACTACGGCTCACAATAATACGAATCAGAGTACCATCATCAGTTCCTCCACCCACCATGGCTTTGTGGAGTCTCTTGGCAAAGAAAGCTGGTGGACTCTGAACACATTCAACTAAAAGGAGAGTAAATTAACACACAGATATCATTAGTGCTCTTTCTTTTTCTTTTGCTCCAAGAAAATGTCAGCAGTCACTATTTGACATGAAAATGTTGGTATTTAATCCCTGACAGCAGGTAAAGTTAAAATTACATCTTTTTAAAATATTGTTGTATCATAATGTAATAAAATTTTTGCAGGAAAAACAACAAATAAGATGTATCCCCCACCAGAATTCTGAATTTACATTATTTATATGATGTGTCATTGCCAATAAATATGTTGGTACACCATACCACTGCTTACCATCATAAAAAAAATACTGCATACTACTATTTCAATCTCTCTGTTCAAAAGACATACACAACACCAATCCATTTGTAAATTTTAAAATAAGTGCTACAATATTATCCTTAAATTCCCAATAGGTGAAAGACATGCAATTCCCAATATATGTATTATTTTGACTTTGATCCAATGACATTTCATGGATGTTATAATATGCAAACTAAAGCAAAAATGGGGCTGGAATTGGGCAGACACCAATGAACCAGCTCCAGAGTTCTTCACAAGAAGGTAATGCCAAAGTCTAAAAAGGTACCCCCAATAATAAGACAGGTAGAAATAAACTGCCTTTACCAAAGACAAGAAACATATACACCATGCATGTGCCAACACCCTTGATAATCAACAGTACTCAGCAACTTGACACCAAGTAATGAATAAAACATTCTCTGACTCTGTTAAAGTTTAACATTTCAGGCATTTGGTACCTCTGTCATTGAGGTGAATGTGATGAACAAATATCAACACTTGATTTAAACTACAGTGATGGCTGACTGACATGTTGAAACACAGCATCATTCAACTGAGATGGTGGTGTATACTTCAAACTGAAACCTGCCATGATTTAGCATGTCAAAACATGGTTTCAGTTTTCAGTGTTGATCATGTGATTTAAGTCAAATGATGGATCAATATTAATGCCCTTCAAGAGCTGCTGTTTTGTGGTAACAGCATGGAATGCATCCCTTGGCTGGTGCCCCTGAGTTTCAGCTAAGATAGAAAGTGAGTTCTGTCATTTGGTTCCTTTTAATGGAATTTCTTCAACAAAACGTGGCCATGTCAATTGTGTACATTCTTGTAGTTCTCCAACATAAGCACACAATTATGACCATCTGTAACTCTCATCTCTTTCCCCCACTTACTGTCTTGCACATGAAGCAGTGGATTTTGTAAAATATGTGTCATGTTGTTCAATGATTTTTGTACAAGTTTCATTATATTGATTATATTTTTTTGTTGGCTGGATGGACTTTTATGGCATTACATAAACATATGCCACATGCATCATCTGTGTCACAAAAGGGAGAAGTATAGTGGGCTTCACAGTTCTGTTTTAGGCTGTGGAGGCATAAGTAAGGAATCAAATGTGAATATTGTGCAGCTTCCTGGGAACACTTCATTTTGTTTAACTGGACAGATACCGGTTATAGAAGATGAGAAAAATTTGATCTGGTCTAGGAAAATATTGGGAACCTTGTCTTGTATTTTGTGTGTGCACATGCACACGTGAGTTTGTGTGTAACTTCATTTCACACACTCAGGGAGAAGACACTGTGAGGAAGATATGATGCTGAGGGAAATATTTGGACCTAGGAGAGAAAAAGTTACAGGAAGCTGCAGAATATTCCACACTGAGAATCTTAATGATTTTTACTCATCAGTAGATGCTCGTTTCAGTGTGGTAATATGAAGGATAGGATGTATGAGGAATACCGTACACATCGCAGGGTAGAGACATGAAAACAGTTTTGGTGGGAAAACCTGAAAAAAAAAAAGACCGGAAGATCTGGGGGTAGTTGTGAGGGTAATATTAAAATGTATCTTAAGGGAACAGGATGGAAGGTAGTGAAATGGATTCATCTGGCTCAGGACAGGAATTGGTGAAAGGCTCTTGTTTTATTCACCAACAAATGCACAAGTGATTGTCTTAAAAACACTATTAAAATTTACATAAAAATAGCTCCGACATGTTTCAGTGCAGTCACACCATCTTCAGGGGGCTCATTATACGTGCTTGCTAAAGTTACCCTTTGTTAAAATAGTTAATATAGTACATCGGTGTGTGATTAAATTGGTGGTGATGAGGCTGCATATATTAGTATGTCCTTGTTGATGTGTGTATGTTGCACTGTTTGGAAGTACCGAATTAATCACACACCAATGTACCATAATTTACTATTTTAACAAAATGCAACTTCAGCAAGCACGGATAGTGAGCCCCCTGAAGACGGTTTGACTGCACCAAAACATGTCAAAGCTATTTTAATGTAAATTTTAATATTGTTTTTAGACAATCACTTGTGCATTCATTGGCAGACAAATAACTTTGATGATATCAAGACAAATGGTATGACTGTGAAAATGGTGACAAAATTTCAGGATCCATAAAATATGGGAAAGTTGTTCAGTACCTGTTGAACTATGAGGGTGTGCTGACAAGTGAACCTCATAATTTTTATATGGACATGGGTAAGTTAACCCAAATAAAACCAAAACAGGTGACTTCTTAAACTCTACTCTTCACACACACACACACACACACACACACACACACACATGTAGTTACTTTTATCCATAATCACTTTTATGTTCTACACACTTTCACCAATGTTATGGTGTCTTTATAAATCTGTCCTTGCAGAACTGTGCATATCGATGATGGATAAACTTAACCACAGCCTTGACTTCATCTTCCAATGCACACTGATGTCCTCTAAAATGTTCCTTCAGTTTTGGAGAAAGATGAAAATCCAGTACTGCCAAATTGGGAGTATATGATGGGTGATCCAGGACAGTGAAACCAACACAATGAATATCTGCAGCTCCTTTTGCACTTGTGGGTGTGCAGTCAAGCACTGTCACGATGAAGGAGAAGCTCCTCCATGTGAGGATGAATTTTTCAAAGTCCCACATTTAGCGTTCCCATTGTTTCACAGTACTACTTGGAGGCAACAATGGTGCCAGTAGGCTATGCCTTTAACATCCCACAGAACTGTGAACATGACTCTGCCAACAAACCTTTAACCTTTTTCAATGCTGGTTATCTTTTTAAACACAACTCCACTGACTGTATCTTGTTCTCAGGCTTGACATGATGCACCAGACTTTCATATATGGTGATAATTCTGTTTATAAATTCATCACTTTGACGTTCATGATGCGGCACAAACTGCTGGCCAATATCGAATGTGCGCACACACCTGCCAGCAGCCCACATCTACAATTACAGCCTGCAGTCGCTCACACAAAATGGTTGCTTTGTCCACTACTTCCTGCTGAGAAACACAAAAATTCTCTTTAATGAGTCATTTAATAAGACACTGGTGTGCCTCATCAGTTGCAGTTCATGAACTTCTGCTATGTTGTTGCTCATTCATGTTCAGGGAGACTCACTAGAGCTTTCCACCACAAACATGTGCAGCCCAATGTTGAACTGTACTCATGTTTCTACATTCTTCTACAAAAAAACTTTCAAATGCAGGTGAAAGTTGATCAGAGGCAAGTCAGGAGCCCATTTACTGCAAGACGTTCCAACCACATTGGCATTTTACACTCCGCCAAGTTTATAAGCACTATTTAGAGGCCTCTAGTGGCGGAAGTTTAAAATTCAGACCCACAGTGTAGGAAAGTCTCATGAACTGAACACAGTTCAGTTTATACTCCATGTTTTAAGGCAAAAAAAAGAATAGGAGGCATTACTTATTAATGCCCCATCACATTAACTTTTCAAGGATTCTGCTCCATGGAGGGAATCTCAAACAACTCACTCACCTATAGCCAACATGGCTTCCAATAGTTCTCCTGACAATTCTGCCTGTAAAGCTTGCTCAATGGTACGTCCAGATACATTCTTATATTCCTCAAATATGAGTCTCAGTTGAGGGAAGCTCTCATGTGCCATGATCCGGTTGAACACTTCTTCATCTGTTCCAACTTTTAACTCACCTAGAGAACAAGCAAGATTAGGCAACTGATGATTTATTTGCTGTTAGTTTACTAATGAACTATTACTAAGCAATAACACACTTGAAATTTTGAAGAATAAAAAATGGATTTATGTTTATTGACAACTTTCAACTAAATATTTTATGAACTGCAAGTGATGAAATTGTGACTAATAAACTGGTAAGTGGTTGTGGGCAGTTTTAATATATTATACCTAATTTTAAAGTCTTACATATTTTCCATGCATTAGGCAATTACTAAAGTAAGTCCAACAAAATGAACTGGTAGTCAGTCGGCATATAATAATAATAATAATAATAATAATAATAATAATAATAATAATAATCTCTTACATGTTTTGGCCCTCTGTGTGCCATCATCAGGGAGAAAACAAAATACAATGGCTGTATAAAACACGGTGTATCATCACTAGAAACTGCAGTGCATATACATATATAACACAGTGGCAAGTTACATATATACAATATGAATGTAAGTTAAAAATTGGAGAATTAAAATTATTATTAACAAGTGTGTTCAAGTGCTGTAATTCATACGCACATATAAAGTTGCAATTCAGTATTAAATTTATTCATGCAAACATGTTTTGCATTTTTGCAGTCCTACTGTATGAAATTTTAATTAATATTCATATTGTATATAATTAACTTGCTTCAATGTTTTTATATATGTGCACAGTGAAATTTCTAGTGAAGATGCACACAATTTTACACATCCCTTGCATATTTGGTTTTCTTCCCGACGATGACCCACACAGGGCCAATACATGTAGGAGACAATATGTAACGTAACATATGCAAAATGACTATAAGTATATCTTATATATACATATACCCTAATTTTTCTTGATGGACTGACTAATTCAGTACAAAGGTTTAGTCAATACAAAACCTTCAGAATGAGTATCAAACTGTGCTTATTCCCAGACTACACCTAAATGTTCAGTCAAGTGAATCACGTGAGTGTTATTGCTAAAGTGCATTATGTTGTACACAAAAATATTATATTTCATGAAGAAAAGCTGAAATATATTTAAAATCTCCTTGAGAAAAAACAAGAATTCTCTGAGCTCTAACCACCATGTTCAGCTCTAACCACCATGTTCAGCTCTAACCACCATGTTCAGCTCTAACCACCATGTTCATCTCTAACCACCATGTTCATCTCTAACCACCATGTTCAACTCTAACCACTATGTTCAGCTCTAACCACCTTGTTCATCTCTAACCACCATGTTCAGCTCTAACCACCCTGTTCATCTCTAACCACCATGTTCAGCTCTAATCACCATGTTCATCTCAGCTTAAGGAAAGACTCTGTGCATTCATACCATGACATAATTTGCTACACCCTTTGAAAAATATTTACAAAACAAACAAATTTAGGATAGGTCTACCTACTGTCTAATGCATGAATACCTCTTTACATAGTTAACCCTTTCCATGTTATAAATGAAATATGTCATTCTGAAAATTGTCTTTGCTCCTTTAATATCTCTAGTGTGAGACATTATCACAGAAAATACATCTGCCTGGTCACTCTTAAGCACTTAGGCACTCTCTGACATGTATGTGTAAAAGGAACAATGAACATACAAAGCAGTATATATTTCTATTAAAAGTCTGAGCACGGTAAATATTAAAATGTAAAATGCAAGTGGGCGTGATGAAGAAGACATTCGCAAGCCCATCAGATAAATTTCGCAGTACCATCTGTTCTTCGTATACACTTCGAAGTACAGTAAAATTTACCATGTTGTACATGTTACTCAAACACAGCCAAGTTCTCAGTGAACACTTTCTTTCTTTTAAAGATCATGATCTGAAACATGCCTCTCACTGAGATCATCTTCAATTAAGGCAGTGAACTTTAATTTATGGTCTCCAAAAATAGCATTAGAATTCAGACATTCACAAAGAATACAAATAACAGCTTGAGCAGGTACTGTATGAATAGCACAAAGGAAATAGCTGAGATGATTTTGCTCAGATATTACATTAAGAACTGAAAGAAATGAGCCAAAAATAAATACAAGCTTTGCTGGTACAGCAACAGAAGGTTTGGGACTAGTAGTGAAAGAGTTATATGTCTCTAAAAGAAACAGCAACATGAACATTAAGTACAGTAAAACTTCGTGATATTTGAGGTTCTCAGAGGAGAGTGGGTAAAGTTCCAAGGCGCCTGGAATATTATGCCAAAATCTTTAAAAACAGGTCATTCAAATTCACTGGGTCCTTATACGTCAATGCCCATTAATTAAAATTCTCTACATATACTGCATTTCAGTAAGTTATGGGTGATGGACATTAAATTTAAAAAAAAATGATATCTGGAACATTCCTGTATATAAAAACAGACTTTAATAAATTTTTAAGTTTAAAATGTGAAGTTAGTTTTCCATTTTCTTATGAATTGTCAGCAAGTTTTCTAGAATGTCTATGAACATGCACGGTATGAAGGTCTGCAGAACATGCTGTATTGGCCCTTCCTATTAATAAATACAGCACATAAAAAATAAAAATCTAGCATAAAAGTTGTCCACTTTGATGGTCAATTGTTTTTTTCAGAAGCATGGAAGTTTATGTTTATAAAAAAGCTTCCCCTAACCCTCATCACACGTGTACTGGCAACCTTGTCACTACAAACAAGACAGGCAATGTATATATAATGTAACAATGACATGTGTCTGGGAAATGTTAATATCTTCTTGGCTATCTCAACAGCTTCATGTCAATTTACTTGAATTTTTATGTTGTGGCAATGACGATGCTATGGTAGCTCAAAAATGCCTTATCTTCAAAATTCTGGTTGAGATAAACATTTCATAATGTTGATACCTCCAATATCAAATGTCACTACAATCCATCCTGTGGGAGCTGAGTGGACAGATGGACAGACATGTTGAAGCTAATAGTGCACCAACAAGCCTCTTGGACCTGAACGTTGTGAGCATCCAAAACTCAGGGTAATATAAACAAATAACAAGTATTAATAAAGTCTATAGTAGCCATCATAATGACAGAACACAGTTCTGATATTACTTCATAATGCACAAATATAGACTTAATATACCCTGAAAAGTACACAGTGAAATACATCATCCCCTACCTGTCTCATGAAGTTGAGAAGCCATACTGACGGCATACTCAGAGGAGGATGGGCGATTCTCATCCCTTTTCTCCTGCAAGTTACGAGTTTCACTAGTTCTGAGAGTATGAGCATGAAATATTGTTTATGGGTGTGTATGTAGATGTGCATAATTGAAAACAACTGTCACATATAAATTCATATTGAAAAAAATTCTGACAATATTCTGCCAGGATTCCTTTGAAATTTGATCAACTAATCTTAAGGTGTGTCATCCCCATTGTGTTAGGTCAATAATACATCGCTGTAGTGTGTATATATCTATATATACATACAGTCATGAAAACAACAATATTACAATTGGTAGCGATATATAATATACAACTACATGTTTCGGCCCTGTACGTAGGCCATCATCAGGTTGTCCAAAGAACTTTTTAAGTGACTATACAGTATTTGTGGTAATTTTGGATGGGGACGAGATCTCGTCTTACATCATCAATTTTGGGATTAGTAAAAGTTGCCAACATATACATTGATGCGTACTCCATCATGTAAATGTATAGGTATTCATCTTATGATCCTTTCATGTGATTAAATAAACATGTTAAGGAGTTACATCAATTGTGAACATCTTATAATTCTAACACACAAATTAGGTAGTAAAACCATCGTACTAAGATGTTTCATCAAATGCAAACTTCTTGGTTTGTGAAAAACATACAATAATTTACATATGTTATAAGTGCATAGTATAGTAGCTATGTAATAATAATTATAATAGTTTTACTTCTTGAATAGTTCCTTGTCTAGGTGGGCTATTGTTTCCTGTATTCTTATCTTCGTGGTCGTGCGGTATGGCCGGGATCCCTCAGGTGGATGGGTATGGCTTAAGATCTATTATTGTCTCCTTCTCTTAGGAGGGGTCTTCAGTATTGTGGGTCAGCTATCTGTGAATATATGTGGTAAGTGATGTTGACAGAGTGTGTGGTTTCTAGTATCATATGGAGTTACGTGGAACTAGGTATTTTTACTCACATGTCTGTCAAGTTGCTGTTGTTGAAGGGGGCTGTTGTGTAGAAAATGTAGTCTTCTTCGTTGTAACTATTGTGTATTTGTATGAGTTCACTGTATCGC
>Ga0136643_10017116_pt1 | contig 10906 bp, 9 predicted proteins | sample TergutLab28metaG_FD_96883 | JGI IMG/M metagenome (GOLD analysis project Ga0136643, IMG submission 96883) | Labiotermes labralis P1 segment gut microbial communities from Petit-Saut dam, French Guiana - Lab288 P1 (version 3) (version 3) | ecosystem: Host-associated > Arthropoda: Insects >... | reverse complement strand
TGGGCCCTTCTGTAGCTGTAAACATCGAGTTTTGTGGATATCTCCGATTTTTGAGCATTAGTTTTGTCTGAATTATATGGGTACAGTACGCCACTGACAACCTTTCTGGTTAACGACGAGTGTTCACTTCATAGGCCAGTGCTGATATTACAACCCACAGTGAACCCCAGAGCAAGCAATATTGAAAGCGAGCATGTCAGAACCATATTAGTCAGCTGGGAAAAAGACACAGTTACAGGAAGTGGTGACATATATATGTGTTTGGGAGGTGGAGGGGGTACATTCCGGCCCTTGAATGAAAGCCTGACCTTCAAGAGTCCAGATGCATAGTGATTCACAGCAGTTAACCGAATAGGAGTGAACAAAATTCTTCCAAATTTTGATACACTGTTTGCGGCCACTTTGGTGGCCGTTCGGCTACTTTAAGGGCTCACTGCGTGGCCACTTTCATGGCCGTTCAGTGTTAATGGGTTAATCCAGTTATTGCAGCTCTCTTTGTTCTGTAAAGGGAAAATTAAAATTAAACAGGTTAGGAAATTAACATTTTAGACAATAAATTGTGTAGAAGTTATTAATATTTTCTGTGCAATGAACTTTACAGTTAGGATACTGCACTAATATTATGAGAACCACATAGTTGGGGAAACCATCACAACCCCTACTCCATTCAAAACTGAAGTGTGGTCAAAGACTTCTCTGCATAAAATGAAAGCATTTCTTCAGTCCTCTACAGAGTAGAATAAGGCTTGCCAAAACAGCAGATGCCAGCTACTTGAATAGGTAGCCTTACACATTTGTCTTCTCTTATCTGGCAGCACCACTACCTGACCAGGTGAATATATAGGAGCACTACATATCACAGCTGTATTTACATGATTATGACCAATCAATCACTGGATGCAGTCCTCACCTGACATTTTGCGACAATATGAAACATTCCTACATAGAACCTTACAACACACTTTTACCACCACACTGACCCTGGAAGAGGCTGTACCTCCTTTTTAATTACGTAAGCCTACGATGTAATTACTATTTTATTAAACACAAATCACGGATATGATCATTTAATAGCCATATGTATAATTACAATTTCTTTTTTTGGGTTTAACTATACAGCACATGAACCCTGTTCCAACACTTCCTGTTACTAGTTATCATACAACCTTGATAGCTAGGTGTTAAAGGGGGGTTTGAAGAATCTGCAGTCACAACAAAATACTATTACATCTTTCTGGCAGCACCATATCAGAATCAGTTGCAGTTTTATCATTGAGTTCATCATTCACCTTCAAATTTACACTTTCATAATTATCCCACATTATTAAATGATTTATTGCTATTTATCATTTCGAAGCTACTAATAACTAGATTCATAATCAAATGCAAATACTCAATTACTGGAAGATATGCCAAAATAATAATCTTTATTGCACAAAAACACGTCTTGGAAATGTCTATTTTCTATACTCTGCATTTTTCACACACGCATACAAATTCCATACAAAAATCAGTGCATTATGCAGCAATTAATTCCACGATCTATTATAACAAACTGTACTACCACAAATCTAAAAACACATCTGGCACAAATTAATCCTAAAGTTTCATAAGTATTCTCTATCTGGTGGAGTATTCTTGGCATACTTGTCCCTTGATCTTGGAAACCATCTGTGTTTGGTTGTGTATGTGAGACTCATTAATTCTTGGCGAACAAACTCCTGCTTCTTTTCTACAAATACCGAGCGAACTTCGTCCAAAGACTGGATTTTCAAGGTGGCTTGGGTCTCCTGTTCCAGCGGCAAAGGACGAGAACACTCATACGGAAAACATGATTCTGGATGCCAGCAAACTATGGTTGAACCGTCGTCAGTTACTGTGATTTGTTCTTCCAACTTCCGTGATGAAGATGCCTGTCGCAGTGACCAAAACACTTTCCCGACATTCCTAATTCCAGACTTATACTTGACCAACTGGAAAGCCATGCTCTAATGCAGGAACCTTACAAGCAAACTTAAGTTCACGAATTACGTACAGTTGGAAATTAATCTGAATTGTTTCCAGCACGCATTTCCTTATTTACTTCCAACGTCTTATTAAAATGTTAAACTCACTATCATTTGCTCATACTTGCAACACCACCACAGCAACAACTTCGTTTACACTCACACCTCATATCATATATATATATATATATACCGATTTGTCTGCGACGCACGTCATGAACACCAACCTCGTCATCTTAAATAACCGTGCTCCCTAGCCGAACATAGAATGATCACCTCCGTGTCACTGAGTTCCATACAGCTCACTCTCTACTAGACGATCCGTGATCTCTACATCAGTCTTCCAACGAACAGTTTACATCTCACTTCTACTACATAGTGTACAAGATATCAAGATACAACTGTTTACAACAATTTTAGATCTTATTTTATACACATTTACTTGATGTATATACTCCTTACGAGATCCATACATGTTGTAGTCTGTTATTGTAGTTCTTAAAAATGTATTGACTCAAATGGTAGGTTAGACCGCAACCATCATCCGTAGTCCAAATTGTGTGCCATTAATGCACATGACATTTAAATGTTTCTACGTCCATGTCGATAAACATCACAGATGCAACTATACTCTATGCTGCCACATGAACATACACATGACCGCAGGTTACTACGGACATGTCCGTGGATAGAAGTCGTGCTCTACTTTGTCACGGACAGTACATATGATCCGTGGATAATACTGTGCATAGTGTTGGCGACAGTGCTAGCTCCGACAGAGGAGAGTGGTTAGAATAGTTTGTGGTAGTGTGTGGTGTGGGCGATTGAAGACGTTATGTGAATAAAAGTTTTGATATTCATATATCACGGAAATGCAGAGAAGTGGTAAGCTCGAATTATATCTATAAGTCGAAGATCATGTGGCTGTGCATAGCATTTAAGAAAATGCGGTTGTCTGCGGTGGGTCAACGCTGTGTGTGGCGCCAAAACCTAATTGTACCTGCACTGATGGGTTCTATACGACTTTCTTTCAAAAGTAGTTTACATTTAGTATTAGACTGTTATAATCCGACAAAGGAAGGTTATGCGTTGTTTGCATTTATTTTATTTCGTGTGTAAGTAATTTAAATTGTCGCGTATTGGAAGAAACAAAAAATGCAATCACATTTTATTCCAGCTAAGTGTTCATAATATGTTAAATACATATATTTATCACCATTTATCTCATACATGTTTCGGTGTTTGTACACCATCTTCAGGGAGACCATTGCTTTACTTGCTCAAAAATTATATGCTTTTTGCAATGTTGTTACATAGGTTGTGCTATAAAATGTAATATATACCCTGTTTTTCAAATTTACAATGCTGTTACAATGTTTGAAACAATATGTATTTCGTCCTTCTGTATCTTACAAATCATAAAAATGTTAGTTAACATTCTTAATTGTAGCACATGAATATCAGTTGGCCACTGCTATTTGTTATATATGTTGGCAATTTATGTCTCATTTGCGTCTGTCCTACAACTAAGGATCTTAACTACCATTTTCAAGATTTTTCAGATACAGAAATATAAAAAGAAATATTGTTTTAAACATTGTAACAGCATTGCAAATTTAAAAACTGGTGTATATTTTACCTTTAATAGCACAACGTATGTAACAACATTGCAAAAAGCATTTAATGTTTGAGCAAGATAGTGTAACAAACTTGGTAACATGTAGGAGGCAATTGATGATAAATATATGTATTTGCCATATTATGTGTATTTAGTTGGAAAAGAAGTGATTGACTGCAAGAATGCAGAGAGTGGAAAGCATCAAAATAAAAATGCAGGTTTGTGCTAACACAAAAAACAAGTGTGTCTGTGCAGAATATAAAGTTCACTAGCGTCCATTTATGTTTTATAGCTCATTACACGATTTACAGTTTGCAACCACAAGTTATGCAACATACCTGTTGTTTTTGTAATCCACATTTTGTTCTTTTATATATGTTTATACATTTTTAATTCAGAAGGCAGTTGATGTCAGTATATCTTGTGCACAGCTTGTCTATTAGCTTCGGAAGGTTATCTCCTTTATCACTACAATCTTAATGCTCGAGTTCTAAATGTTGAAGATTTCATTAGTTTGAACTGTGTGGAAAAGGTCTTTTGTAGGTTTATGGGTATGTTGTTTGTGGAGTGCATGCTAGTACTTCATATGCAATGTTTAGTCTACATGCAGTGTCGGTTTCTGATATTCATATGTCAGTAAAGTTGGAATTAAAAGTTGAGGGTGTTTTGTCTGGACTGTTACAGTTATATTTTGGTATTTTTGTGTATTCCTCTGTATTATAGGAATTGTTTCATACATTTCCCATGTGACAAGTGGGTCCCTGTACCAGGGCATGGTGCGTCCTTAGGTTGTGGATGGAGGAACGGCCTCCAATATGGAGGGTAGCTGCGAATATATTGAATGAGCAGTCGCAGACAGCTGACAAAGGGTGGTGCTCCAGCTTGGGGGTTGGGCGAGGTGCTAACAACTCCTCCCTGTTAAAACGAATCTTGTTACCAAATACTCACAGACAAAGCCTCAGACCTGGACTGATACTTTGGTACAAACTAAGCAATGAAAGAAGGACATGAGATTTGGTACTTGGAAGGTTAGGAGCTTTTATAGGGCAGGGCTACTTATGGCAGCAGTCTGGGAATTGGCTAAATATAAACTAGATTTAGTGGGTGTGTAGGAGGTTAGGTAGGACAAGGGGGCATGGTAAGAGCAGGGGATTAGAATTTTTTCTATGGAAAAAGAAATGAAATTCATCAATTGGGAACAGGATTCTTTGTACACCAGAGAACAGTATCAGAAGTTAAGAGAGTAGAGTTTATTAGCAATAGGGTGTCATATATATATATATATATATATATATAGTTCTGAGAAGTCACTGGTGTAATATCATTGTTCTGAATGTGCTTGCACCAAGTGAGGGGAAAAGTGATGATTAAAAAGACAGTTTTTTACAGAGAATTAGAGCAGGTTTTTTTTAATCATTTTCCTAAGTACCATACGAAAATTCTAGTAGGAGATTTTAATGCAAAAGTGGGGAGAGAAAATATTTTCAAACTGACAATTGGGAATGAGAGTCTACATTAGGGTAGTAATAATAATGGTGTTAGAATAGTAAACTTTACCACATCAAAAAATTTAGTCATTAAGAGCATGATATTCCCACACTGAAACATTCATAAGTACACCTGGACCTCACCTGTTGGAAGACTCACAACCAGATTGATCACATATTGATAGATAGGAGATGGCATTCGAACATAATAGAGTACAAAGTTAAAGGGGAGTGGACTGTGATACTGAACACTACCTGGTGGTTGCAAAAGTTAGGGAAAGATTGACAGTAAGTAAACAAGCAGCACAGAGGTTTGATGGGGAAAGATTTAATCTGAGGAAGCTAAATGAGCTAGAGGTTAGGAAGCAGTTTCAGATTGAGGTTACAAACGGGTTTGCAGCTTTGGAGAACTTAGGTGATAAGGAGGACATAAACAGGGCTTGGGAGAACAATAAAGAGAACATCAAAACCTCAGTTAAAGAGAGTCTAGGTGTGCAAGAATTGAAGCAGCATAAACCTTGGTTTGATGAAGAATGTTTAAGGTTTTAAGGCTAAAATGTGGTGGAAACATGGTCCAAGCCAAAGCAATGTACATAATCTGAACAATGTAAGATGTGATGCTAGCAGGCATTTCAGGGGAAAAAAAAGGCCTATTTGAAAGCTAAAATTGAGGAACTTGATAGTAGCAGTAAGATAAAAAATATTAGGGCCTTGTATAGGGGCATGTAACGCATATGGGGTAGGGGAGAGATGTGTACAGGGTTTTGGTGGGGAAACCTGAGGGAAAGAGACCACTGGGGAGACCCTGGCATAGATGGGTAGATAATATTAAGGTGGATTTCAGGCAGTGGTATGTGAGGATATGGACTGGATCGAGCTGACTGAGGATAGGGACAGGTGGTGAGCATTTGTGAATGCAGTAATGAACCTTCGGGTTCCGTAAAATGTGGGGAATTTCTTGACTAGTTGCAAACCGGCTGGCTTCTCAAAAGGACTCTGCTGTATGGAATGAGTAAGGAAGTTCATATAGTTCTCTCTTCTTATTCATGTGTTTTTCTGCACATGTAAAAATTGCATTGAATTTTTGGTTTTTTTTTTTAATCAGCAGTACATGGCAGTTGATATGATAGTCTTGTAAATAAAGTTAACTTGGTGCACTTTTCCTTAGTATTTATTTATTAATTTTTTTGTCTCTGCATGTTTTGGGCTACTGAGTGCCCATCATCAGGAGAAACAACTGTATCTATGTGACACTTGGTGCTTGTCTATCTGGTATACCAGACAGTCATCCAAACAGAGTGACAAGTACTAAGTGTCCCATAGATACAGTTGTTTCTCCTGATGATGGGCAGTAGTAGCCCTAAACATGTAGAGAAAAAAATAAATAAACACACTAAGAAAAAATTGTGCACCAAGTTGGCTTTATTTACAAGATTATACAGGGATGCACGGTCAACAAAACATATTACGTTAATGTAGAATAGTAGGAAAACATTTTTATATTATGACACTCCATGGTGTAGAATTCTTTACTCGCTGATACTTCAAAATGCTATGATTAGTTAACGAAAGTCATAGGTATAAGTGAACAAGGAGTTGCAATTATAATACACATCTTTGCTTATGTCTTTGTTGTGTCCAGAATCTTATAGATCCTTTACCATGTCATGTCCCTTGCGAACACTACTCAGTCACAAGTTCATGTTTCTGTTGCCGGCCTAAATAAACCAAACAAAATGTAACCCACCAGTGTTGTCCTGTCAGATTTTTTATTGATGGCAGACATGTGTCACTGTTGCTAACATACATGTAGACCACAAGTTGAATATTCAGCTTTGGGTTTGTGTGTGAATAAACCAGGGTAAGCCTTAGTTTGTGTATGTATGTTGGCAGCCATAAATGTTGGAAAATGCTACTGTGGACTCCTGCTGTTGATGTTGGAAGTGCACATTTTGTCTGATTTTGATTGTATATGATGTGAATAGCTGGGCACATAATGGATGCTGCTACTGCTGCTGTTATTGTTGTTGTTTTTGTTTCATTGTATAGTTTTTGTTTCTGCTGCCACTGACTCTTCTTTTTTTCTCCTTTTCTTGTCTGTCATTGTCATTGTTTGCATTAGGTCCTTGTTTAGGGCTTGTGGGAGAGTGTTAGAGACTGGTGGCATAGTAATTGGCTGGAGATGACAGTGCTGGGAAGTGGGGTCAGAGATTTATGGAGGATATGATATATTGTGAACCAACGAATGCACTTCGGTAAAATGTATTTTATTACAAATTGCTAATCACCAAAGTGTTTTGGTCGTACTCGCAGCCATCATCTTGTTGTCTCAAAGAATACTAATAAAATATATAATAAACTGTTAATCTGCATAGATGAAGCCACTTGATGTTATGGTTAATGTCATAAGTACTCCATAAACATGTTGGTTATTAGCAGTATGTAATAAAATACATTTTACCAAGTGCATTCGTTGGATTACTGTATATATTGTAATTTAATGCACACTTATGGAACATATTGAATTTGTTTGTGAAGGAGTTCCAAAATTTACTTTTACAAAAGATGCTTGTGATAATCTCAATGTTATACCTTGGAGTTTTCATTTTACGAGGGTGAGTCAAATGAGAACCTTAAATATTTTTTATCTCATAATTTATTGAATACATGGGGTACACAATGACTTCATTTTTCTATGTAGTCTCCATTGCATTCCATACAAGTGTTCCAGCGCTTCAGAATTGCATGCATGCCTCTAGAAAAAAATTCTTATGGCTGAGATTGAAGCCACTCATGCACCGCCTGCTGCACCTCCTTGTCAGACCTGAAAGGCTTGCCTCCCATCGCCTCTTTGAGTGGTCCAGAGACATGAAAGTCACTGGGGGCGATGTCTGGTGAGTACGGTGGATGTGGAAGTCACTCAAAGGACAGATCTTGGATTGTTGCAACAGTTGAACAGGCAGTATGGGGCCAAGCATTGTCATGTTGGAGCAAAACACCTGTACTCAGACGTCCACGTCATGTGGACTTGATTGCAGGATGTAGGTGATTCTTTAGGAGATCTGCATACATTGCACTGGTCACAGTGTTCCCCCTGGGCATGTAGTGCTCCAAAATGACCCCTCGTTCATCCCACAAGAGAGTCAGCATAACCTTTCCCGCAGATGGTTGTGTGCGGAATTTTTTTGGTTTTCGTGAGGAGGTATGGTGCGATGCCGTGCTCACTTTCTTGGTTTCTGGCTGGTGGTAGTGGACCCAGATTTCATCTCCCATAACAGTTCTTCCTAGAGGGCCATCACCTTCTGCTTCAAAGCACTTCAGAAGTTACTGGCAGGCATCAACACGTCGTTCTTTCAATTCTGCAGTCAGCTGGTGTGGCACCCACCTTGCAGACACTTAATGGAACTGCAGAACATCATGGATGATATGGTGTGCCGATCCATGACTCATATCCAGATGTGCAGCTATTTCATGTACTGTTGTGTGGCAATTTTCCTTCATGATGGCTTCAATTGCTTCAATGGCCTCTGGTGTCACTACTTGGTGTGCCTGACCAGGTCGAGGAGAGTGTGTTACAGAACTCATGCCATTCATGAACTTCCTAGTCCACTCGTACATTTGCTGTAGTGACAGATGTGCATCACCATACTGAACTTTCATTCGTCGATGAATTTCAGTGGGTTTCACTCCTTTACTACTTAAAAAATGGATGACAGGACGCCGTTCTTCTTTGGTGCCTGTTGCAAGCAGGGTCGCCATCTTTACACTACTACTGCGCCTCGTGTTGTATTCCTGCATTGTACTGCCACCTGTCGGCCACTGTTCAATCCATGAGTATCATTGTTGTCAACTTACAAGACAATCGAGGTGTGTTTTGAATTTTAATCGCACTTTTAAGGTTTTTATTTGACTGTCCCTCATACATAAACTGATTGACATTATATGTATGTCATTTGTGCCTATATATGCAGGATAGTACTCCATTATCAGGAGATGGATTTGCATATTTTGCAGGAAATTTATTATTGACCAGTATGGGAGCAATTGATTGATCATTCCCTGAAAATATACCTGTTGCATGTGAAAGGGTTGTAATGCAAATTCTTTCATCAACCTGATAAAATTGATATCTGTGCCTCTCTGTTTAGATGGTATAGTGTTTGTTCACTTGGAAGAGGTAGTTTGCTTACCATCATCATTCTGCTGGTGGATAATGAATCAGATCATCTGCCCTGACTAGAATTTTTCACCATCCTCTGTGTTAAGAGATGGCCTTTCTTTCTGGGATTAGCATAACAGGGAAGTAAGTCACTGACTGTCTACCTCTAAGTGGTACAAAATGCAACCATGAAACTGTTTTGGAGAAAATGGTATATTCTGTGAATGCAATAGACACAACATAACTAAATGTTACACCAGTTACATAGAATTAATTACTCAATAAACTTAATGTTGTGTATGTTTGGTGGGGATGATTTCCACTAGCTCCAAGCAAAACCTGACCCTTATTTATAGTTGGTCTTGATGGTCTGCAGGGTTAAAGCATGAGAAAAATCTTTAATCATCTGGTGAATCTGCAAGTGCTGATCATGAGGCAGCTAAAGATATTCTTGAGCCATTGTCAGAATTTACTGAAGAGTGGGATACTGTGTTCATAAAATTTTTAGTGTTCAGCATAAAAGACTGAAGCCAAAGAAAAGCAAGTTCTTGGAATCAAAGTTTTGAAGGATTGCAAGATTTGATGCTTGCACAGTGGTTTTTTCAGATGATTCAGGTCTTCTGGGATATAATACTGAATTGCTTGTTTAGTGGTTCCCAGTGCTTTGAAGGACCACAGTGCCTTTATTTTCATGGTTAAGACTCCATGAAAATGTTGGTACTGTTGGCCTTTATGACATTGGGAACCACCAACCCAGCGACAAAGTGTTATGTATCGGAAGACCTAAATCATTTTGCAGGTTTGTCTAGAACTGCTTCTAGTTGGGAATATTGAATGAAATTTTAAATTTAAATCACTGTTGTCTGTCTGTTTGTTTGCTTATATTTTAAATTGAAACTAAGGCTTTTCAAGAGCATTAGTGAATGGAACATTGGGTGTTGTTTGAACATAAAATCAGAATGTGCGCATAGCATGATTTATATTCTGTGGGTGATTTGTGGACCATTTCGTTCCACCAGTCCACATAAGAAGGGTAAACAGGAACTTAAAATTTTACTGTTTTGTTGTAATGCACCAAAACATCATGTAAACACCATTTGCTTCAACTTATGAGTTGTATGGTAATCTGTTCTTTGGATGGTTTTTGTTGTACAAATGCTGAAGCTGTTGCACCTAATGTTGATGGGACAGTAACCCTGCAAGACTTGCAAAGGGTAAGCTACTGTGTTCTAGAAGTAGTCACAGATATTGATCAATGCTGAAAGAAATTAAACAGTTATGAGTCATTATAGAAAAATGTACCACCAGTTTCGTGTTATTGATCCATAGGGTTCAGTGTATCCACATGGTTTAGATTGTTACTTCCATTTTTGACGTCCTTAATACCCTATTCTCAAATACTTTTTGGTCTATGTTAGGATGAAAGTGCAAAGTTTGTTATGTGCATTAACCCTTCAGTGATGTCCAACTACTGCCCAGGATGGAGATATTTTAAATTTGTAGTACCCTTCAATTCAAGGTTAACTCCATATGCGAAGGAAATTATCGGGGATCATCAATGTGGTTTTCGACGCAACAGGTCGACGATTGATCATATATTCTGCATTCGCCAAATACTTGAGAAAAAATGGGAGTA
>Ga0136643_10017115_pt1 | contig 10906 bp, 2 predicted proteins | sample TergutLab28metaG_FD_96883 | JGI IMG/M metagenome (GOLD analysis project Ga0136643, IMG submission 96883) | Labiotermes labralis P1 segment gut microbial communities from Petit-Saut dam, French Guiana - Lab288 P1 (version 3) (version 3) | ecosystem: Host-associated > Arthropoda: Insects >... | reverse complement strand
GTAACATGTCACGCCATAGTGTCTTGCTCTCCCGTAATATGTCACGTCATAGTGTCTTGCTCTCCCGTAATATGTCACGTCATAGTGTCTTGCTCTCCCGTAATATGTCACGTCATAGTGTCTTGCTATCCCGTAATATGTCACGTCATAGTGTCTCGCTCTCCCATAATATGTCACGTCATAGTGCCCTGCTCCCCCGTAATATGTCACGTCATAGTGTCTTGCTCTTCCGTAGTATGTCGCGTCAGTGTCCTGCTCTCCCTTAATATGTCACGTCATAGTGTCCTGCTCTCCCGTAATGTGTCACGTTATAGTGCCCTGCTCCCCCGTAATATGTCACGTCATAGTGTCTTGCTCTCCCGTAATATGTCATGTCATAGTGTCCTGCCCTCCCGTAATATGTCACGTCATAGTGTCCTTCTCTCCCGTAATATGTCACGTCATAGTGTCCTGCTTTCCCGTAATATGTCACGTCATAGTGTCTTGCTCTCCCGTAATATGTCACGCCATAGTGTCTTGCTCTCCCGTAATATGTCACGTCATAGTGTCCTACTCTCCCGTAATATGTCACGTCATAGTGTCCTGCTCTCCCTAATATGTCACGTCATAGTGTCTTTCTCTCCCGTAATATGTGACGTCATAGTGTCCTGCTCTCCCGTAATATGTCACGTCATAGTGTCTTTCTCTCCCGTAATATGTCACGTCATAGTGTCTTTCTCTCCCGTAATATGTCACGTCATAGTGTCTTGCTCTCCCGTAATATGTCACGTCATAGTGTCCTGCTCTCCCGTAATATGTGACGTCATAGTGTCCTGTGATCCCGCAATAACAATACTTTTAAGATACCGATAAAAGCACGTCATATTATCATCTGACTGCAAGCCAGAAATGCAGTTAATTACATTAACAGTGCAAACAGTCGGAAACTGCTGTTATGTTACGGCATTAGCACGCGCACGCGCACTGTATATTCCATATCACCCCATCACACGGTTCTTTAATTAAGGAATTAATTTCAGAGAAACAAATTTCTTATATCTGTGTTAGCTATCAGCATAAACGAATATAAAATTTGCTAAGTATGTAATATTTCTTTCTAAACGAGGCTGTCATGTGAAGACACTCATGCAAGATAATTTTCTATTCCATGCCACGTTCCTACAATTGTAACTCGTTGTACTCACCAAGTTGGACAAAGCTTCTAGCAAACTGAGAACGGTGCAGTTTGTCTTCGTAAGAAATTGTGTAGGTTATACTGGGGGAGCTACTCTGCTGGGCGCCTTGTCACGTGACTGCTACGTTTCATGCGAAATCCTAACGAATACGGTGGAAAATAGAGGAAAAGGACTGGGGCGTAAAAACCGAGAAAGACAAATGAAGTGAGAAAGGAATAAGAAGAGGAAAATAAATAACAAATGAATGAAAATACGATGGAAATTGGTGCTCCTTACTGCTGAATCTCAAAGCTATGGTTATGACGTTTTTTAAATGAGCTTACAATCAATGATCAGCCACTCGTTACGTCATAAGTGACGGCCGCGATGAACGCACCGTAGCCTGCACTTGTGAAGAGCAGTAACTCGCCTGTTTTCACTCGTTCGTGCAAATATAGCTAATATCGATGCGTGTAATTTTTGCACTGGACTCTTTTCCTTTATAATTCCCAAGGAAGTGAGAAAAAATTACAGTCATTTCAGACACACAGAGCCCTTATTACGATGCAGCCAGTAGTTTAACACTTATTACACGCCTTTTCCTTTCCTGTAATATAACAATACAGCTGTAGATTGCGGTATTCTGCTTTCGGAGACCGTGTAATCTGGTTTCTTGTTACCAGCATTTTTCGAGCAACAAGCTACCTCCATTCTTCATGTATATCCTGAAGAGGGAGACTGTAAATAACCATCTACATGGTGTCGTACACTACAAGGCTTCGTTCTATACCTTAAACACCGTGGAAAACTGATAACTATTTATTAGGCCCTGAGATATAAGTAACACGTAAAACACTGTACAAGCCTTTAACACTCTACGATCCAACTAATGCACAATATATAATATGTAGATACAATTAAAATTATAAAATATTTAAAAGTGCTCCAACATGTTTCGGATCACAGAGGATCCACCATCAGGGAGCTTTGTACAGTGCTTGGCTAGAAATTGCAAGAGGGTCAGAATATGCTGCCATAACACCGACCTTGTCCATGTCAACGGACATGATAGAATCATTCTTGCAATTTCTAGCCAAGCACTGTACAAAGCTCACTGATGGTGGATCCTATGTGACCCGAAACATGTTGGAGCACTCTTAAATATTTTATAATTTTAATTGTATCTACATATTATATATTGTGCATTAGTTGGATAATAAAGTGTTTAATTATCATTGATGTACGGAGCAAACATGAAGACTGCACAAGCCTCTTTATTTTTTGGGTGAACTTAAAATTATTTATTTGTTTATCTATGGCTTATTTAACGATGCTGCCAGTAGCTGAGACAGTGTATGATACAGAGAAAAATTGTAGGAAAATCGACGAGGAATGTGATGTACGGATCTTCAGTTTAAGCAACTGTACTGGGGAGCTGAAGAGGAGAAGAAGAACTAGATTCCTCCAACTGTGACAGCGAAGTCTTCGGGCCTAGCCAAAATTCGGATTGTTTTCTCCCGAATAAAAGCTGAGTGACAGTTACCGCTATATCTGAAGAAGAAGAAACCAACTAGATGCCACTTATTATTTTATTGTACTTCTTACAGGCTCAACATGTTTCGGGTATTACTATGCCCATCACCCGGAGCTCGCGACTGTGATGTTGATTACCACATTGGTCCTTTCGTTCTTGGTTTGCTGTAGGTTGGAGGTTAGATGCGGTTAGGCTGGAGTAGTGTCCGGGCTGCAAGCTGCAGCCTACAGCCCGGACACTACTCCAGCCTAACCGCACCTAACACCTCCAACCTACAGCAAACCAAGAACGAAAGGACCAATGTGGTAATCAACATCACAGTCGCGAGCTCCGGGTGATGGGGATAGTAATACCCGAAACATGTTGAGCCTGTAAGAAGTACAATAAAATAATAAGTGGCATCTGGTTGGTTTCTTATTCTTCAGTTATCAAAATGATGCGGGGTCCAATAAACGTCAGATTTACCGCTATGTGTTTTTCTGTAAAACTTTTCTGATGTGTATAATATCTCTCTAACTGTGACATTTACAACAGTGATATAGCCTAATGAGGTTAGGTAATTGGGATTAGTATTACTGCATTTTGTTCCGTTAGCAACAGTGATTCAAAGACTTCTGATGTATAGAAATTTAAATGCATTATTTCTTCTTATCATTTTCCTGTTATGTTACTTACACACTAGTATACCTCCAAAGAGTTTCCTCAGTATGTTACTTCCGTAATTTATTAGCCACTCAAAAGAGGGGGTTTCTCCAAATTATTCTGTGAACTACAATGCATATCAAAAACCGTAGGCCGATTATATAACTTAAATTAGAAGTAGACAACAAGATAGTATGCAGCAGAAGAGTAAGATGGTTTGTATAAAATGTATACAGCGCTTTGTTCCAAACATCTGACGGTAAAAATCCAGTTGAGAGTTAATATATTGTACCTTAGGCGAAATGGGTGTAAAGATGCCGATATGAATATCCTGGCGTAGAATAAGGTCCACAGCCGGACTCTTGTGAAGTGTGTTATGAACATTCGGGTTCCATAAGGCTTACGAATTCTGCACTTGAAAAGATATTATAAACTCCTGAAAAATGACTCTGCTCTATGGAATTAGTCAGGAGTCCGGAAACACAGATTTCGTGCCTAATGATTTCACAGTAGTGAGGCAGTGAATTACATTTCATTTCACAGCACTGCCTGACTGATACTAATTTAGAGTATATACAGAGTAATAAGAAACGTTAGAAACAAATATTACTGTACATTAACCTTTTACAGACGAAATGTAATCAGCTTTAAATAAGGAATCAGTCCGTACCGCGCTGTAAACACTTTCCACCATGGTTATAACAACCAGTCACTTAATGACGTATACAGCAAAGGCCGCTGTCTGTTCTGAGTTCCGTATAAAACACTCAACGCAAGGCGAGCACCATGTAGAATTTTTGAATGTTAAGCCTGGCGGTATGTAAGGAAACCGATAGGCTTTAAAACGTCAAGTACCAAACGCCTATCAAATTGTCGCTGGTTCTTGGATTAATTTAACGACGTTCTTCAATCGGTGTTTTCATGAAGCGAGATCCATCCCTCCATTCCATACATAACTAAATTACAGAAGGGAACCTTATAACTTTTTCTTGAACGACACTGGCTCATTTGATGATGATGATGATGGGAATTGCCAGACAGCGTCTATTTACCCTTTTAGTCTGTGATTGGCCCGGCTCAGTGGCATACAAAACTTTGAGGATGCTATATAAATTCCCCTACCCCCTTCTATACCCCCTTCTTTCTCTTCATGCTTTCAGTCCCTAATCCCAACCCTCGCTTGCCGTATTAATCCCCTTAGCACACAAAAAAGAACCCTTAACAACAAAGCCTTTTGATTAAGATCCACCCCTTTTAACTACCCCTTCCTCTTACTGCAGTTTAAGGACATAGATGAATAGACCAAGAGATTGGGGTGGAGTGAGGTTTTGTGGTAACAATGGCTTGAATGGATGTTGATGGTAGTGAGTTTGGGCCAATCAGGGCTCTTAATGGGAAAACACATCTCACTCTTTGATACTAACCAATCATAATACCGGTTTGCTATGACGTAATAATGGAGTGGATGTGTTAAGTAAAGACGGCTACTGGTAATTGAGTGCTACGTGGTACCGGCTTCCAACAAAAACAATGATGGAGATGGAAAAGTGGAGGGAGATTGACTGGTGCGCCAAACGTTACGTGTTTGATGGTTATGAACATCAGTTGGGGTTTGATTCTCAACGGGGCCTTCAAATTATCCTACGCGGTGCTTCAGAATATTAAACTGCGAACAGATCTTCCGCTGGAACCATAACTAGGAATTTTTCTACCAACGCAAAACATTCAGAGCTGCTCAGACAACATCTACTTTTAACTTCAGAAACCAACGAATGTTCGAAAACACGTCAAGGCTCTCATTGCACAGTACATAAACAGTTTAAACATAGGCCGTACAGGTGCAAAGCTGCACAAATCTTCAAACATTTTGTGAGATCTGATGTGTTCCTGGCACTGATTATGAGGATTACTCTCCTCTGGCAGAGGTTTGCCAATGTCTAACAATTTTCGGTACCATATTCACAATATTATGGAGGCAGCAGCTTACCGGTGGTAGATATCTGCAACACTGCATGGCATCACCTCCCAGATATGGTAATAAAATTCCTCGTAAATATTTATGTTTATTTATGTTCCGCGCACAATAAACAAGCAAATATACAACAGAGAACGGATAAAAATAACAATGATTACAACACAATAAATAATAATAATAATAAATTTGCCAAAAATTTAAAAAAAGAGAGGATTCTACTCATTATACGGACATAAAACACACAGAATTTTGACAATGAAAACTTCCGACAGAAAAGAAAGAAACGGAAACTCCGTGGAGACTTGTAGAAGAATAGCGATCAGAACGTAATCAGACAGCAGTCTACGGAGAAATGACAACAACTTAAGGCATGACCAAAGGATGTAACACTTCTGAAACTTCCGCTCTTTTTCTCTTTCGATTTAAATTGGCTTCTATACCGAAGAACACCGCGACACATGTCAGAACTTGGCTACCCACACGTTGTACAGAACACACAATATTCTTTCCCCTTATCCCAGGAACAGATTTACAATCAATCAAATCTATATCTCGCAAACAGCGAGTTATCAAATTCCTTGTAGGTGACATAGACAAAACTAGAGAGAATTTATTATTGACTTCGTGTACAACCACTTGTGACAAAAGCAAAGTGTATCATTTCTCAAAATGATGACCCTTATTTTCAAAGTAAGTTGTCTATCGGTTCACGAGCCTTCTGATCCCATCTGCGAAGAAACTTTTCGATTGTGATCGAAGCCATATATGCACAGCGTCCTAGACTTCACAATCACTGGCATATCTTCGCCCACGAAAGGTTTCTCTTAGTGGTCCCAACAGATAATAACCCGATGGAGCTAGTTCTGGATATATGGGAGCATGTGGGATAAGTTCAAATTTCAGCTGCCTGATTGCTACTGCAGTAGCAACCGTGGAATGGGACGCGCGTCATCGTGGAACCAAACAACATTTTTTTTTCTGTGCCAAGAAGTGTTCACCATATTGTACTAATATTTTCCTATAAATTTCATATGTTTTAACGCCGCAATACGGATAACAGCTCGCTTTTCTGCAAAGGTGCAATTCTAAAGCGATGTCGCTATCTTTAAATTAGTGATATCTAATTAACTCTATTACGGAAAGTTGTTCTTGAGAAGCTAATATTTCCCCATATATCCATAAAATTTCTAGCCTTTTAAGCAACCCACATTTATTCAGTCTAACGCATCATAGTTTTATTTCAATCCAATTATTACATTTACATGTACGCTGCATGTTTCGGCCTGTACTTAGGCCATCCTCAGGCACACCTTTCATATCACCCGTTATATAATTCGTTTGTAGTAGTGCAGAACTGGTCTCCACTACTACAAACGAATTTTGTATTTTCTATAAACATTTATTCAGAAATTTTAATGTACTTAATAATCCTATGTTTTCATATAGGCCTAATTGATGTTTAGTAATTTCATGAGGATGATCAAGAAAGATGGAAATATGTGGGAGTTATGACAAATTCTATGTAAAAAATATAATTTTACCAGTACTTTTGTTGGTTTATTGTGGAATAATAATAATAATAATAATAATAATGCGCTTTACACTTTTAACCACCTTATATCTGTCAACATGGATTTAAAACTAGGGCTACACACGGGAGTGAAGTATGGAATGACACACACCAAATGACACACACCAAATGACACACACCAAATGACACACACCAAATGACACACACCAAATGACACACACCAAATAAAAACAGTTTCATATGTGCACGAAACGAAGATAAAGCTGGGTTCGATGAATGTACAATTCCGAATTCTGAGATGGGAAATCGAATATTAGGAAGTTTTGCCATTGATGAAAAGGAAATATTTAAAATTATGCATGAAAACACACACACACACACACACACACACACACACCTAGAATTTGTGTAAGAAAGTCAGATACAAGACACGCCAAAATCGTACAGGATTTCTGTGAAGAATGCCACAGGAGATTAAAGAAGCTACAGCATTAGAAACATAACAGGAGCAAACAGAGTCTATTATTTGTCCGTTTTGTTTTGATTCGTCACAGATAGGATTTAAAATTCTCGACAGGTGACAAGGCAAATCACTGTTTTCCGAAACTGCCATCGTATAGTCTGATATAAACTTGCTGCTTTTATCTTCCGGATAGAAGAATGATAAGGAACACAGTAACTCGATTTCCTGGGTCTAAATAATGTCCAATGGTAGTGCCACTGGGGTACGCTGTGCGACGTTTCCAATTTCGCATGGCAACGCATCATGGAGGAAACTTAAAACTTGCCTTAACAAAGTGTTCGGAAACATAAATAACAAATTCTTTAATCTTTCACACATATAAAAATATTTTCAGCAGCAGTTCAAGGTATCCTAATGAAATTCGCCTCCAAATACGTCAGTGGTGTTGGCAGTAGTAGTAGTAGTAGTGGTAGTAGTTGTTGTTGTAGTAACTTAGCAACAAATAATAATCATCACCGAAGAAAATGTCTGTAATGGTAACGTCATATCTTTCATTTGTCACAACTCAAATTTTGGCATTTTTGAGCTATTGGTATAGAGAGTAACGTTTGCAGATGCACTTTTAACAGGTACAGTATCATAACACATTTTGTAAAACTAGCCGCTGGAGAGCAGTTGTGTCGTAATTGCACTCACAGAAAAGTATAGCACTTCAAACCCTTGAAACGTTTCGCCTGAAAAATTTTGAGTTGTGACACTGTTGTAGCAAATGAGCGATATACAAAACTTATTATGAAGAACGTAGCCATAAGACAGTCCGGTACAATTGTGATAGCTTACATCTACAACTTCAAAAGAAGTGTGAAGCTATGCCACGTTAACCCTTTAAGGCGCTGTGTTTATTTCCCATCAAGTTTAAGATTAAGAAGTACCAAATTCTGCCGACAGCAAGTACTTGTAACTTTACGGACATCAGAACAATCAGCAGTGATGCCTGTATGCAAACTTAACTAGTTTTTCATAATCGAACAGTGTATGTTTACCGCGCTGTAGGAAATCAATATTTAAACACAATTCAGGTTAATTTTCGTATTTAAAGATTGCATCGCTACTGTTTCCCACTGCAGCTTAGACATAAAGTTCCTAAACACTCAAATCGTCTATAATTTCCTGCCAATTCTACAAAACGCCAGAACTAATGTGGTATGACTGCTCTTTGGCCCGTGTGTTGGAGATGAAAACTGAGTCTAGGCCTTTGGTGTGGTAATCCGAAGGAAGGAGAACACTACGACGACACAGACACAGATGGGTGGTTGAATTGAAATGGGGCACTCAAGAATGGAAAGTAATGGACTGGTTTAGAGTAGTTCAGGTCAGGGACAGGTTGTGGGTTGTTGTGAACATAAAAAAGTGTTGGTTAGATAAACGACATGCCTGAGGATGACCTAAGGGCAGGCCGAAACATGTAGCTACATGTAAAGGTATTAATATTAAAATAAAATTACGCTGAGCTAGACTGGACAAATGTCGAGTGTTTAAAAGGCAGGCAATTAGATAACTAGTGGGGGAAATATTAGCTTCTCAAGAACAACTCTTCCTAATGGAGTTAAATAGTTATCACTAATTTGGGTACAGATTTAATTAGACATCTTCGGTATGTCCTAAGCTTCATGCGACGTATAATTTATATCAGACATATACATTTAATTCTTGAAAGAAAACAAACGAGATGCACTAATTTCCAAAATTTATTTTTGGAATAAGACTCTACATGTTTCGGACAGGTTTTCTGTCTATCATCAGGAGTCTAGTACTGTATAACAGCAATAGGTGTATGTCATACAGGTTATGCTGACTGTTTACTAGCAGGATCAGGTTGGAACCTGATGCTTCCAACCTGATCCTGCTAGAAAGAAGTCAACATAACCTGTATCATATACACCTATTGCTGTGTGTACAATGCTAGACTCCTGATGATGGACAGAAAAACTGTCCGAAACATGTAGAGTCCTATTACAAAAATAAATTTGAGATATTAGTGCGTCTCGTTTGTTTTATTACAAGAATACATCACGATGCACGGTCCTTTGAATGTAAAAAATATATACATTTAAATCGGACGCCTCCACCCCTTCTCGAACTAAGCGTAAGAATTTTTAAATATATTTGAATCCGATTTCAAGTATTAAGCTGCACGCGTTGTTCGATTTAAATCGATTATTCAAGGATACTGAAATGGATATATATTTTAGATTTCCAAAAGATGCTAAGTACCGATACGGGGGCGTAAGCGCTAGTATTATCGAAGACTGTGCAGACGGATGTAAAACATTACATGTTCGCAAACAATGAGCCGTTAGGAATCGTTAGGCTTTCCTGAAAGCACAAAGATTTTTGCTAACAGACAGAACTACTAAACTAGCCATGACGCCGAAAAGGTCCAACTTTCCTTAAGGCGTTACAGACTCACGCTCAGTGTTAAAATTTGAAGCACACCGCAGACCATTGATAATTTTAGATTTTCGAAACACACTATACGTAGATGTAAAATCCTCTCTCATCGTTCATTCCCTATTTACTCTATGAGGGGATCAGAAAAATAATAAAAAAGGGCGTTCACAAAATCCCCACAATAGCAAAACGAATAATTAATAATTTCCCATTTCGCGAGATATTTACCCCCTAAAATTGCCTCTACCTATATACCTATGTAATAAAAAGACTCAATTTTCAAACAACGGATCACAACCTTTGATTATATCTACACTAAAAAATACATAGGCTGAGCGGTAGGCGTCTGTATACGATATAGGAGGATGAGAGGAGGCGGCTTAGGGTAACAGATGAGAAACGACGAGCGACCGACGTGGGATTGAAAAATAATATTGATACAGCTCTCTGGAGATGGGTGAAGGGGGTTGAGGAGGGTGGATGATGATGTGGTGGAATGGGGTTGAGATGATCGCAATTTCAGGAGGATAAACGTGGTATAGGGAGGTTACTGAGTACGTCGCTAGGTGCCAGGGCCCTGTCTCACGGCAGAAAATGGCGAAGAAAATCCGTGAACAAACATGGAGCTGAAGAGGGCTGTTCACAGATAACTGGATGTTTGGTGCGCTGTCTTATCGTTAGATGAGTGTGTCTTTATTACGTGAAATGAGGGACAGTGTTTCATACGGCATACTAGCAGAATCGACTAAATCCATGCTTTTGATCAACGCAGTTCTTGGAGGAAAACATATCGTTATAAATCGCATGTAGCTTAACACTAGTGTTCAAACTAACTTCGTAATTTGAGGGTTGTTTGATCGTGCATCTTCCTCATGAAATAAAGTGAAATGCCAACTTGATGCAACTAGGTAACTTTATTGATGTATTCTTAGCTCGACATGTTTCGGGTACATATGCCCATCATCAGGAGCATTAGATGTTGAGTTGCAGCATATGGTTTTCTGCACAGAGTTTTTGGATGGGTGGTGGTCTTGACAGAACCATCCGCACCGTACACACGACCTACGCAGCGGCTCTCAAGACCACCACCCATCCAAAAACTCGGTGCAGAAAACCATATGCTGCAACTCAGCATCTAATGCTCCTGATGATGGGC